>Ga0116230_10004115_pt1 | contig 14250 bp, 12 predicted proteins | sample S1TSphfallax_3_FD_88678 | JGI IMG/M metagenome (GOLD analysis project Ga0116230, IMG submission 88678) | Host-associated microbial communities from peat moss isolated from Minnesota, USA - S1T2_Fd - Sphagnum fallax MG | ecosystem: Host-associated > Plants > Peat moss > Unclassified | place...
AAGCAGCGATATCCGCCTGCATCGCCTGCAGCGCGGTCCGGCCCGGCGGGATTTCACTAAACCGCATCGCCGCAAGGTCCACATGGTGCACCTCGACCAGTGCGGCCACAAAATCCGCCTCCACCCGGGCGCGCCAGGCGGTATCCTCGCCGAGCTCGGCATAGGCCGCGTGTCCGGGCAGGCATTTCATCGCCATCGCCTGCCACTCGGCGCTGAAGCCCAGCACCACCGGGGTGCGCACCGGCAGTCCATTCAGGGCGCAGAGGAGTTGGTATTCCCGCCGCAGGTCGTAGCCAGTATCCGGGGCGGAGCCGAGATCGATTTTCAGGAACAGCTCGGACAGTCCCGGCGCGCCCTCCAACTGCACGCGGGCGGCGGCACGGAAGGCCCCGCCGCCGATCCGCTCCACCGCGCGAACCGTGCCGCCGGTGAGCTCACCGATCCAGCGGCACAACCCGGCGTCGCGCGCCGGATCGTCGATGATCGCAACGCTCACTCCGGCGCTCAATCGGGAGCGCCTGGCAGGCCCTTGTAGTAGCGCCCGGCCATGTAGCCGCCATCGGTGGTGATTTCCGCGCCGCTGATGAATGACGCCGCGTCGGAGCAGAGAAACGCCACCAGCTGCGCAACGTCCACCGGCTTGCCCATGCGCTGCAGGGGGAAATCCAGAAAGCGGGATTTCGCAACCTCGTCGCTTTCATTGTTCGGATTGCCCATGACGGTGTCGATGCCGGCCGGATGCACCGAGTTGACACGGATGCCGTGCAGCCCGGCCTCCAGGGCAGCTACGCGGGTGAGGCCACGCGCGCCCCATTTGCTGGAGCAATAGGCGACCAGCCCGTTGGCGCCCTTCATGCCATCGACCGAGGACATGTTGACGATGACGCCTTTGCCGCGCGCCTTCATCCCCGGCAGCACGGCCTGGATGCCGAGGAAAGAGCCGATGAGATTGACCTCGAGGATCCGCCGGTACAATGCCGCCGGCGTCTCCTCGATGGTGGCGAAATGCAGGATGCCGGCATTGTTGACCAAGATATCCAATTCGCCGGTCGCAGCGACCAGCGATGCCCAGGCGGCCTCATCGGTCACGTCATGGCGGACAAAGGTCGCGCCGCCGCCCAGCTCCTTGGCCAGGGCGCTGCCTTCCGCTTCCAGCAAATCCGCCACCACCACGCGCGCCCCGGCCTGCGAGAGGGCGCGCGAGATACCCCCGCCAATGCCGCGGGCGCCGCCGGTGACGATCGCGGTCCGCCCTGAAAGATCGATGCTGATGCTCATGTTTGCCATTCACTCCTGATGAATTGCCGGTATTTGTCGGGATGCCAGGTATCCTGCAGCTCGCCATAGGCGGTCAGCCCGCCAAGCCGCCAGCGCGCCATGGCAGACCAGTTGAACATGCCGGGCTGCAGCTGGTAGGCGAATTTGGTCAGGCTTTCGCCGGTTGCGCGCAGCTCGCGGCCGAGCGCATCGGTCGCCGTGATCACGCAGCTTGCCGGCGAGCCATCCGCCAGGCGCTCAATGGCGGCATTGCCGGTGGTGAGCGCGGCCTGCACGCCGTCGCGCACGAGATAGCCGGTGATCAGGGTCGAACGGTCATGCGCGGCACTGGAATCGGTCACCACCAGGAACGCGTTATCGGCATCCGCACTGGCATGATAATAGCCGACATGCATGCCGAAATTATCGTTGCGCCGCGGTCCCCAGGAGCGGTCTCGGATCCAGTGGCAATCGACGTCGTACCAGTTCTCGCCGACGCGCACGCGCCCGGTATAGTGACCCGGCTGGTCGATATGGCCGGCATAGAGTTTTGAATCGCCGACCTGGCGGGTGTTGACGTTGATTTCGCGCGCGCCGGAAAAGGTAACGTCCAGCGCCAGTGCCGGGTGTTCGTAGCGGATGCGAAATTCGGTGCCGGGCGTCAGGCAATCGATGCGCACGCCCTGCGGCAGGTTGAGGGTGTCGCCGGAGACCATGCTCGCCGGATCGCCGAGCGGCTCGGCCCAGCGATAATCGTTATGCAGCATGGTCCAGGCGGTTTGGCCCTTGCCGTCCCAGGCAAGCACGCCGCCGCCCCATAGCCCGAGGGCGGCGCGGAACCAGGGATAGACATAGACGGTAAGCTCAACTTCCGGAACGACGAAGGCGAACCAGAACGCCTCAAACCATGCTGGATCACCGTCATGCGGGTGCAGCCCGTCGTGCAATTCCAGCATTGTTTCGCTTTCTAATTGGGACGTTTCGTTGAGTTATCAGATAGGAGCAGGCTTGAGACTTGGCAAGAATTTTCAACTGCCAGCCGGGACGCTTACCCTGGTAGAATGGCGGTTTAGGAAACGCCGGGCGCGCCTCCCAGATTGTCGTGGTAAATCCCTGCCGACCAGCCGCCATCCACGGTAAGCTCGGCGCCGTTGATATAGGACGCATCATCGCTCGCCAAAAATACCGAGGCCCGCGCAATCTCTTCGGTCTCGCCAATGCGCTGCAACGGCACCGCGGTGTACATATGCGCCAGCTCCGAGGCCGGCAGATTGTTCGGGTTGCTCATCGGCGTATTCACCCCGCCCGGATGCACCGAGTTGACCCGCACGCCCTGGTGCCCGAGCTCCAGCGCCGCCACCTTGGTGATACCGCGCACACCCCATTTGCTGGCCGCATAGGCGGTCATCGAATTCGAGCCCTTCAAGCCATCGACCGAGGAGATGTTCACAATCGCGCCCTTGCCGCCCTTGATCATCAATGGCGCGATGGTCTTCATGCCGAGGAAAGTGCCGAGCAGGTTGACCCGCAGAATGCGCTCGATATCCTCCAATTTGGTCTGCAGCAGCGGCGCGAAATGCAGCATGCCGGCATTGTTGATCAGCACATCGGCGCGGCCGAAACGGTCCTGCACTTGCTCAGCCACAGCCTGCCAGTTCGCCTCGTTGCCGACGTCCAGCTTCACGAAGAACGACTCGCCGCCGATTTCCGCCGCGGTCGCCTTGCCTTCCGCCTCCAGAATATCGGCGACCACCACGGTCGCGCCCTCGGCGGCGAGAAGCTTGGCTGTCGTCGCCCCCATAAAGCGCGCGCCACCCGTAACGATTGCGATTCTACCTGTAAATCTTGCCATGTCTGTTTCCACCTTATTGCTTTTAAGCGTTATTAGGTCATCTTGAAGGATTAGTCATCCATATCTTCAAGCAAACTTCGCGATCACCTCGTCCGCATAACGCCGGATCGCATCCTTCTCCAATTGCAGATCTTTGGTGCCCGGCGTGTAGATCATCCAGGGCTGCGTCATGATGCGGGTGACGCCTTGTTCCTCCAGACGCTTGTAGCCGTCGACATCGTAGACATCCATCGGTGTTGCCAGCACGTCGAAATCATTGGGGTCGCGACCAAACTCCTTGCGGTACGCGCGGATCTTCGCGATGCATTCAACGATTTCGGCAGCCGGCTGCAGGTCGGTCAGCCAACCGTCGCCGATGCGGGCGGCACGCCGCAGGGCAGCATCGGAGATGCCGCCGACCCAGATCGGAATCGGCGAGCTCGGCGGCGGGTTCATCTCGATGCGGTCGAAATTGTAGTGCTTCCCGTGATATGAGACATATTTGCCGGTCCATAGCAGGCGCATCACTTCCACCATCTCGTCGGCGCGCTTGCCGCGGGTCGAGAAATCCTGGCCCAGCAGCTCGAACTCGTCCTTCGACCAGCCGACGCCGATGGTCAGCACCACGCGGTTGTTGGAGATGACGGCGGCGGTCGAAATCGCCTTGGCGGCCAGGAACGGATTGCGCATCGGCAGCACATAGGCGTTGGTGGTAAAACGCAACCGCTTGGTAATGGTGGCAAACGCGCCCATCATGACGATCTGGTCCGGCCAGTCGGTGAATTCGGGCCAGCGCCGCGCGCCGTCTTCCGTATACGGATAGGGAACCTTCAGCGTTTCGGGATTCACCGTGTGGTCCGACAAAGTGATCATGTCCCACCCTGTCTCGTCGGCCGCAACGGCCAGCTCAGGCAAATGCGCGACCGGTGCAAATGATCCGGAGAGAACGAATTTCATGGCGTCACCAGCCATTCCGGATGCTTGGCTTGCACCATGCGGCGCAGCCCATCCTGCCATTTGGTCTTAAACGGTGGGGTGATGCCGAACAGCTTGGTGGTATCCACCATGACGCTCTCCAGCGGGCCATTATCCGAATATTCGAGAATCGGCTTGATGCCGGTGAGTTCGCCCAGATAGGCGGTCCAGTCCTCGATCGCAACGGTTTCGGTGCCGCCCCAGTTGACGATGTTGGCCGGGACGGTTGCCGCTTGCAGCAAATCCGGAATGCTGGCGACGATGTCGTCCTCATGGATCAGCGAGTACATCGACGGCTTGTCGGAATGCAGGTGGATCGGCTGGCCGTGCTTCATGCCCAGCAGATGGTAATAGGGCCAGCCGCCGTTATTGCCGTAGGGCACGCAGAGGCGGGGGATGATGGTCGGCAGGTTGAACTCGCGCGCGGCAAACCGCACCACGGCTTCGACCGCGATTTTGGTGATCGAATAGGTGGTCATCATCGCCCGGTGGTTGTCGCCGAGCTCGCTGGTTTCCTTTAGCAGATTATGTCCGGCCGCCTGGTAGACGCCGGTGGTTGAGCAGGCCAGGAAGCCCTTGGCCTTCCGGCAATGGCTCATCAGCAGGCCGGTGCCTTCGGCGTTGTTGCGGAAATCCAGGTCGAAATCGTCATTCGCGGCGCGGAATACGCCGAGATGCACAACATAATCGAAATCCTTCGGGACCGCGGAGAAATCGCCCTTCTCCAGATCGGCAGTGACGCATTTCACCCCAGCCGCCTCCAGAACCGCCTTCTTTTCAGCGTCGGAAAACCGCGCGATACCCCATACCTCATTTTCCTTCGCCAAGGCCTGGGCAACAACGAAGCCAACCTGCCCGGTGGGGCCGGTGACCAGGATTTTGTGACCGCTGAACGACATCTTTTCCCTCTCCACGAATTTATTATTTAATTTGAACCGGTAGACGTGACGATGCTTGGTTAGTGGTGAGCGCTGCTTACTGGGGCGCCGATGACTTCGTAATCGGCGAATCTTGGCATCGCCATTTCCGCGGCAAAGCGGCGATAACTCCAGGGCCAAGCCATCGGCACGCCCTCGGCGTCAAGATACCAGCTGTTGCAACCCGAACTCCAGACCGTGGATTTGGCAGCCTCGATGCGGTCTTGTTCGTAACTCGCCATGGCCGCCGGACGGGCGCTGATTTGCGTCGCGCGGCGGCTCGCCAGCATGGTGATCAACTGCGAAATATAACTCCATTGGCGCTCGGCGACGTCGATCAGCGAGAAGTTGCCGACCGGTGAAGTCGGGCCGTTCAGCATGAAGAGATTGGGAAAATCGGGGATCGAGATCGCCATATATGCGGTCGGCCGTTTCGCCCAAACCTGGTTCAGTTCAACGCCGCCTCTGCCGACCACGTTCATCGGCCGCATGAATTGATGCGCATTGAACCCGGTCGCCAGCACCAGAAGGTCGAGCTCGTGTAATTTTCCGTCGGCGGTCCGCACACCATTCGGCTCGACGCGGGTGATCGCTTCGGTCACCAGCTCGGCATTGGGGTGCTGGATCGCTTGATAATAGTTCGGCGAATGGACCAGCCGTTTGCAGCCGGCCCGATAGTTCGGGCGCAGCTTTTCACGCAGCACCGGGTCGGACACCGTGTCATCCAGATGGGCGCGGCCAGTGGCCTCGGTCGCCGCCATCATCGGCGAGCCCGATTCGACAATGGCATCGGCAAAGCTCCAGGCGATCTCGAGATACATCGGCTCGTTCTGCATGCTTTTCAAAAGCATCGGATCGGCGCGGAAGGCCGCAATCTGCTCCTCGGGAAATGGATCATTGGGCATCGGCAACACCCATTGTGCGGTGCGCTGGAAATGTTTGAGCGCGCCTGCACGCGTTGCCAGCGCGGAGACGATCTGCACACCGGTCGAGCCGTTGCCGACAACCCCGATACGCTGCCCGTCCAGCGGCACCGAATGATCCCAGCGCGCGGAATGAAAGCTCGCCCCGGCAAAGGTTTCCAGCCCCTCGATGTCGGGCAAAACAGGATGATGCAGGACCCCCGTTGCGACGATGACGATGTCGGCGACGTCATGCGTGCCTTGATTAGTCTGCAACCGCCAGCGGCCGTCCTCGAACACGCAGCTGGTCACTTCGGTGTTGAAGGCAATCGAGGCATCGACGCCGTATTTCCGGGTCGTGCGTTCGAAATATTCCTGGATCTCACTGCCGGGCGGCATGAAGTGGGTCCAATCCGGATTGGGCTCGAACGAATAGGTATAGGCGTGGGAAGGCACGTCGCAGGTCAGTCCCGGATAGCTGTTCTCCCGCCAGGTTCCACCGATGCGATCGGCCTTCTCATAGATCGTAAAATTGGTTATGCCGGCTTCTTTAAGCTTGATGCCGGCCAGGATGCCGGACATGCCGGCACCGATTACCACCACGCGAAATGTATCGTGATCCGAAACCGTGGTCATCGAAATTTCAGCTCCGCCCATTAAAAATTGTGCTAATATTCTGGCTGCCAACCTTGCAGCTTCGCCCTATTTTGTCAAAAATCCCGGGCCCAGGCCAAGGGTAGTGCGGGCACGGCTACGGCATCGGCAGGCCGCAGCTTGTTGCGGCGTTTCTGCTTGCGATCCGCCGGACAGTCGGATACCGTTGCAGGCCAGGAGAGAAACCGATGGAAACGGCCATTGAGGATATTGCCGTTAGCGTGGCTGCGGTATTGAAAATGGCGGCGCGGCCGCGGCGCTGTGCAGATATAAGCGCTTTCGATTTCTGGCCACAAAATGATCTCACAGGAAAAAATTATGGATGATATTCCTTATCTGCTTCGGGGCGTGCTCCCGGTCGCAACCGAAAGCAGCGTCCTTGTCTCATCCTCGAAATATCTGAACAGCCCGCGCCTGCGTGACTGGGTGGCGATGATCCTTTTGAAAAAGAACGGGCCGGATTTTCCGCCGCCGGCGGAGATGCATGAGTTCCAGGAGATTCTGACAACCCTGCGCGATTACCAGCATATTGAGGCGATGTTCGCCGCCGAGCGCAAGATAAACCCGGCGCTCGACCGCTGGATGGCGGAGGGCTTCGTCTCCAACTATACGATCGAGGATTTCAAGGACTACGCCCCCGGCAGCCTCGGCGGGATTTTCTATCAACATATGACGGCGGGCAATTACCAATTGCAAATCACACCCTGGATGCAGCCCAGGAGCCAGCTTGAATTCTTCAATCTGCGCTCCGGCCAGACGCATGATTTCGAACATCTGCTGACCGGCGGCGGTTTCAATTTCATGGGCGAGCTGGTGCCCTACTGGTACCGGCTGACGAATACGTTCAAGCACATCAGGAACCCGGAACTGGCAGGCGAGCTCTGTGTGAATTACATCTTCGGCTCGCTGCGCTACACCGTGCGTACGATATTGCATTATCCGCAAATCTGGCCGACGGCGGTGAACGCGATTCAGCGCGGCATGCGCGTTGGCCAGGAGAGCGATGCGCTGTTCATGGCCAAGCTCGAGACGGTGTTTCATCTGCCGATGGAGCAAGCCCGCGCGGCACTCGGCGTGCGCGGCTATGAGGATGTCGACACCGAGCGGGAAGGCGCGATTTTCGCCGGCCGCCTGGTCGCCTGAGCGGCGGCGGGTGCCAATCGCGGCGGCCAGGAAACCTGTTTTAATCTTGTAACAATGCTTTTTGCATCCGTGGAACCGGTGACTGCGTAGCTCCAATGTCCTTCCCAGCCGGGATAGGGTCACACATCAGGAGCATTGAAGATGAACCTTCGCCCTTCCCATATCCTTTTATTGTCGGCCTTCTGCGCGGCAGCGCCGGCGATCGCGCTCGCGCAATCGATGTCGATGTCGATGAGCAACGGCGCCATGTCCAGCACCGCGGATCCGATGGTCGGCGGTGCGGCCATGTATCCAAGCAAAAATATCGTCGCCAACGCGGTCAACTCGAAAGACCACACCACGCTGGTCGCGGCCGTCAAAGCCGCCGGCCTGGTGCCGACGCTTGAAGGTCCAGGCCCGTTCACCGTCTTTGCGCCGACCAATGAAGCATTCGACGCCTTGCCGGCCGGCACCGTCACCACGCTTCTGCAGCCGGCAAACAAGCCCACGCTGACGAAGATCCTGACCTATCACGTCGTCCCCGGGAAATATGAGGTGGCCGACCTCAAAGCCCTGATTATGAAAGGCAACGGGAGCGCGATGCTGCCGACCGTCGACGGGCCGGATTTGACATTTAAGATGTCCGGAACGGAGGTTGAGGTGATCGATGCCAAAGGCGGCACCGCCGATATCACCATCGCGGACGTCAATCAGTCCAACGGTGTCATTCAGGTCGTCAACAAGGTGCTGTTGCCCTGAGCGCGTCATTCTCAGAGCGACAACCGCGCATCAGACAGGCCGGGAGCGATCCCGGCCCATCAGCTGCTGACCGGCCGCATCAGCTCGATCCGCACACCGTCCGGGTCGGCGCCGTGCTGCAGCTCGATCACCGGCGTCAGAACATGCGCGTCTTCGACGAAATAGCCTTTGCGGTCGGTCAGCTCGGCCACCTTGCGCTCCAGCTCGTCATCCCAGAAAGCCATATGCGTCAGGCCAAAGCGGTTCAAAGGCTGGCGCTCGCGAGGGCCGAAACTTGCCGGTCCGGTGACCTTCAATAGCTCGATCGCGTTGCCGGCGGCATCGCGGATCATCTGGCCGCGCAATTTAAGCCCCGGCACCTCGTTGAGGACGCCAATCCACGCATCTTCCAGGACAAAATTCTCGGCCGGCTGAAAGCCAAGCGCGGCATAATAATGCAGCGAGACTTCGATGTCCTGGACGCAAAGCCCGCTATGGGAAAAACACGCCGGCACACCGGGTATGCTCACCAGCTCGATCCGCACGCCGTCAGGGTCCGTGCAATAGATCATGTTCACATTGGCCTGCGCGATCTGCGTCCGGGTGTGTTCGAGCACATGGCCGCCGGCTTGCGCGATGCGCCGCGCCTGCGCATCGATATCATCCACATAGAAGGCCAGATGGAATAATCCGTGCTGCAGGGGTGAGCGCCGCTCGCGCGAACCCGATGCCAGCGGCTGCACAAAGTTCAACAGCTCGATCACCTGCCCGCCGGGGTGCTTGAGCATTTTGGCATAGACCTGAACATCGGGAAGCTGCATGGTCTTTGCCATATCCGGACCCTGGATCAGGCCGTAATCCTGGTGGTCCGCGAAGTCGAGCGCGTCGCGGTAGAACCGTTCCGAAGCGGCAAGATCGCTGACGCAGACGCCGCGATGTGAAAGCTGGACCATGTTTTGTTCCCCTTCGGTCTTTTCTATTTTTCGCCGCTCGTCTGCTAACCCGAGAAGCGGTTGGATCGTGGCAAATGCTTACCCCCGGCGTCAAGGCGGAACCGTGGCGCGCGATGATCAGGGCCGGATCAGCACCTTGCACTGGTTGCTCGGCTGCCGCAGCGCTTCGAAGGCGGCGGGCAGGCCGTCAAGCGTGACCGTCGATGTGTGGATCGGCCGCGGGTTGACCTTGGCGGCTGCAATGGCGTCGATCACCGCTTCGAAATCGCGTTCGGTATAGCACTGGCCGAAGCGGATGGTGACCTCTTTGGCCAATGCCGCCACCGGCGCAAATGTATCCTCTTGCAGCACCACCCCGGCGACGACGACAATGCCCCGGAGCCCGACCAGGTCGACCGCCTGGCGTAATATTCCAGGCACGCCGACACATTCAAACACCACTTGCGGGCGCCCTCCGGCATGTCGCGCAAACGCCGCGGCGACATCTTCGGCATTCGGATCGATGGTGGCGGTGGCGCCGACCTCCGCGGCCTGCTGGCGGCGTCCGGCGGCGCGTTCGCTTACCACCACATGGCGCGCGCCCGCGGCCCGGGCGAACAGCGTGACCGCGACGCCGATCGGGCCAGCGCCAATGACCAGCACGGAAGCCGCCGGCGGCAGTTCCGCGATGTCGACGATATGATGCGCAACCGCCAGCGGCTCGACCATCGCGCCTTCTTCGAAACTCACCCCATCCGGCAGCTTTTGCAGCATGGTCGCGCGGGCGCTGACATATTGCGCGTAGGCGCCCGGCGCGCTCGGATGCGTGCCGATGAACAGATTCTGTGCGCAAAGCGCCGGCAGATGGCTATCGCAGGCCTCGCAATTATTGCAGGCGCTGAGCGGCAGCGCCGTTACCCGATCGCCGATTTTCCAAGGACCCGTAACGGCGGCACCCAGGGCCGCGATGGTGCCGGCGAATTCATGGCCCAGGATGGTCCCCGGCGGCATGATGCCCGGATATTGGGTGATGTGCAGATCCGAGCCGCAGATGCCGGCATTTGCGACCTCCAATACCACCTGATCCGGCGCCGGCGTGGGGTCGGCAACGTTCTCGATCGATAACGGGCTTCCCGCTTCATGAAATATCGCCGCTCGCATAAAACATCTCCTCGCGTTTGTGCTTGATTCGGCGGTTCGACTATGATTCGCGCCAGAGCGCCAAGGCGTCCAGAACCTCCACGCCGGCCGGTGAAATCGCCAGCGGATTGATCTCCAGCAGCGTCAGCTCGGGGCCGAACGCCAATGCCGCGCCGACGATTTTTTCAATCGCCAGCACGATGCCGCCGAGATCCATCGCCGGGCGGCCGCGGCCGCCGGTCAGCAAGGGTGCTGCCCGCAGACTGCGCAATGCCTTTTCAATCTGCGCCGCGTTCGCCGGCAAAGGCAGCAGCTGGGTGTCGTCGAAGGCTTCCACCCAGATGCCGCCGATGCCGAGCGTCAGCATCGCCCCCCAGGTCGGATCGTAAGACACCGCAACCAGCAGTTCGGCATCGATCGCGCGCATCGGCGATACCACCACGCCCTCGATCTCCCCGGCGACCTGGATTGCCATCAGTTCTCCGAAAGCCTGGCGCAGCTCCGCTGCATTTCCAAGCTTGAGGCGGACGCCGCCGATCTCGGTTTTATGCGCGAGTTCCGGCACCAGGATTTTCAGCGCCACCGGATAGCCAAAGCGCTCGGCGGCCGCCACGGCAGCGTCTGCGTCACGCGCGACGATGCCGGGGACAACCGGCGCCCCATGCGCGGATAATGCGTCCAGCAGCGCGCGCTCGTGGCGCGGCCGCGGAAGGCTGCTTTGCACGGGTTCGGCAAACAAGGAAACCGGCCGCTTATCGCGCAGACGGGCACTCCAGGCGTGCAGCCGCGACAGCGCATTGATCGCCGGCTTCAGGCCGCCGATCGCGCCGGGAATGCCGGCAACCCGCATTGCCTCCTTGCCATATTCGGTCACCGGCTCAGCCACCGCCTGCACCAGAGGCGGTATCGCGGAATAGGCGCTGTAGCCGCGGGTGATCGCGGCCAGGGTCTGGCCCATCCAGCCCTGGTTGGCGGCGGCCGGCGGATCCCAAAGGCATAATGTCAGGCCGATCGTCTCATCGGCGGCAATCGCCCGCAGGCAGCGCTCCCATAATTCCGGATCCCGCAAACCGGCGCCGGTCACGTCCAGCGGGTTATGCGATTGCCCGAATGCGCTGACGCTGGCATCCAGCTGCTGGCGCACCGGTGCCGAGAAGGGTGGAAAGGAAACGCCCGCCGCATGCGCGAGGTCCGAGAGGATCTCTCCGGAACCGCCCGAAATCGTCAGCGCCGCAACGCCCGGCCGGTCGGTCGGGCCAACCGCGCTCAACAATGCCGCGGTTGCAATCATGTCCTCATAACAATCGACCCGCGATATGCCGAGTTCGGCTGCGACGGCGTCGAAGACGCGGTCATCGCCGACCAAAGCGCCGGTATGCGCGGCAACCAGCCGCGCCGTGCCATCGGAGGCGCCGGCCTTGATGACGACGATCGGTTTGGCCGCAGCCAAGGCGCGCTCAGCGGCGGCGGCAAAACGCCGTGGATCGTACACGGTCTCGAGGAACACCGCGATGCTGAGCGTAGCGGGATCATCGACCAGGAAATCGATCGCATCGGCGACGGTCAGGCCGGCCTCGTTGCCGGTCAGCACCAGATGCGAAATGCCGAGGCCCTGCGAGACCAGCGCCTTTTCCAGATACGAGCCGACGGAGCCCGAAACCGAGGCGATGCCGATGCTGCCGCTCGGGCCGCAATTGCCGATGACCGACAGCGATATCCGGTCGACATAATTTACGAAGCCAAGCGAGTTGGGTCCGAGCAAGGTCAGGCCGTGCCGGCTGATAATCTCGCGCAACCGCTCTTGCTGGACAGCGCCCTCGCCGCCGACTTCGGCGAAGCCCGAGGCAACGATCACAAAACCGGTGACCCCTGCGGCAGCCGCTTCCTCAACGGTGTCAAGAACCATCGCCTGCGGCACACAGACGAAAGCCGCATCAATGCCGGCATCCAGCTCGGCAGCACTGCGCAGGACCGGCCGGCCATTGATTGGTTCGCCTCTGGGATTGACCAGGACGATCTCGCCGGTGAAGCCGATGCGCTCCAGATTGCCGAGCACCGGGGCGGCGAAGGGGTTGCGCTCCGAGGCGCCGATGATGGCGACGCGCCGCGCATGCAGCATGCGCGATAGTCCAGATCGCCGTTGATCGGCCATGTCAGCGGCCGCGCTGGTCAACGCTGTTTCCCGTTTTGGTTGGATGCGCGTAAGGATGCGCGGTCTGCACGGCGGGCGCCGGCAATGCCTCGAGCTGCGCAACATAATTGCGGAATAGCGCGATCACCCGGTCCTCGGCGTCATAATCAAAACTGTCGAACATGCGCTGTTCGATGAAGCCACCGCGCTCCAGCGGGTTTTCGAAATAATAGCGGATGGTGCGGCTGAGCGCCTCGACCGGCGGCACGACATCGCGATAGCCGAGCTGGCGCTTGATCCGGGTCAGATCCAATACGACCGCGGTGCTGGGCGCGGTTACCGCGATCGCCCGGGTGATTGGCAGTTCCGGAACCGAAATGAGTTCCAGCTTGACGCCGAGCGTATCGGCGGCGATTTCGATCTGCTGACGCAAATCCAGCTGCACCTCATCGCCGCAGTTGAAGACCTGGGAGGCGGCTGCCGCCGGCTGCTCGACCGCCAGCATCACGGCATGCGCCAGGTTTTCCGCATAGCCGTGCATCATCAGGGATGCGCCGCCATTCAAGACCACGATTTCGCGGCGGCCATCGATCACGCGCCGCACGATCGACCATTCGCGCGGTACCAATTGCCGCGGCCCATAGACATAGGGGTATCGGAAAACCGTGGCGTTCGGATGCAGCCGGAACACGGCGTCTTCGGCGGCGGCGACCAGGGCCGAGAACCGGTGTTCGGCAACATCGCGCACCAGCGGGCGGTCTTCCGCGGTCGGCACCAGCAAACCGGTGGGACGGTTGGCGGTGGGCACGTAGAAGCCGCGATAGGCGACGTAGCCGCCGACGCCGATGAACCGCTCGGTGCGCCCCGCCAACGCCTCTGCGACCACCGCCAGCCGGCCATAGCTGGCGATCACCACATCGAAGTCGCGGGTGCCGATCGCTTCCTGCAGCGGCTCCAGAAAATGCGGGTCACCGATGATCTGCTCGACGTCATCCGGCATCGGCACCGGATGGACGCCGCGATTGAGAACCGCGACCTTATAGCCGCGCTGCCGCAGCCCCTCGACAATGAATGGACCCGTCGGGCCGCCGCCGCCAATAACCAATGCCTTCATAATATTTGCGTCCATTGCGCCAGCCGATCGAAAAGCTTCGCACGGCTTGTGTAGGTGAAGTGATTATGCCGGGTTTCCGGCAGGACCAGAAGGCTGACATCGTTGCTTTTGGGATAATGGCTGACATTGTCATGCGGCACGCCGTGCAAATCCCGATCGCCAAAGGCAAGCAGGACAGGCACATCGATTGCAGCCGCCCCGGCCTGGAACAGAAACGGCAGCATGGTGGAATAGGCGGTGGTCGCCAGCAGCCGGTCATTGGCGCGAAGCAGGATTTTGGCCCGCTCCCCGCCCGTTGGCTCGATATCCAGATACGGTTTTGGAAAAATTGCCCGAACCGATTGCGACAGCCTGGCCCGCCCCTCCTCCACCGGCAAAGCGGCATCGGGAACGGCGTGCTCGGAGTCTCGTTCGAAGCGCGGCATCGGCGCCACGCCGAAGCCGAACAACGCCAATCCCAGGTAAGGCCGCCGGTAGTTCTGGATGCCGATGCTAAGCGCCGCGCCGTAGGAATGCCCGACACCAACGCTGCAAATG
>Ga0116230_10004117_pt1 | contig 14243 bp, 11 predicted proteins | sample S1TSphfallax_3_FD_88678 | JGI IMG/M metagenome (GOLD analysis project Ga0116230, IMG submission 88678) | Host-associated microbial communities from peat moss isolated from Minnesota, USA - S1T2_Fd - Sphagnum fallax MG | ecosystem: Host-associated > Plants > Peat moss > Unclassified | place...
AACCTCTTCCCACATCTAACCGTTGCGAACAACGTCGGCTTTGGTCTTGATCGCCAAGCCCGGCGGAGTCAGCGCGTCGAGGAACTGCTCGACATGGTGGGGCTCGCCGGCATTGGGAGTCGCTATCCGCATCAGCTTTCCGGAGGCCAGCAGCAGCGGGTTGCCCTCGCCCGAGCGCTTGCCATCGAGCCGCAGATCGTGCTGATGGACGAGCCATTCTCGGCACTCGATGCGACGTTGCGGTCCAGCTTGCGCCGAGATGTAGCACGCGTGCTCCGTGACGCCGGCACGACGACGGTGCTCGTCACTCACGATCAAGACGAAGCGCTCTCGCTCGCCGACACCGTCGCCGCCGTGCACAACGGACGTATCTCTCAGCAGGACAGCCCCGAGCGTCTCTACGAAGCACCGGCGACCCCCGGGCTGGCTGCAGCGCTCGGCCAGGCGAACTTCCTCTCTGGTCGGTGCATCGGCGATCACGTCGAGACCGCGCTCGGAACACTCGAACTCTCCACGGATAGTCGTGCCCGTGGACTCGACGGTGAACGTGTGCTCGTCATGACCCGTCCCGAACAGATCGAACTGCATGCTTGCTCTGACGAAGAACGTGGTACGACATCTGCAACCGCTGCGCTGGCCACCGTGGTCGACGCTGAGTTCTACGGTCACGACGCTGTCGTGAGGGTGCGCCCATTGTCAGATCCGGAGCTCGTGCTCCTCGTGCGTCTGTCGGACGCAAGGGATCTCCCTCGGATGGGCTCGGTCCGATCGCTCGTCGTTCGTGGCACCGTGATTGCGTGGAAGCAGCACCCGAGCAAGGAGGCACCGTGAAGCACGTCCATCTCGGCACCCTGGAGGTCGCCTGCATTGGTCTGGGCACGATGGGCATGTCGACGGCCTACACGGGAGCGGGAACGGACGACGCAGAGTCGATCCGGACCATCCATCGTGCGCTCGACCTCGGCGTGACGCTGATCGATACGGCGGAGGTCTATGGGCCGCACGTCAACGAGGAGCTCGTCGGACGAGCGATTGCGGGACGGCGCGACGAGGTAGTGCTGGCCACCAAATTTGGCCTCATCTCCCACACCGGTCGTGCGCCGGGCGTCCCCGACAGCTCGCCTACGAGTGTTCGCACCGCCCTCGAAGGGTCACTGAAGCGTCTCGGGGTCGATGTGATCGACCTCTTCTACCAGCACCGGGTCGACCCCCAGGTGCCGATCGAAGAGACCGTCGGAGTGCTGGCGGAGTTCGTCGCTGCTGGAAAGATCCGTCATATCGGGCTTTCCGAGGCTGGACCAGAGACCATCCGTCGGGCTCATGCCATTCACCCCATCACGGCACTGCAGTCCGAATACTCGCTATGGACCCGTGATCCTGAAGGGTGGACCCTTCCCGTGCTGCGAGAGTTGAACATCGGCTTCGTGGCGTACTCGCCACTCGGTCGAGGGATGTTGACGGGGAGCGTGCGCTCGATCGATGACCTGGACGAGTCGGACTTTCGCAGGTCGAACCCACGCTTTGACGAAGTGAACTTCGACCACAACCTGGCCAGCGCGAATGAAGTCCAGGCCGTTGCCGACGAGATCGGGTGTACCTCAGCTCAGGTCTGCCTGGCCTGGCTGCTCACCCGAGGTGACGACATCGCTCCGATCCCGGGAACAAAGCGCGTGGCCCGGGTTGAGGAGAACGTCGGCGCGGCGGAGATCGAGCTCAATCCCGAACAGCTGGACCGTCTCGACAAGCTCACCCCCGTTGCTGGGGACCACCACAACGATGAGCAGATGCGCTGGATCGAACGATAGGGAAAAGCCAGCTCACTTACCCAGGGTCATGCCGCCCACCGTTCGTCACGGCAAGGACCACGACCCCCAGCGACAACTCGCCTTCGCCGACCCCCAGCGACGACCCTAAGTGACAACGGCGCGTGGCGACGGCGCGCAGGTCGATGCGAGAGACTCGGGACATGTCCTTCGGCCAGCCCTCGGGTCCACCCGCTTCCCAAAAACAGATGCAGACGCTCCTCGAGCTCTTGCAAGGCGCGGGACATGCAGATTTTCGAGATGCCCGGGGCCCGATGGGCTTCAACCAGCGCCAGGCCGCTGGCCGCTTCACCCGAGACGAGGCGGCGGCGTTCATCGAGCGATTGGAGGATGGTGAGCAGAGCGGTGAGAGTGAGAGCAACGAGGTCAACGGCCTAGGGACGGTCACATCCGCAGTCGATGTCCCAAAGGCGCTGCTTGACCGGCGGCCTCCACTCAGCGCTCAGGAGCGAGCATTGCAACGCGTTCCTGCAGAGCAGCTGGCACACGAGCTCGAGCGACGAGGATGGCTCGTCGTCGCCCCGCTCACCGGAGACGCCTGAGCGGTCTCGGTGAGCGGGGCGACGGACACGTCCTGGGCTAGGCGGCCAGTCGTCGCCGCCGGCGTGTGGCGAGGAACCCTGCACCGAGCAGACCTGCGCCAAGTACCGGCAGTGCCAGCGTGTACGGCGTCTCCGGCGTGCTCGCCACCGGGCCACACACCCCCGAGCAGGCCAGGTTCACCGTGAGGATGTTGCGATACAGGACCGGGTCATTTGCACCGATCGTGTACTGAGTTGAACCGGTCCCGAGCGAGGTGCCCACGTCCGAGATCGTCTTCGGGATTCTGTAGCCGGCAAAGACCATCGTCAGTGAACCGTCGGGATTCTGGACCACGCTCGGACCATAGGCACGACCGGAGTAGTAGGCCGAGACACCGAGTGCGCCACCGTTCGCGGCCTGCTGCTCGGAGGCAGCGAAGGTGTAGTCCGTGCTCAGCACGGACACCGGTGTGCTCCAGTGCTGACCGTCGGTCGACGTGGAGTAGAAGACCTGGTTGAAGGCATCACTATCGCCGTCTGCCGCCCACGCTCCTGACAAGAACAGCCCGTAGGATCCGTCGGCGTTCGTGATGATCGTGCCTGCAGAGCCGACGAAGCGCATCTCCGTGGCATCGGCCGTGCCGGGAGCGGCATAGGCATTGAGGTTCGACGGACTGACGAGGGACGAAGGATTGTTGATGTCGTTGTACGTCGAGCCACTCTCCGTACCTGCCCCGCTGATGACACCGCCATTGGCAAGTCCGGCTGTGGAGAAGCTGATGCCGTCGGTGGTGTAGGCGACTCGAAGAACAGTGAGATCTTCGTTGTTCTTGAACAGCTTCGCCGCGTTGCCCGCGCTTCCCTCACCGGTAAGTGCCAGCGTCGACTCCGGCACCGTGGTGGCACCGGGTGCGCCAATGTACGTCGACGTCGATAGGCCGGTATTTCCTGCAGGTGCCGTCGAGGTACATCCCGTGAGGGTGTCCGTCGACGTGCCGATGGACAGGCCCGTACAGGTGACGGGCTGGATCGAGTTCGCATCGGGGTCGGTCGCCGTGTTCGTATCCGAGTCGCCCATCTCGACGGTGAGCGGCGACGCTGCCGTGATCGACGATGCGCTCGGCAGGTCAGCCGACTCAGAGGCCGATGGGTTGAAGATGATGGACTCGGGGGTGGAGGTCGGGAAGGTCGTCGAGTTGCCCGACTTCGTCGTCTCGCCAGCCACGTAGTACCCGAGCTCCTTCTCGGTGTACATCACGATGGTGGAACCAGCAGGGGCACCCGGGTAGCTCGGAAGGACACCGACGATGCCGTCGGGGGCCACGAGGCCGGAGGTCTGGCCGTAAGCCGTTGCAGGCACAATGGGGTCCGAGGTGACCGGGTCACCAGCGTTCACCGAGAGCGAGCCGCCGCCTGGGCCGGTGGTGCAGTCCTCCAGCTCGGTCGTCGGGTTGTTGTTCGCCTGGTCGCAGTAGACCGCGACGCCGTCGATGTACGCCCGGTTCGGGGCATCCGCGTTGTAGAGCGAACCTGTCGTCGGGTTCGTGAAGCCTTCGTTTGACGTGCTTCCGACCGCTGCAGGTGTCGCCGGGGAGAGGAACAGCTTGGCGAGGCCCCCGGAGCCGACGGAGTTGTTCGGCCCGGACGGGACGCTGTAGTTCGCAGCAGCCACGCCGATGACCTGCTCAATCAGGTCACCACTTTGTACGGAGATCCCGTTTGGAGCCGTCGTCGTGCAACCCGTGAGGGACTGGGCGCCCACAGCAGTGCAGTTGATCACCGACGAAGCAGTCGGCACGGGGGTCTGGGTCAAGTCGACAAACTCTCCGGCGACGAGCTGCTCGTTACCCGTGCCTACCGGCTGGGCGAAGTTGATCGTGGCGCTCGTGCCTCCCGTGAAGGGCACGGAGATGCCAGCGGAAGCGAAGTCGTCGGGGTCGATGCCGGTCTTTTCCACCGCAGGCGCACCGGCGAGTGGATTCGACGCGGTCGGGGAGAGCTTGTGGACGATCATGCCGACGCCCGAGTTGTCGCCAGCCGCCCGCTCGAGTGTGTAGAGGTACGACGTACCGCCGACGGTGATGACGTTCGCATGGCCTTCGCCGTCGTCGTTGATGTCGTCACTCGGGCAGTACTCGGGGTTCTGCTCGAGGGCTTCGCTGTCGTAGGTCCAATCTTTGCCGCCGTCTGAGGACGTGGCGGCGACAACAGCCTCGTCGGCGTCCTTTGGGCGGTAGTCGAACAGACCGGTGAGGATGCCATTGCCATTGCTCGTGACGTGTGGGAAGTAGTAGGGGGAAAACGGGAGGACCTCGCCCGTCGGTTGACGGTTCACCGACGTGGCCGAGGGCGCGACCGATTCAGCGGATTGACTGCCGGTTCCGCAGTAGCCGTCGAGGGGCCCCGGGGTGCCGACGGTGCCGCTCGGGTAGGGGCTGTCGCCGGCCGTCCCGCTATTCGCTCCGGGGTAGACGGCGACATTGGGCTCCGTCGAGCTCCCCGTGCCCGTGGTGGCACCTCCGGGGGTGAACGTCGGAAAGAGAGCGCCAGGCGACTGCGAGCTGTAGAGCGACCCCGAGGAGTCGCCTTGGGAGGTGTTCCACGGCGCCTGGGATGTGCCATCGGTGATGGAGTCGACCTCTGGCGTCCCGGGCGAGTAGGAGGTGGTGCTCGACTGCGTCGCACTCGCCAGCTGTGTCGAAATTATCTGCACAGCGGGTGCACTGAGTCCCGCAAGCGAGAGAGCGAGCAAGGACGTGGTGACGCGACGGCGCATCTGCAGCCTTCCGTTCGTTAGGGGTTATCGATGGTGCGCCTTCCTTCTAACATCTGCCCTCTCGGCACGGTCAATGGATGTGAAGACCTGCACGAAGAGTTCATCGCTGATTCACTGCGAGGTAGATCCTCGGACACCCTCTAGTGATCTTTACGCCACACAGCGGCACAGCATCGTCACGCAAAACTCGCGTCAGCGAGTGGCCCGCATCAAGCTCGCGTTGATCGTGAGACCGGGGCCGAAAGCGAGGGCGAGGACGAGATCGCCCGCGACAAGGCTGCGGCGGAGCTCGTCGAGGATGACGAGAATGGTCGCTGACGAACAGTTCCCTCGCCGTGAAAGCACGGATCGAGATACCGCCAGGGCATCGTGATCGAGGCCGAGACGCTGCTGGACGACATCGAGGATTCGTGGGCCACCTGGGTGCACTGCCCACACAGCAACATCGTCTCGACGGAGATTGTGCTGCACGAGCAGCCGATCGACCACGGGCATGACTGCACCGGCGATGGCGTCGGGCACCGTTCGAGCAAGGCCCATGCGAAAGCCAAGATCGGTGACTTCCCAGGTCATCTGCTCGCACGTCCCCGGCACAGTCGCTGTCTGCACGTCGAGCACCTCGAGTGCAGGGCAAGGCTCAAAGCCGACTTGGTCGAGGACGCCGGGTCGGACAGAGCCAGCCGGCTGAAGCACGATGGCCGACGCAGCATCGCCAAACAACGCGTGCACGACGACCTGGTCGAGGTCGCGCGACGGAGGCTGCACGTGCAGGCTTGTCAGCTCGATGCACAGCAGCACAGCGGGACGTCCATGCAGCGCCACGTAGTCCGATGCCACGGCGAGGCCAGGCAGAGCAGCGTGACAGCCGACGTGGCCGACAAGAAGGCGTGAGAGGTCATCGGCCATCGCCAAGTCGCGAGCCAGCAGGATGTCGAGGCCAGGAGTTGCATATCCCGTGCATGAGGCGACGACCAGAAGTCCGATCTCGTCGGCGCGTACTCCTGCACCGTCGAGCGCGCCGAGCACGGCCTCTTTGGCGAGCGGGATGGCTTCGGCGAGGTAGCGCTCCATGCGCGCTCCTGTCGACGAGCTCGACACGTCTTCGATCGTCGGGTTGACGACAGCGTGTCGGGTCGTGACGCCAACGGAGAAGAACGCCGCCCTGGCGGCCCGCCGGTTGTCGTAGTGCTCGCAGAAGTAGCCATCCCACAGCTCGCGCTGAGTGGATGCGGCCGGGAAGGCGCTGGCGGCGCCGGTGATCACGGCTGGCCGGGCTATCACCTGGTTACCAACGTGGCCGCGCGTCCCAACGACTGGGGTCCCGCCCCATCGTTGCGAGCCCAAGCCAATCCGCGCAGACATCAGAGGTAGCTGGCTGGAGCGAGCCGCATCGCGCGTCTCTGAAGAGCCGCTCAAGTGGTTCACCCTTGCGGCTCGCCGACGTCCCGGCGGCTTCGAGCATCGACGAGGCCACGTCGAAGGCCGTCTGTCCGGCGAGCAGCTTGGCCCGCCACACCCAACGATTGGTGGCAGGGTCGCCGGGCGCCTCGTCGACACGTCTCGCAGCTTCCAGGGCGACGAGCTCGGCAGCTGCGACGGCTGCGTCAGCCCTGCCGATCCGCGCCCGCACGGCGGGAAGCGCGTGGAGCTCACGCCGATCCGCATGGACACAGGCGGCAGCAATTGCCGCCTTGGCGACGCCCACGTAGACCGCGGCGTAGCTGGCCACGAGCCACTGTGGCATCACCTGCGCAAGCAGCAGGGCGATACCCTCCACACCGCCTACGAGGGCTTCGTGGCCGACGACGACGTCGAGATGGACATCGTGACTGCCGGTGGCGCGCATTCCGAGCGAATCCCAGCTGTGCTCTACCGTTACACCGTCGCCAGCCGGGACGATGAAGTACGAGACGCGCGCTTCACTCGCAGAAGCGTCTCGCGCCGCCACGAGGTAGGCATCGGCATGTCCTGCGCCCGAGACGAATGCCTTCGATCCGGTGATGCGATAGCCGCCGTCTTTGGCGACGTAGCTCGTCGTCGTGGCAGACAAGCTCGATCCAGCGCCCCGCTCGCTCATGGCCACGCTGTAGAGAGCACCACGAGCAGCGTCTCGCAGCAGCTCGTCACGTCGATCGAACCACGCGTCCGTCGCTCCCAGCGCCCGGGCAAGCGGTTCTGGAGTGCGCGCGATCGCGCCGGTCACGGACGCGTGCATGTTGAAAATCAGCGCTGTGGCTCCATGACCTTCGCCCAGTGCCATCGCCACCTCTGCGTACTCGCCAAACGTCGCACCCATTCCGCCGAGATGCTCAGGCGCCATCAGTCCGAGCAGTCCGTGGTCTCGGAGCGCATCGATGTCGGCCTTCGGGAAGATTCCGGCACGATCGTGCTCTTCGGCACGGCCGGCAAGCTCCGCCACGAGTCCGCGCGCAGCGGTAACTCCCTCGGCGCCGCTCATGGGCTTTTCACTCCCGTTCCCTGGAACAGCACGGCGGTCGACCAGGTCGGCAGCATCGGCACCGCGAGCTGGCGACGTGCCAACCACTGCGCCATGGCCGAGAACGACGGACGAAGGCCGTTCAAAGTGAGCTGCACCCCCGACTCGGCGCACAGTCGGATCAACTCGTCACGGTTCACGAAGAGCTCGGGATCGTGGATCCCTGGTGGAGCGCCCCCAGGAACGTGCTCGCCAATGCGCACGGCAAGCACCCGAGCAAGCCACGTCGCGGCGACGGTGTCGATGACCAGCCGACCGCCAGGAGCGAGTACTCGGCAGGCCTCACGCACGGCGCCGCCAAGATCGGTCACGTGCTCCAGAATCTCGCCGGCGCTGACGACCTGCGCACAACGGTCGGGGAGTGGAAGCTCGAGCACATCGCCCCGAATCGCAAGCACACCATGCTCAGATGCGATCGCGATTGCGCTCGGCGACAGGTCCACTCCGACATGGCGGTAGCCCTTACCCTCCACGTGAGGAGCGAGCAGCCCAGCGCCACAGCCGACATCGACGAGCACTTCGCCCGGACGGAGTGCCACCGGGACGAGTGAAGCTCGGGCGGCAGCGATCCAGTGCAGCATCGCAAGTGGACCGTAGGGGTCCCACCACGACCCGGCGAGGGCGTCATATTGAGCCACATCGTTCGCTTGCAGCTCGGGAGGCTTCGGCCGCACCATGGCATCGATGCCACGCACCATGGCATCGATGCCGCGCACCGTGGCGTCGATGGCGCGAAGCGTGGGATCGATCCAGCGCTTCACGGCGTTCACCTGACTGACCCTAGGGGCGAGGCAAACGCTTTCGGACGCACCTGGTCGAGGAGCCCCTGTTCGAGGAGCCCTGTTCGAGGAGAAGAGCGTCTCGCTGAGGGGAACGCCTACCACCGCTCGCGATGGACAACATCCTCAGGGACCCGTCGTGGCCGCCGTACTGGCGATCCGTCAGGGACCGAGTGCGCCGGGTGCCCAAGGCCAATCGCCCCGATCATCACCCGGTCAGTCGGCGCGCCGAGCGCAGCGAGCACTTCGCCTGCAGGACCGTGGAGTCGAAAGAAGAGCGCTCCAAGCCCGGCGTCCGACGCGGCGAGCAAGATGGTCATGACGGCGAATGCGGCGTCGATGCTCCAATACGGCACGGGCCACGACTGCGCCGGGATGCCAGCAAGACCGGAGTGGTGCTTGTCGGGCTCGCCGTAGCGTCGCAGGTAGGCGCTCGGGTCGACGACGGGTGCAATGACGACCGGAGCGTGGAGAACGCTCTCGACGCCTTGTCGATCTCGCCACGCTGCGCTGGAGGCAGCTCGCCAGAATGCGCTGCGAGCGTGTTCCGCGCTCAGGACTACGAGGTCGAGGCCCTGGGTGTAACCCGCTGAGGGTGCTCTGGTGGCCAAGTCAAGGAGACGATCCACGACGTCGCCATCGATCGGCTCACCACTGAAGTGCCGGGTCATGTGCCGGCGGCGCACCGCATCGACGAACTCCACGCCACGACGGTAGTTGTCCAAGGATGCGACGGAGGAAGCATTGAAGAGCGACGCGTCGAAGAGCGTCAGCAGGGCGGTCGGGAATCACGACCGTGCTGGTAAAGTTTTGAGGGTGGTTGGTTCAGTTTCGAGGAGGGCGTGCCGATGCCGAGCGTGAAGGACCTGCTCGCTCAGGTCAAGAGCAGCATTCGAGAGGTGGAACCCGGCGAGGTAGACGGCGCACGCAGTGACGCGCTCTTCCTCGACGTACGCGAAGCCGACGAGTACCAGCAGGGCGCGCTTCCTGGTGCGCTGCATCTCCCGCGTGGCTTTCTCGAAGTGCAGATCGAGGGCGTCGTCCCGACCAAGGATCGGCCGATCGTGGTGTACTGCGCCGGCGGCACGCGGTCGGCGTTTGCCGCCAAGACGCTGCAGGACCTCGGCTACAGCGACGTCGTATCGATGACCGGTGGGTTCAATCGCTGGAAGGACGAGGGCCGTGCCTGGTCGACGCCGCGTGTGCTCGATGCCGAGCAGCGCAATCGCTACCAGCGTCACCTTCTTCTTCCCGAGGTCGGCGAGAAGGGCCAGCAAAAGCTTCTCGACTCGAAGGTCCTCCTCCTCGGGGCCGGTGGTCTCGGCTCCCCGGCAGCGCTCTACCTTGCTGCTGCTGGCGTGGGGACGCTCGGCATCGTGGACATGGACGTGGTCGACGCATCGAATCTTCAGCGTCAGATCTTGCACAACATGGACCGCATCGGCGACCGAAAGGTGGACTCGGCCAAGAAGGCCCTCACTGCGCTCAACCCCGATGTCAACGTCGTGACCCACGACGTACGCATTGGAGCAGACAACGTGGTGTCGTTGATGCAGGACTACGACCTTGTCGTCGATGGCACTGACAACTTCCCCACTCGGTACCTTGTCAACGACGCGTCGCTCTTGACCAAGACACCGGTCGTTCACGGGTCGATCTTCCGATTCGAGGGTCAAGTCACGGTGTTCGCCCCTTACGACGGACCCTGTTATCGGTGCCTGGTGCCCGAGCCCCCTCCACCAGAGCTCGCGCCGTCGTGTGCCGAAGCGGGCGTGTTCGGCGTACTTCCGGGCATCATTGGTTCGATCCAGGCGGTCGAAGCGTTGAAGATGCTGCTCGGAATAGGTGAGCCGCTTGTGGGACGGCTGCTCGCCTACGACACCTTGGCCGAAGAGATCCGCACGTTCAAGGTGCGCAGGGATCCCGCATGTCCCGCATGTGGACCCGATGCTGGTGAGATCGTCATCGCGGAGTACGACCAGCTCTGCACCCCGCACCCCAAGCAGGCACCAGCCTCACGCTGAGCCCAGCTCAGCTGGACTCAGCCGAGTTCAGCGTCGGCCAGTCGGTGTCGACGACGTGCCAGCCACCTTGAACTGGTTCCGCCCGCTGCTCTTTGCCGTGTAGAGCGCTTGGTCGGCGCAGCGGATCAGTGCATCGGGATGCGTCGCTGCAGCCGGATAGCAGGCTAGGCCCGCCGAAGCGGTCTGCTTCCATCCCACGGGCAGTGCCCCTGCACACGCAGCAGGGGTCGACTCGACGAGGAAACGGAGCAAGGCCACCGCAGTGCTCTGGCTGAGGCCTGGGCAGACGACGAGAAACTCTTCTCCGCCAAAGCGGGCCACCGTGTCGCGCTCGCCCACCGAGACTTGCAGGTGCTGCGCGAAGCGCACGAGTACTTCGTCGCCGACCTCGTGGCCGAGGTCGTCGTTCACCTTCTTGAAGAAGTCGAGATCGAGGTAGAAAATCGACAAGCAGTCGTCGGCGTACTCGGCGTGATTGATCGCTTCGGAAAGCGCCCGCAGTGCTCGGCGACGGTTGCCGATGCCGGTGAGTGGGTCAGTTTCTGCTTCGTCTCGGAGTTTCCGTCTCTCCTCAGCCTTGGTCAACGCGCTGGCAAGCATCTCGACAATCTCGCCGATGCCCGACGGTTCCTGAGAGCTACGCGCTTCGGACCAACGAACGCCGAGGGTAAAGCTGCCTCCGGGGATGTTCATCGACACGCCCGGCTCGACCAGCGGTGCCCCGGCCTCGAGAATCAGTGCGCCGCTGAGTGAGCTGTGGTCGATCTCGAGCCGGGCGCCCAGTGAGTGGGGGAGCAGAGCCATCGCCTGCACGAGGGCACTGAGCGCCTCGGCTGTGGGCTCGTCGCCGATGGCGTCCACGAGCTGAAACGTCTCGGTGACGGCGGCCCGGCGTCGGAGGCGCTCGTCCTCGACGAGGATGGAGATGCCAGAAGAAATCTGGTCGGCGATGGAGGCAAGAAATCCCTCCGTGTCCGTGGTCGGGACTTCGGCGACGACGACGAGCTCGCCGGCGTCCTTGTTCTCCACCCGCAGCACATGGCGACTCCACGATGGCGGGGTCCCGGTGAACTTGCCGTACGAGGTGAGTAGAGGTGGTACGTCGTCCACCTCGACGCTGAGAATGCATGCAATGCTCGGGACAAATTGCGAGATGATGCCGACAGCTGTACCGGCATATCCCACGAGATCCACTCGCTGGCTCGAGAGTTTCGCCACTTCAAGAAGGCATTGGGTTTGCGAGAGCCTCGCGAGAAGGCGTGCCTCCTCCGAACTGCGAAACTCGGCAAGCGCTTCTGCCTGTCGATTGCTGATCGCCCGCAAGCCGCTCATCGTGTCTGGCCGAGGAAATTGGCGATGCTGTCCAGCTCGGCCCGTGCCCTTACGATGAGGCTCTTCTGAAGCTTTGCGGGCAACCCCGCCATCGCCAGCACTCGGTCGAGGCGAACGGTTACCTCGCCGAGCTCCACTGGTTCGATCTCGTGCGCAATCGCTTGGCCCAGAATTACTGCCTGGGTGAGTGGTCGGACCGCATCGATCGCACCATGATGATTGCGCACTGCATCGACAAACGACCGGGGAAACTGCCATGCGTCGAGGGCATCGGCGCCTGCATCGGGGTGCGTGGTGCCAAAGGCCTCGAGCTCGGCGTCGAGCAGGGCTTTGGGCTCACTACTTGCCATGGCGATCTGCACGACCTCTGCATAGAGCGTCGGATTCGTGCGATGCAGCACCAGCGATCCGGTGTCATGGAGAAGCCCTGCACTAAATGCTTCGTTCGAAGGTACGCCGAACAGCTCCGCTGCGATGGAGGCACTGGCGGCGACGGCGACTGAGTGCAACCAGTTGCCGTCAGGGCCAAGGTCGGCACTCTCGGCGAGCAGACCGGTGGCAGCCGACGCGACAATTGCACGGACCGTGGAGAAGCCGAGCTGAAGGACCGCACGCTGGGCAGAGCGAACGCCACTTCTCACGCCGGAATGTGGCGAGTTCGCCAGGCGCATGACACGTGCGGAAAGTGCTGGGTCCATCTCGACGAGGCGACCTAGCTCGGCGGGCGAGGTATCCGGATTCTCGATGAGTCGAAGCACGAGAAGCGCAGCCACGGGCTGTGCAGGAATCCGAGAGAGATGCTCGGCGACATCCACCCGTGTCACCAGCGATCACCCACAGGACCTACCACAGCCATCCGCAACGTCTGCACTTTCTCAGATGATAGGGGTACCGGCTCGGTAGGTGGTGCTGAGTAACCGAGAACGCTGTTCGCTCTGCGTGGCGAGGTCGATCACCGTGTGGGCCATTGCCGTTGCACCGTCGAGCACCGCCAGATCCGCAATCGGTGTCGCGCAGTGTGCAGCAAACTCTGCCTGGTGGTTGACGGCGGGCAACGAGTCGAGACCGAGGGTGGGGTGGATCGAGGGGATAGCGAGGGAGACGTTTGCCATGTCGGTGGAGGCAGCCACGACTTTGCCCGTGGGACGTGCAAATTCACGCCCCAAGCCTTCGGCATTGGCACGGTAGAGGGCGGCGATCTGCTCGTCGAGGAGGAACTCTGAGTAGATCGGCCCCTGGAGCTCGATCTCGACCGAGGCTCCGGTGGCGATGGCTCCGGCATGGAAGCACTGCTCGACGCGTGGCTGCCACGACTTCAAGGCCTCCAGGCTTTGCGCCCGGATGTAGTACTTGGCGCGCGTCTTTCCCGGCACGATGTTCGGTGCGGCACCACCCATCGTCACGATGCCGTGCACTTGGTCGCCGGTGTCGGCGTGCTGTCGGAGAAGGCCAATGGCGACCTGGGCGACGGTGATGGCATCGGCGGCGTTGATGCCAAGCTCGGGAAACGCGGAGGCATGCGCCTCTCGTCCGGTGTACTCAACATCGATGTGCGAGACGGCCAGGCATGGCATCTGGATCAGTTCGCTCGGCCAGGGATGCACCATCATCGCAGCGTGAAGACCGTCGAATCCTCCCCGCTCGAGCATGAAGATCTTCCCGCCTCCGCCCTCTTCTGCGGGCGTGCCGAGCACGCGTACGGTGAGACCGAGGTCGTCTGCGAGATCGGCCAGCGCAAGTCCCGCGCCGACAGCGGCGGCGGCGATGATGTTGTGTCCACAGGCGTGGCCGATGCCCGGGAGTGCGTCGTATTCGCAGCAGATCCCCACGGTGAGTGGACCTGAGCCGATCGTCGCGGAAAACGCCGTAGGTAGGTCGCAGATGCCCGTCGTGACGGAAAACCCACCGTTTGCGAGCATGTCTGCGCACCAGCTGGAGCTCTGCACCTCTTCGAAGGAGAGCTCGGGGTTGGCATGGATGCGGTGCGAGAGGTCGACGAGCTGATGCGCACGCGCCGTGACGTCATCACGGGCCGACGCTTTTGCCGCCAGCAGATCCGCACTCATCGGATGACCGCCCTCATCGCATGACCGTACTCATCGGATGACCGCAATGACGTCCCCGGGGCCGACCGTCGCTCCGATGGCGACCTTCAGCTCGGCCAACGTCCCGCCGACGGGTGCGGTGATCGGATTCTCCATCTTCATCGCTTCGAGCACGCAGATAACGTCACCGACGGCGACCGTATCGCCTTCGCGGACCGGAATCTGGGCGATGGTTCCCTGCATCGGTGCCGTGATCGCGCCGCTCTCGGGCGATGTCGCACTTCCCGCAGATCCGGCGTGGCGCATCGGGCGGTTCCCGGCGCTCGACGAGGTGCCGGCGGCGCCCGGGACAGGCGACTCCGGAGGCAGCCAGAGCCGGACCCGGTAGCGGCGCCCGTCGACCTCGGCATCGACGCTGCGCAGCACATTGCCGTCCGCACGAATAC
>Ga0116230_10004118_pt1 | contig 14238 bp, 3 predicted proteins | sample S1TSphfallax_3_FD_88678 | JGI IMG/M metagenome (GOLD analysis project Ga0116230, IMG submission 88678) | Host-associated microbial communities from peat moss isolated from Minnesota, USA - S1T2_Fd - Sphagnum fallax MG | ecosystem: Host-associated > Plants > Peat moss > Unclassified | place: USA...
CACCACCAGCACATAGGCCAGATCGAGCATGGGCGTGATGTTGATGTCGTCGTAGGGTTTGTCCTCATTCACCTGCATTGCGGGCAACTCCCTTTTCGCTCGGCTGCGTCAGCCGGCGGCCGAGATCGCCCTCGGCCACGCGCGTGACAACCTCATCGACAAACACCGCCATTTCCGAAACCACGGTCTTGATCCGTGTTTGGAAGTAATTGTAGCCGAACAGCGCCGGGATCGCCACGAACATGCCTGTGGCTGTCGCCAACAGGGCCGCCGAGATGCCCGGCGCGATCGAATTCACGTTCACGTCGCCGGCCGCGGCGATGGCGGCGAAGGTGATCATCACGCCGATCACCGTGCCGAGCAGGCCCACGAACGGGCCGCCGGAAATGGCGATCGTGAGCAGCACCATCAGGTTGTTCAGCTTGGCAATTTCCTTGACCATCTGCGAATCCATGGAAGATCGGATCGCGGCCAGCGATTGCGGCGCGATGGACCCATCCGGCAGCGTGCGGCCGCCATGCAGCCGTTCATTCACCTCGCGCGCCCCGGTTTCATACACTTTGTAGAGGCAGGAGGCGGTGACCGCACGTGCCCGTTCCTTGGGCAGATGCGGCAGCAAGCCGTGATCCTGGCGTTGCAGCTCCTTCAGCAGAGCCATGAACTTCTTGTTGGCGCCAGCAACCTTGCTGACATAAATGCCCTTGGAGATCATCACCATCCAGGAGACGAGCATCATGAAGATCAGGATGCCGATCACCACCCAGGCATCCAGCGTGACCGATTTCAGGATGATGCCGATATAGCCGGAGCCGAAGCTGCTGGTCTGCTCGGGGTTTTCGAAGGTCAGCAGATTGGACTGCGTACCCTGGTCGCGGTCCGCCAGCAGAATCGCGCCGGCGGGCCGCACCACCTTGCTGAACTGGAATTCATCCGCCTCACCGATGAAATTACCGCCGGCGGCAGGGGCTGTGAGCGCCCCAGCTGCGGGCGGCGCGGCCTGTGGGCTTGCCAGGGCGGCACCACCGAGCACCCCTGCACCCGTGATGGCAGGCATGGCGCCAGCCACCTCAGCCGCCTTGGCGCCATCCACGTAGAGCGTGATGGTGTCGGCCGCAGCCGTGACGGTGAGCAGATGCCAGCTATCGGCAACCAGCGGGGCAGTGGCAGCGGCCCTCAACGTGCCAGCAGCGGACGTCACGCTGACGCTGGGTACGCCGCCATCCAGCGACACCACAAAATCGTTCACGCCGCCCGCGTCGCGCTGGTCGTAAATCGTGGCTGTTTCGGTCGCGGTATTGGGCTTGATCCAGATCTGCCAGGTGAGGGTTTGCGCGGCGGCAATGTTCATGGTCGGCGCCGGCGTTAATTTGATTGGCGCCGTGCCGTCCAGCTTCGTGCCGAAGCCGATAATGGCGGTCAGGTCACGCTTGCCGGGAGTGAGCGCATTGTTGCCGTAGCTGGAGCTATCTTTCGGCAGCCCATTTTCTTCGGCGAAATGCCAGACGAGGAGTTGATCCGCATCGTAGGTGGCATGCGCATCCGAGGCATCGTTTGCCTTGTCGTTGCCCCAATACATGGTGAAGCTGGTGGTGGCGCCGGGGGCCAAATCCGGCACGTCCACCCAGATCAGGGCAACCTGATCGACAAGGCCGTCGAATTTTTCGATATGGTAGTGCAGCGGCGTGCGGTCGTCGGCGGCCACGAAGCGGATGTCGCCGCCATCCTGCTTGGCGGTATCGAACTTGAAGTTGTTGGCGAGCAGCCTCACCAGCACCTGCGTGCGGCCGATCGGAGCGGTGATATTGGCACCCTTTGGCCCGGCATCGGCGTCGATCTTCACGCGGTATTGCCAGTCGCTGTTCCACCAGGCGGCCTGGGCGGCGCCGGTGGTCAGCAACAGAATGAACGCGGCGAAAAGAAAAAGAAAGATCTTCTTTTCTGAAGAAAAGAAGCAAAAGACTTTTGGTCGTGCTGTCGCGGACTCGCCGGCAGCGTACGCCATGGTCAAAAGTTTTTTGGTTCTTTTTTTCAAAAAAGAACACTCTTTCTTCAAGCCCATCATCCGCCTAAAACTCCCCATAAACGCGAAACAGCACCCGATTGGTGCCCGGCTTGGTATCGGGGCCCCGATTCAGCGTCTGGGCATCCTGGAGAACGCCGTTCAGATAGCCCCACAGATTGATGCGGCTGCCGATGCCGGCCGATTGCAAGCCGTAGGTGGAGCGCTGGTGCACCTCGGCATCGTTGAGATCGACGATGCCGCCGTCATAGAAAATATGGAAACGCCAGGAACTGATCGGACCGCCGAGATATTTGGCAAGCGAGGGGCTGCGCCGTTCGGTTTGCGCATAGGCGCCGTAATCGCCCAGCGTTTCGGCTTCCAGATAGCCGCGCACGGAATCCGCGCCGCCCATACCGATCTGCTCGCTGGACACCAAGGCTTCGTTGGTCAACTGCCCTGTAACGCTGGCCCAGGCCTGCGCGCCGTACGGCAGATCCTGCTCGCGCGTGATGGTGGTATGGGCCACGGAAAAACCCGGATGCGCGTCATAGGCCTTGTTGTCGAATTGAAGTTCGTTGCTGCCCAGGCCGCCCAGGCCGAATTCCAGGCCGATACTGAGATCGGTGGTGGAGCGGCCGCCCGTCCAGTTGGCAAGGTAGGCGGCGCTGAGCGGATAATAGGTGATCGGCGCGGAGGTCACCTGCTTGGTCGTTTTGAACGTATCCAGCTCATAATATTTCTTATAGTCCCAGCCGAGTGAAAGGGAGTGGCTGAAACTGGCGGTGCTGCCGAGCGGAATCAGCACGCGAAACCCCGCGCTGGTGCCGCGCCCCGCCACATCGGTGGTGCCAAGGGCAGTGACATTGCTGTTGGAATGCAGATAGCTGAACAGAAGCGAAAATTGGCTTCGCGGAACATGAAAAAGATAGGATGCCGACGAAACCTCGGCATTTTCCACATCTTCAGGTGCCACCTGATAGCCGATGCTGGCACTGTCACCGCGCTGAAACAAATTGCCGTAGCTGAGCGAGGCGGCCAGGCGCAGCGACGTGGTATCCGCGTTGTAGCGGTTATTCACCTCCAGCGTGCCATGCAGCGGAAATGTGTCGGTCACGGCAAGATCCACATCCACCGTGTCCGGCACGCGCCCGGCCTTCAGCGAGGGCTGCACCTGGCGGTCTGGCAGGCCGTTCAGTGCGGTAAGGTCGGCGGTCACGCGCTTCATGTTCGGCACCGTGCCCGGTGCGAGCGAGGGTGCCGCGCGCCTGATGTCGCTCGGCAGGAAATAACGGCTCCCGGTCACGCGCAGGTGCCCGACCGGACGCTCGATCACCGCGAAGCGAACCACGCCACCGTCTTGACTGACATGTTGCTGGGGTATCGTGACGGAGACGGTGGCATAGCCGGCCGACTGATACAGCGCCTGCAACGCCGCGCGGGCATGGTCCACGTCCTGCAGCGTCTTGTCGGGGCCCAGGAAGGGATACACCGCCTGCTCCACCTGATCTTCAGGCAGCAACGTGCTGCCTTCCACGCGTATTTCGGTCAGATCGAAATGCAGTCGGCCAGCCTCATCCGCCCACGACGGCGCCGCGATGACAAGCGCCGCCAGGCATGCCAACGCCTGGCACACACGCCGCATCATCGTCTGTCGCATCGTGAGAAACATGGATCCTTTGGCGTGGGCGAATGCGTTGCGCGATAGCCCGGCCTTGTAGCGCGAGAACCGCCATGGCTGTCACGCGATTTTGTTCTGCAAGCTCAGGAATTCGCTTCCGGCACGCCTCGTCTGCGGCCAGTCTGGCCTCGCCACCGCGGTTTCCGGGATACCGGGCGCGCGCGCCATTTCTGGTAAAATGCTGATATGATAATAATCTCTTGAATCCGTAAGCGAATTGTTTCTGTAACACTTTTGTCTTAAACTCGTAACATAGCTATAACGATTGCGTCACACTGCTGCCGGCCGCGTTCTGGTAGGTAGCCCCCAGCCGGGTCGTTATGGCCGGGTATTGTTTCTAGGGGAAACACATGTCGCGCTGTCATCTTTTGGGCGCCGCATCCGCGGTCGCTCTCGCTTGTCTTTCGACAGGCGCTTTCGCTCAGGAATCCACCACCGCCATCACGGGCGGCGGCTCCACCCTTGCCGAATTCGATTATTTCCAGGAATTCGCGATTTTCAACGCGGCCCAGGCGTCCGGTGCCGCCAAATTCAACAACGGTCCCACCGCCACCACAACCGATCAGTCGCTCTACTGGGCGTCGGGTTCCACCGCCGGCCAGGGCGGCTTTCTGGCCGACCAGTTGACCTGTGATTCCACAAAGGTCCTTGCCGGCTCGGAAAACTGTGGCACCGTGGTCGGCGGCGCCAACTCGGTCGATTACGGCGCCTCCGACGCGGTTCTCAGCGCCGCGTCCATCTCCGCCTGGTCCACAAGCCCGGTCGGCCAGTCGCTGTCGGGCAACCTGATCCAGCTGCCGTCCATGGGCGTTGGCATTGCCATCCCGGTGGTCAACACGCTGGTGACAACGAATGGCGGCACCACGCTCACGGATAGCGATCTGTGCGGCATTTTCTCGGGCAAGATCACCAACTGGAACCAGACCTCCGCCTACGGCACGGGCAAAAGCGCCGGCAAGACGCTCGCCGCCGGCGCCATCACCGTGGTCTACCGCAGCGACGGTTCGGGCACCTCGTTCCTGCTGCTGAACCACTTCAGCTCGGCCTGCAACACCACCAACTCGAACTTCAAGTTCCCCATTTCGCCGAGCACGTCGTTCGCGAGCGTATTCAGCACGGTTCCGTCGAACTTCGTCGGCGAGAGCGGCAGCCAGGGCGTGGCCGGCGAGCTTTCCGGCCTCAACGGCCCAGTCACATCGGCGATCGGCTATATCTCGCCTGATTTCACCGATCTTTACTACAGCACCACCAACGCCGTGCTCAGCAATGGCGCCAAGAGCAAGCTGTATGTGGCCGCTGTCAAAGCAACCGGCTCCGCCAAGGCCTTCACCCCAACTCTGGCCAATGTGACCACCGGTCTTAACCTCGTCACCAAGGTCAACACCACGCTTGGCGGCCCGACCACGCCGCCCGCGACCGCGGCCGCCGGTGCCAATCCGCAAAACTGGGTGCCGCTGCCGATCACCGTCAGCACCGGATATCCGATCGTCGGCTACACGACCTTAGATGTCGCGCAATGCTATGCAAGCCCGTCGATCGCTGCCGGCATCATCAATTTCCTGAAAGACCACTACGCCTCGACGACGAGCTACGCCACGCAGATGGCGAATAACGGCTTCGTCACCATTGCGAAAAGCGGTGCCAAGGTGTTCTCAGCGGCGATCCTCGACCGCATCCTTGGCAACGTGGGCGGCCCGAAATTGGCTTGGAATATCAACATCAACAACCCGACCACCTGCAAGGGTAAAACCGGCCGCTGATCAGCGTTCCCGTCTGCGCGCAAAGGAGGGCGGCCACCAAGGTGGCCGCCTTTTTTTGGTGTGAGGCCAATCGCTGCGAGAAGAACTGTTCTTTTTTGAAAAAAAGAACCAAAAAACTTTTATCCCTGTGCGCGCGCTGCCGGCGGGCCTCGCACCAATAGTCAAAAGTCTTTTGCTTCTTTTCTTCAGAAAAGAAGACCTTTCCTTCCTATGACTTCTTCTTCCGCTTTTCCTCCCCGGTCCCTCCGCCCGTCACGCTGAGGATCTCCACCTCGATCACGCTCGGCTGCTGCTCGCCCGACCGGTTATTCGCGCCCGTCTGCGCCGCCGTCGTTGCGGCTCCGGCCGCGGCCCCCGCGGCCTCAACCGCGCCCAGGCTCACCGTCGCCGGCGCCGCATTGCCCGTGGTCTTGCCGCCGGCGCTGAAGCCGGAGGCGTTGGCGAAGCGCGCCGCCGCCAGGTTCAGGTTGCCGGAGGATCGCACGCCCGCCTCGCCCGCGTCGATCGTGCCTAAGGGCGCCGTCAGGTCGATATTGCCCGGCGGCACGCTCGGCAACGGCTGCTCCGTCGCGATGCCCGCGCCGCTGCTCGGCACGGCCGGGCTTTCCACAAGCCCGCCGGTATCGTCGTAGCTGATCACCGGCGGGCTGTACACCACCGAGGTGCGCGCCCCGATGCCCGCGTTGATATCGCCTGCCGCCGACCAGATCTGGATATTGCCGCCGGCATTGGTGAATATCCGGCTCTTGCCCAGCAGAACGCTGCCCAGCGCGAACACGTCGATATCGCCCGATCCGTTGGTGATCAGGCCGGTGCCGCCGCCCGGTGCCACGCCGCCGGAGGTGCCCAGCACCACCTGGCCGCCTGGATCCAGCACATCGATACCGCCGCCGTGCTCGGTGGCCACGCCGGCATCGAAGGTGCTGCCGGATACACCCGCCACCGGCCCGCTTGCCATGGTGATGGCCCCCACATACCCCGCCGGCGCGCCCTCCGCGCTGGTCTGGCCGTTCTCACCCGGCAGCAGCGTGTCGATCGCCTGCCGGCCGCGGACATAGCTCTGGTAGAACCGGCTGCTGGGGTCGGTGTATTGCTCCCCGCTGGCCAGAAGCTCGGCGTAGAAGATCGTGCGCAGGAAGGCGTGCTCGCTCGCCAGGGGCACGTTCGCCGTGTTCAGGAAAAACGCGAGCGCGCCAGATGCGGTGCCGGTATAGCCGTAATTGGCCTGCAACCAGGTCACCAATTGGCTGGTGTACACCTCCTGCACCTTGCCCTGGTTGAAGGGGTCGGTGATCGGCAGCGCCAGGTTCGCCTGGTTGGCCGGGTTCAGGTAGAGATCGGCGAAGGCGGCGTCATCGGCGCCCGTGCCGAGCCCGGCCGAGACGCTGATGCCCGCCCCGCCCGTCAGGCTGACCGGCGCACCGGTCAGCAGCGATCCCAGGCTCTTGATCGAGCCGTAATCCAGGAATTGCGTGGTGCTGGAGCCATTCGCCGTGGCCACCGTCACCGAATAGCCGATCTGTTCGATGTTGCGGCCGGCATCCACCTCCAGAAGGCCCGGCCCCCCCACGTAGACATAGCCGCTGAGGATGTCCCGGCCGGCGGAAACGACCGAGACGGATTGCGCCGTGGGATTGAGGAACAGATCGCCGCTGACGGTGATATCCGCGCTGCCGCCGGGCGGTGAATAGGGGGCGGCATCGGTCTGCTGGTTCTGCTGCAGCGCGCCCGGCGCGGCCGAGGGGCGCGTGCCGCTGCTGACGATGTCGCGCGAGGCCTCGATATCCACCGATTTGGCTGCGAGGTACCATTGCGGCAGCGTCTCCAGCGAGCCGGATCCGAAGGTGATCGTCTCGCCGGTGATGAAATCCAGAATATCGCCGTTCGCGGCATAGAACAGCGCCGGCGTCGCGGCCGCCGCGGCGCTGAGATAGCGCGTGCTGGGCGTATCCGGCGCCAGGGCGAACAGCGCCAGCGTGGAGGGCACGGTGCCGCCGCCCACGCGGATATTGGTCAGGCCATTGACGGAGAGATCCGAGCTGAAGGCGGGATCGAGCGGGGTGGAAAGCAGGGCCGGATCGGCACCGGAGAGGTCCACCGCCATGCCGTTGGCCTGAATGGAGGTACCGGCCAGAAACGCCACCTGCTCATTGGCCGAGGGCATCGTCTCCAGCGAGACAGTGTTGTTGCCGGCGATGCCGCCATAGGCGATGTCGCCCGTCGCGGCCGTCACATACAGCTGGGAGGGATAGATCACCCGTCCATCCGTAGCCGCATCGTTGGCGATGGTGATCGCCGCGTTGGCGACCGGCGCGGTGATCGGGGTCACGTTGCCGCCCGAGGAGAACAGATCGATCGCGGTATCGGCGGTCCAGAGCGTGAAGCCCGTATCGCCGCCAACGCTGGAATAGGTTCCTACCGCCGAGTCCGGCAGCCTGGTGAGGTTCTGTTCGGTCACCCGGCCCGGATCGCCCACGCCGTCAATCACCAGGTCGCGCATGGTGACGATGGAGACCTCGCTATCGCCGGGCACCACGGTGATGCCGTCGCTGGCCTCCAGCGTGGGGGTGTAAGGGTTTTGCGCGCGCGGATCGTTGGCGGGCTGGGTGTTGGAATACACCGTGTCGTCGCGGCCGATCGCGCCGGCGGTGACGGTGATGTTGCCGCGCAGATCGATCAGCGCGCCATCCACGGTGCTGCCGCCGCCGCTGGCCAGCCCGTAGGCCTGGGCATCGATCGGGTTCAGCGTGCCGCCGATATGCAGGGTGAGGCTGCCACCGCCGGTCTGAAGGATGGATGAGGTGCCGTTGGTGGTGATCTCGCGGCCGGTGCTGCCGATGGCGATCACCAGGCCCTCGCCGCGCTCCTGGCTGGTCAGGTTCTGGCCGCTACGGTCGGTGGTCTGGCCCGCATTCTGGCCGGCGGTGACGGTGACGTTACCGCCGCCCAGCGCCCCGATACCCTGGAAGCCGACAAGCTGGGGCGCAATGCTGGCGGCATAGCCCTCGTCGCTGGCGGCGTAGGGGGTCACGAACGTGCCGAAATTGATCCACCAGGCGGTGGGCTGGCCCAACTGGGTGCTGCCCTGGCGCCAGAGCCAGTTGCCCACCGCGTCGCTCGGCAGCAGCCCGACGCTGTTGGAGGTGGCACCACCATAGAGGTCACCGGTCAGGCTGCCGCCGGCGGCGACCAGCACGTTGCCGCCATCGGTCGGGTAGTAGGCCTGGTAGTTGGCGTGGATCATCCGGTTGATACGCTCTTCGGTTTTCGCGTTCTTCCCGGATTGCTGCTGCAGAACCACGCCCGCCTTGCCGTTATAGCCCTCACGGTCAAGGTCGTAGGGGCTGTTTGCCGCGGTGCCGCCAGGCAGCGGATCCTGCGTGCCGGCCGTATAGACGCCGTAGAGCGAGCTCTGGTCGACATTGCCGCCGGCGACGAGCGAGAGGTCGCCGGTGCCGGTGCGGATTACGCTGAAGGCGGGGCTGACCGCGGTCGCGTCGATCGAGTCGGTCACGTCATGCTGGTCGTCCAGGATCAGGCTGCCGGGCGCCTCGGCGGCGGTGTTGGCCTGGCCCGCGAGCGCGCCGCCATCGAGCACGGAATGTGGCAGAACGGCGATCCGGTTGGCGCTGGCCAGATTGGCGCCGGAGACGAAGCTCATGTCCCATGATTGCGATCCCGCCGGCAGCATGGCGGCCAGCGCGTAGAGATAGCCCTGCGCGGCGTTGCCGCCATCGGCGGATTGATCGGTGGGCCGCAACTCCAGCTTGGATATGGCGGCGTCCCTCTTTCCGTCCGGCGTGATGAAGATGGGCGCCGTGTTGGAGGGCAGGAAGGCGTTGACCGGCAGGATGGCAGTGTTGGCCGAGAGCGTCAGCGTGGCCGAGGCATCGTTGAAGATCGAGAGCAGGGTGCCGGCCGGCACCAGCGTATTGTTGGCCACCTGGATCGGCACCGGCATCACCGAGCCGGCGGCGATGATGCTGCCGGCCGCGATCGTGGTGCCGCCGGCCAGTACCGTGCCGGCGGGGATGGTGGTGCTGCCGCTGATGATGGCGGCGGTGGTCACGAACCCGCCTTGCGGGATCACAACCGGGCTGCCCAGCGCGGCAGCGAAGGGGATCACCGTGTTGGCGGCGACCTGTGCGGAGTCGATGGTGATGGCGTAGTTCAGCGAAATCGCCCGGCTTTCATCGAAGGTGGTGCCGGCCGCCAGGGCGATGCTGTGGGTGGTGGTACCGTGTGGGCCAGGAACGGTGATGCTGGAGGGCAGATAGATATCGGCGTTCAGCGGATCCGGCTTCGCAGACGCGGCCGGCGAGAGGATCACCCATTCGGTATCGGCCGGCAGCAAACTGCCGTTCTTCTCGTCCGGTGGCGGCTCGAACCCGTCGCTGACACTGCCATTGACGATGAGGTCGTTGCTGGCACGGAACACCACCGCGCCGGCCTCGCCCGAGCCATCCGCGCCGGGCGTCGCCACCGTGCCGTAGCCGACATCGGAATAGCGCAGGCCGGATAGATCGAGGTCGCCGGAGATGGTCAGGTTGCCGCCGGAGGCCGATGAGCTGTCGATCTCCACGCCGGGGCGCAGGTGGAAATTGGCACCGTAAGCGGCCAGCCCGGCGAGGTTCGCGGCAAGCTGCGTGTTGGCGCCGGCGGCGGTCATGAAGGCCAGGTTATCGGCATTGATCTGGTCCAGCGTCACGATCGTGCCGCTGCCGGGCGCGGTTGGCCCCGCAGTTTGCATAATCGTACCGTCGGGGTCGGTGGGGCTATAGCTGCGCCAGGCATCAAGGATGATGCTGGCGGCACCGGTGATGGCAATCGGGGCGGCGGCCTCGATCGCCACACCGCCGGCGCCCACGCGCGGTGCGTTCAGCACCAGCTCGCCCTGTGGCCCGTCAAAGGCGCTATCGCCGGTGGGGTAGCCCAGCGCAATCGTGCCGCCCTCCAGAACCAGCGATCCGGCGGTGGTGGTCAGGGTGACCAAAGCGCGGTTTTCCGCATCGATCGCGGCCCCCGTGCTGTCGGTGGCGGTGCTGGTGGCATGCGCATCCAGCAGCGCGGTGGTTGCCAGCGTGAGGTTGCCGGCCGCGTTCAGCGTGATGCTGCCGGGCCCGGTGCCGGACGCATCGATCGTGCCGGTTACATCGATGCCGCCGAGATCGGCGGTGACGCTCACCTGCTGCGCCGTCAGCAAGGGAGCGCCGGCGGCATCGTTGGCGATCAGGATGTTGGCGGTGGAGGCGGTGGAGGCCGCGCCGGGGCTGGAGCCGGTGGCGAGCAGGCCGATTTCGAAACTGCGGCTGGCGGTGAAGCCGCCCATGTTGAGCTCGGCATTCACCAGGCCGAAGACGGAGGATGCCGATTGGGTGGTGGCGGTGGAAAGCGTGCCGGCCACCAGCGAGAAACTGCCGCTCGTCTGGCCGGCCGGGGCTGCGCCGAGCAGCGTGCCGTCCAGCTCCACATCGCCGGAGAGCGCGTTGAAGGCGATGCTGCCGGCGGCGGTGCCGGTAGCCGATACGTCGAGCGTGCCGCCGGAGGAGAACGCGATGTTGCCGGCGGTGCTCTGCACGCTCAGCGTGCCGCCCTCGCTGTAGACCGTCTGGTCCAGCAGATGGGTGGCACGGCCGGAAAGGTCGATCGTGGCGGCGGCGCCGAGGGTGATGGCATTTTGGGCGACGATGCTCATCTGGCCGGCCGGCAAAGCGACCGAGGTGTCGATGCTTACGCTGCCCGCGGTGAGATCGATCTCACCGCCGAGCGTGCTGACACTGGCGGTACTGCTGGGGGCGACGCCGCTGGGGGAGGCAAGGGCAATCGTGCCGCCGGCGGTGAGCTTCAGCACCGCGGCCGAGTCGGTGGTGACCACGGGCGCCGTCAGCGCCAGGTTGCCGCCAGTGCCGGGCTGGCCGTAGGCGGTCTGGGTCGCATAGACCGCGAGCGAAGTTTGGGTGTTGGCGGTGATCTCGCGGCTGGCGGTGAAATCCACGTTGGCGAAGCCGACGATCAGACGGTCCAGTTGAACCTGATCGTTGGCCTGCGTATCCGGGCCGTAGCCAAGCGTGATGGTGCCGGCGGTAATGGCCAACGTGCCGGAGGGCGCAGCGCCGAGGCCGGCGGCGATCTGGCCGCCGGGCAGGGCCGAGGCATTGATCGCCAGGGTGCCGGTGTTGAGTGCGTTCTGCGTGCCCACGCCATTCCAGGTGAATTGCGGCGCGGTGATGGAGGCGACACTCTGCCCATTGCCCACGCCGTAGATCGCCGGCGTGTTCAGCACGAAATCGGTGGTGCCGGTGTCGAGCGTGACACTGCCGATGATGTTCACCTCCTGCGTCGCGGTCAGGGTGAAGGAGGTGGCGGCCGGTGTGCCGAGCGCCGCGCTGCCGCTGAGCAGGGCGGCGAGGGATTGCGGCGTGAAGCTGATCCCCGCCGGCAGATTCGTGCCCAGCGCGGCGAGCGAAGCGGCGCTGCCGATATTGACCGCGGCCACCGCGATATCGGCGTATTTGGCGCCCAGCGCCGCATCACCCACGGTCACGGTGGTATCGGACGGCGCCACGATATCCAGGCTGCCGCCGGCCAGAACGCCGCTGCCATTGCCGATGCTGATCAGCGCGCCAGCGCTCGAATCGGTGTTGGGGATGAACACGACGTCGCCGTTGGAGATGTCCAGCGCCGGATAGGCGGTGCCCTGGCCGTATTCGCTGGTGAAGAGGAACCCCTCGGTGTTGTCGTAGGCGGCGCTGCCGGCGCCGATCGTGCTGATGGTGCCGCCGGCATCCACGGAGATGGCGCCCGAGGCATTGGTGACGATCATGATGTCGCCGGCCGAGAGATCGGCATGGGGCAGGATTTCCACCCCATTGGCATCGCCGGTGACGACGACGGTGCTGGGCGAGGTGGCGCTGCTGGCCAGGTTGCCGCCGAGCACCAGCCGGGGTGCCCCCAGGCCGTTCAGCGCGGCGGCGGCGAGCACCACGTCGCCCGCGGGCGCCGTATCGCCGGGGCCGGCGATGGCGAAGCTGGCAGGGTCGGCAATTTCGGTGTCGATCTCGGCCGTCATCCCGTAGCCACCGCCGGCAGGTGCTTTCAGCAGGGCGGAGGCGGCGAAGCTGAGCGCCGCCTGCGTGCCGGGCGTTCCGGGATAGACGAGAACCAGGGTTTTGGCGTCCTCCGGCAGGAAGGGCCGCGGCAGATCGAACTGGGCGGCGGCGGCCACCTCGAACGCGTCGTAGGTCTCTTCGTCGTATTGGGAAAGCTGGCGCACGCCGGCGCCGCTGGTGAACAGCGCGGCGGTCTGCACCGGAGCGACCACCGGCGTGTTCGCCGTACTGATCGTCACCGGCGCGACCGTCGTAAAATTGCCGGCTGCCACGGTGCTGCCGGCGGGCAGGCTGCCGCTTGTCAGTTCCACGCGGTAGCCGCCCGGCAGCAGCGCGTCATAGGCCGGTAGCAGCGTGTAGGTGCCGGCCGCCAGGCCGGCCACCTCGCCCGCAGCCACCCTGATCTGCTCGCCGGGCGTCGTGGCGCTGTAGGCGCTGTCGCCGGCGGCGGCGGCGGGCGCATAGGCGGAAGCGTAGCCGGGGAGGATGGCATAGACGGCATCGCCGCTATCCACGGGCTGCACCGCCGTCACCTGCGCGGCCGCGTTGGCGACGGCGGCACCGCCGGTGATGTTGAGCAGCGGCGTGGTCAGCACATCGGCGGTGCCGCCGCGGCCATAGACGAAGCCGGCGCCGGAGAGCGTGCCCCCGCCCCGCAGATCGATGGTAGCGCCATCCGCCACGTCCACGGACTGCGCCTGGATCACCACCTCCGGCTGGAAGATCACCGGCGATCCGCCGCCGGGCGCCAGATAGGTGACGCCATCCACGGTGCCGCCATAGGGGATGGTCTGGCCATACAGGCTCACCGAGGTGTCGCTGCCCGCGGCGAAGGTGACCTGGCTCGGATTGATCGTGCCGTTGCTGCCATCACCATCATTGAACGAGAGCACGCCCTCCGGCGCGCGGATGATGCCCTCCTGCAGGATGGTGTTGGCCACCAGCTCCAGCGTGCCGCCCACCGAATAGGGCGCCTGAGGGGCAGCGCCGCCGAGCCCGAGCACGGTTATGGTGCCGCCCTGCGTGATGGGCGCCGTGGAGTCGCTGCTGACGGTGGCGCCGGCGATCACCTGCATGCTCTGGCCGCTGGTGGGGTAAAGCTGGGCGGCCTGGAAAGTGATGTTGCCGGCGCTGCCCAGCACGCCCTGGGTGAGAACCGGGCCGGTGGATCCAACAAACCGGATATCGCCGGTGCTGATGAAATTCGCGCTCGCGAAGCCGGGCGCCACCGTCTCCACCGTTTCGGCCGGGGCAGTTGGCGTGGCCGCGCCGCCAAGCTGGGCCACAGGCTCGCTGCCGCCGAGATAGACGAGATCGCTGAAGCTCAGCAGGTCGGCGGTGACGGTGAGGGTGGCATTGCCGCGCAGACCCGACAATGACGGGTCGAGATCCTTGGTGCCGCCCGCCGCAGCCTCCGTATACCCGGAGAAGGTGACAACGGGGGCGGCGATTGCGACGCTGGCATCGGACGTCACCGCGCCGATCAGGCCGGTGCTGATGGTGATGGCCTGTGCTTCATGCAGCGACACGTTGCCCTGGAACAGCACCGCACCGGCCTGCGCCGTGAGATCCAGGGTGGTGAAGCCGCCGGCATCGATTTGCGCCTGGCTGATCCGGGCAATGCCGAAACTGTCCGCCGGCGAGATGCCGCCGGCCGCGAGCCCGCCCGCCGGCTGCACGGCGATGCGG
>Ga0116230_10004119_pt1 | contig 14238 bp, 12 predicted proteins | sample S1TSphfallax_3_FD_88678 | JGI IMG/M metagenome (GOLD analysis project Ga0116230, IMG submission 88678) | Host-associated microbial communities from peat moss isolated from Minnesota, USA - S1T2_Fd - Sphagnum fallax MG | ecosystem: Host-associated > Plants > Peat moss > Unclassified | place...
TGTTTATAATGCTTGAAGATTATTGTATTTCTATTAGACCCTTCATTAACACCCCTTAACTGCTTCAAGAATCTCAAATCATCTTTGATTGCATGATTCTCCACTAAATACTGAAACAAGACCAACATTTTGCTAAACATTACCAATTTTGTTGTTCGTTTCTAACCCTAACCCTCTACAAACCTTTCATCCCAATCACGTAATTGAAGTTTTCAAATCATGATTCCTAGCTTTTGTTGAAGAAAATAATCGAATTCTAAAAAAAATCCCCCCATGCAACCATCCACACCCACATTTTTCATTCTAACATGAAATCGTTAAAAACCCCTAATAGCCTTTTCACACCCCAATATCCCTTATGTAATTCTTGAAAATTGAAACTACCACACATAGTTGTGTTAGTATGCACATGGCACGCATCGATGCTCGATGTAATGTTGAAATTTCTAAACATTTTTTTTATCAAATGTGCAAATATCTACTTTGGGCATAAGGACAAAGTGTATGTAATTATCAAATAATTGATTATAGATGTCCTTGGAATGTGTGCGGATGGGTATGTAGAAGAACTTGAAAGGACAAGTCAACAAGTCACTAGCAATTCGAGCCTTACAAAGTTGTAGACTTGCACCTGCAAATTTTTCTACATATCAATGGAATACAAAGAATTTGGGTCTACCATGTTTTGTTATATATCCTACCATTATATCCATCATTTATCAGAGGGAAAAGGTCTAGTATTTTAACAACATGAATCCTATAACATTGATGAGAGTAGAAAAAGGGCAAGAGGTAGGTTGGGCACATATTATATTCAATAGTATGTGTAATGAGCTAAATCAGTGGTGTAAATATGTCGCAGAAAATAAAGGGGATAATAAAGATACTTGTCAATCTACATTGGTATTAGTAAAGATCTTTCAATATATGTTTGTGCATCAAAAGGAAAATCCATAGAAACCACCAACCAAGGTCAAAAGAATTAAGGAAGAGATGTAGGTAACATTAGAGAACATAAAGAAAGCTGCAACAGATTTTCCAAGTGTTCTTAAAAAGAATAACAAAGTTGAGGAAGGAGAAGCCTTAGGCTTAGGATTGAAGAGGGGACAAAAGAACACAAATCTAAAGGCACAAAAAATGATGAGGGGTAGAGTGGAACCATCTATAGTACTAACAATGGTACATGTAGTCAAATAGACTTCAAAGATACCATAGATAACAACTCCATAGGAGACATAGCTAAGGGAATAGAGGCAAAAGGTACCATAAATGACATCTCCATAGGAGAGACAACTAAAGGAGCAGAACCAAGAAGTTAACAAGGAACATGACACAAGGTTTCCAAAGGGTGAAGAACATCTTTTGATGCAAATGTATATGACAATTAGATGGAGTCCATTACAAGTCCACAACATTTGTAGCATTTGGAACAACATTTGCAATAGCAACAACAACAAACACAAGAAGGTCTACATGCTACTAAATTGTAGATGAAAAAAGTGGCGACACAACCTGCTTTTGAAGAATTTAGACTAGCAGAACTACATGTACCCCTAGTAAACCAAAATTTGTTAAGGAATTCCCATTTGAATTTGAACTAGGGAGGAAAATGGTGCAAGAGCTAAGATCATCTATCATAGGATCTAGAGATCCTACAACATAAACAAGTACACCAAAATATGTGGAGGAGGTAGCTACAAAAGTAATGAAAGCAAATAAGGTAGTGTTATAGGAGCAATTGGGTAAGGAGAGAGATTTCTAAAGGGATATAAGCATCATGTGGAAATTTGGAAGAAGAATAGGGTAGAGGTTGAGTAGAAAATCCAAATGTTCATTAAAACATTTCAAGATGAGAATGAGGAGCTCAAGGCTAGCACAACATGATTGAAGTCACAAGTTGAAAAATTGTAAGATTTAAGGTAGAAGGTTAAAATTTAAGAAACCACAAAGAGGAAGTGGACAGAGGCATTGTTTTTCCATAAGAAACAACAAGAGGCTTTGGATAGTCAGGTGAAAGCACTAACTAAATAAAAGAAGGAGAAGGAGAATTTTTTGATAGATTTGGAATTGATAAATTTAAAGAATGTATTTTTATTGTAGTCTAAGGAGCTTAAAAGAAAAATAACAGAGGTAAAAAAAAGAAGTTAATGGAGGACAAGAAGGAGTATTAAAGAGTTCTAGACCATTTGCAAGCATAATTGGAGATGGCACAAGAATAGAAAAAGAGTTTGAATCCAGCTAATGTCAAGAAAAAACTAAAGGATTATGAATAGATGCTATAATACTATACCCTAATGAAGATGAAAAACAAGGTGAAGGATTTTGAAGCAAAATCTGAGGAATGGTTGGAGGTTATAGAGGAATATTTTACAAAGGAGTTGGAGAACAATCTAACTCAACATAAAGTTAATGAAAAAATTATGAGGTACAAGTTGGAAGCTTATCAAAAGAATTTTTTGGATTTCATCTATGGTAGTCCAACAAGTACATAGGTATTGGGCAAGGATGAAGAGACAAAACCAGGGCCCATTGGAACAACTCAAGAGGAGAAAATGTAGACTAAAGAACCACATGACCTCATAAATGGAGCAACTTGAGAGGAGGAGGTATAACTAGAGAAACCATAGGACCTTAGAGGACAAGGTCAGGAATAAAACAAACCAAAAAAAAATTAGGAATAGGAAAAGGTGGAAGCTATTTTAGCATCGTAAGAAGAGGTATCCAAGATATAATATCTGGAAATAAAACCACAAACTAAATTAATGAGGAAGAAAACAAAATTGAAAAGCCAAAAGTAGATATAAAACCACTAGTTCTTGTACAAGTTGAGATTATAAACTATAGTAAGGGAGACATATGTTTAAAAGGATATAAAATATTTTCATTTCGTTTCTGTCATTTTACAAGGATTTCAAGGAATCCAAAGTGCAAATGGGGTAATGCAAATGGGGTAATGTTAAGGGGGTAGGGTGAGTACATGATTTTGGATGAACAAAGCATTTAGGATAGGGACTGATTAGGGAACTTTGTTAGTTTGAATTTTGAATTTTTGTTGGTTTTTATCATGATGAAGAGAACGGGGACTGTTTAAAAGGAAAAAGTTTTGGAAAACAAAAGGAGATTCTTAAACACAAAAATTTGGAAAAAATAATGAAAGGAGCTATAGGTATTTGTAGTAGAAAACCACAAACTTTGTTTTGAGATACCACATATTTTAATTGTTGTTGCGAGATTTTTTTCAACAAAACATGGGATTTTGCTGTAATTTTGAATCATGTTTACATTAATACAAATAACCACATACTCTTTTTTAATGTTTTCACAATTAAAAACAAGTGCCATTGGGAATGAACTCAAAGGATGTTAACCCTTAAAGCAAAACATAAAATGAAATAACACTATTCACATGCCTATTTTTTTAGCCCACCTACCTTCCTACCTACTTAGCTACCTACCTAAGTAGGTAGGTAAATAAGTAAGTACATAAGTTTTAATTATTTATGTGAATAAGTAAATAGGTATGTAATTTATGTAGGTAGGTATATCCTACTCACCTAATTTTACCTACCTACCTACTTACATAGGCCTATGTACTTACCTACCTATTTACTCAAATAAATATTCATGTTTTTTGAAATATAATTAATATGCCATATGTCATAATTTAAAAACATCTAAAATGAATGTTCATAATGGATGGCCAAGATTAATGTTTGAATAATAAAAAAAATTCACCCAAAATTCTTCATAGTGTGACATGGTGGATTTTAATGTTGCCAAGTGGCACCATCACAAGTCATTGGAATTTTATGGCATGTATTTTTTCAACATTTAAAATCATTGTTTTAAATTTACTTTAATTTAAGACATGGCATATAATGTGTGGATATTTGATAGTTGCAAAAATAGTTGCAAAAACAAGATTTAGTTGCACATGTTATACAAATGGTCAAAGGTGAACATGTATATGTTGACCATATACATTATATGTTGTAATCCAACATTTCTTGAAGAGTTCCCCCATTTCGCCAAAATGTGTAAGCCTCCATGGTCTTTGAGTGTCTAGTGAGGAACTCAATAACAATTGGATGTTAGCATAGGGGAATCAAAGCTTCCACCAAACATTGCTTACAAACTTCCTACTTATCATCTATCTTGGCATTTAGAAGAGAAATGCAAATTTTTAACTTCAGTTTGTGATTATAAAACACTTGCAACCAACATTTACAACTAAAATTGCCTTGGTTGCATAAATAAAATCACACCCAACATCTAATTACATATCATGACTCAACATGATGTCACCAAATGGACCAGTGTTCCCCATTACGGATAACCGAAACCTTATTATTGCAAAGATATGGAAAGGCAAACACAACTTTTCACCTTTAGGTGAAATTGTGTGAAATTGGGATGGGCATTCATAAACATTATGAATGTAATACATCATTCTATAATTTTACATAATGATTTGTCCAAGAATAACATTATGTTGCATTTTCTACCAAGCAAACTACATGTTATGTACATAGGTGTTTATGATTTGGGTGAAATCAAGGGCTCGCAAGAGGTGATGCCATCATTGTATGGGTTTGCCAAGGAACAAGATGCCATCAACGCAAAGAAAGTGCATTGGTGGGTGGCCTAAGAATTGTTTTTTGTTTACATTGAATTGGGAAATGGAAATTCCCTTCAATGAATGGCCACACAACACCAAACAACTTTGAGGTTTGAAGCATATTTGTTGCACAAGTTGGCAAATGTCATATGGGGGGAAAATTGGGATGCATAATATTTTGTGGACACTTCAACCAATATGTAATTTGCAAAGTGATTCATATCATGCATGAGCTGAATTTAAAAGCAAAAAAAATTGTTCAACACCGTGTGCACATTGATGGGGCCTCCATATGATTAGACTACACCTAATGAATGTTATTAAAGGTAACCATAAATAGTTTGTATTATGTAGTTGTTGCATATGAAATTTGGTGGAATTTGCATGATTTTTAAAAAATGACATCTTTTGGATTTGTGAATTTTATAAAAATCCCAATTTTGTTAAGGAATCATGTTGTCATGTGTAATCATATTTGAAATTTGTGAATCTATCCTCTTTACACATTTGACATTTGTGGATCTATGTTCTAGAATGATAATATGTTTCTTGTAAACATAAGATATAATGATCACTTACAAAAATACTATCCATCTATCACATATATTTTTCAATGATGGATGATTGGATTTTCCATTGATAATGTGTTTTAATAAATGCTCCCATAATAATTGATAGATATCAACTAATGAAAAAGAATCAATAAACATTCATTTGAAGGAATATTCTTAATGCAAATACAAGCCATTGATTATTTAAACTTTTGTTTTGGTTTTCATTTTTTTCAATTGTGGGGACTTATATTAGACCCAAACTACATTATTCATTTTTTTTTGTTAAAATTATTTTCAAAAATAATTTTTCTTAATTCTCCAAGATTTTTGGACTAAAAATTAATTTGAAGCAGCTAAAAAACATTACACGAAAGCACCTAGACAACCATTGTTGTCCATCGCCAAGGAGTTGTTGTGAAATGACTGATCACATTAGTGGCCAAAGAAAATGATGACATAAAATGATAGTTGGCAATGGAAAATTTGGCAACTAAAGATTTTGGCAATTGAAAATATGGTGACCAAAAATGCAGCGATTGAAAAACAAGCAATCAAAAAGTTGGTGATCAAAAAGCTAGTGAGTGAAAATTCAACGATAAAAAATGCAGTGATCGAAAATTTGGCTTGCAATGACCCAAAATGTGGCAACAAAACCATGATGTGGTAATTGAACTTTTTTTGCAGCTGAACTCTTATGGTGACTAAATTTTTATGGTGACCAAAAGATGTTTCAATCGCCACAAGGTTTACGACGATTAAAATAGTTCAAGTTTCAATCACCCATAAGCTTGTCACGAGTAGTTCAAGATGACCTTTAACCTAAATTGACCTTAGGTTGACCCTATACTGATGTGACATCAAGCTATGTGGGCATCCAAATGTGACCATCACATCATGACGAATGCATAGATGTGGTGACAACCTTAGAAAAGATCGTGAATGCACATTTATCTTGATTTAGTTTAATCCTATTTTTTTTACACTTTTGAAAACATAGTCTTAAGTTTAGCTAGATGAATATATATGTCATTATGCACAATGAAATCATCTAGAAAGATCTTCATGAATTTGTCTAGATAATTTCTAAAGGCTCTACTCTCTACCCTTTGGAATGTGGGAGGTTGATTCTTCACTCCAAATGGCATAACTACCTAAGTAAAGGCTCTTTAATCAATAAAAATTGTCTTGTATTTGTCCTTTAGTTCTATGGATATCTAGTGGTATCCAAAGTATCCATCTAAAAAAAATATGCATATGAATGTTTTACAATTATTTTAAGAATCTCATCTATAAAAGGTAATGGATATGGGTGTTTCTTTGTGGTTGCACTCTAGTTTTTTTTAAATCTACAAAAAATTTGAGCTTTCCATTATTTTTGGGTACGACCACTATTGGTGACAACTAAGTAATTTTTTTTACATGTGATATAAATTCCTACTACTAATAGTTTATCTATGTCTTATTTAACAATTGTAGCATAATTTGGATTCATTCCAAATATTTGGTTTAATGTGCTAGTGGAATTAATGTTTCCAACTCAATATGATCATTATGCCAAAACATGGCATCCATGATTAGTCCTTTTCAACTAGGTTAGTCGTTTATACCATTTCTAGTCGAACTAGACCTATCAGTTATACCATTCATAGTCATTTATGCCATATGTGTAGTTGTATCAACCTAGTCATGGATGCCATGTTTTGGTGTAGTGGATGTTGTGCCAATTATGGGGGGTTTGCCTTTCAAGTTTTTATACATCCAAGAAAAGATGTCCTTGTACTCCATTAACAATTCCTTCAACAAACTCATATTCTCTTGAGTAAGTTGTACTTTAATCATTTGTGGATTGTCCTTTGTCCGCAAGTTGATCTTCATGAATTGTTCGATTTTCAATTAAAGTCCATCTTGTAATCTATAATTCCTACATTTTAATCTTTGCTATTACTTCATCTATTTGTATTTGACTTAATTTGTGGTGATAATAAGTTTGAAGATACACCTTGTCTTCAAAAGCTATTTTTTGTTGACCATTTTATGATGCCATTTTGATAGTCAAGACATAGTAAGACTTTTAGTTTTTTCACAATACTACCCAAATCTTTTGTCATTGTTATGGTTTTAATAGTACCATTTCCTTGTATTTTAATTATGTTTTTCCCCCAATCATGTGCTACTTTGGCATCCCTAAACCATTGTCCACCCAATAACATAGAATAGCTAGAATCTATAACAATGTTTTATATCTAGGATAATGTAGCTATGGGTGAATGCATAATTGAGTAGCTCAATATCGACAAAAATTACACGCCCTATATGTCCATACAAGATTCCTTAAAATGATTCAAGTGGAGATGGTTATTACTTTAAAAAATGTTATTATTTTAATATTTGAATAATACATGTTCAATCATGAACAAACCTTCCCAAATCTACGTGAGAACTTGTATTTAATGTAGTTAATGTCATTTTTTAATTTGAAATTCCTAAAAGGAAAACCCCAAAAATCCATATGAATAGTGACCCATTATAAAGTTTTCAAAAACATATGTTTTCGGGACAAAATTTTGAAAACAAATTGCAACTCATATGGACTTATGAAAATATGGTCAAATTTTAACCATTCAAAAGTCCCTAATTATTAAACAATTAAAGTTTTCAAAAAAAAGATTCCTCATATGAATTTATCATCATGTATTACATCATATATTGAATCGCAATAACAAATTTGGCATGTACATTTTTAGAGCTTTAATAAATCCTACTAATTTTGTTGTAGTTTGATTTGCCACTTCACAAATTATAGGATGTAGGTTTAGGTAACTATAATATAATATTCGATTGTTTAGTGATGATATTTACCTTGGACCTTCCATCCAAGAGTACATTTTCAATAGTGTTCTTCCTAATTTACTTTTGGATAACAACCATATGATTATTTATGGAAATTGATTTTATGCAAATATTAGGTATTATTAGAATAAGTATCTTATTAGTAATGGGTCTTTAGTTTTTATTTATGGTTTATTTTATTTCAATTTATGCCATAAATATTTCTTCAAGTCTAGTGCAAATTTGAGTACTTGTCTAAGATTTAGTATAAAACTAATTTTTAACATCTTCCTAATAATATCCTAGAAGATCTCCTTTACATATATGAACTTGCTTGGAAAGGTAGAAGGGAGCAAATGAAATACAACAAACCAACATGATTACTTTATAAAAAGTCTACATGTTTTTTTTCCCCAAAAAACTTTTTCATATGAATGAATTTTGGAATAATTTTTGTTGCAACTTGTTATAATAAATGATTATAGTTTTCCAAGTACATGACATGTTTTTTTTCTTAATCATTTTGAATAAATATGAATTTTTAAAAGTGTCTTAATTCCTTGTAAATTCAATATTTTGTTATTAAAAATGATAATAATTTCAAATCACAACCATTTTATTTATTTATACATTTTAATGTTTTCTTGTATAATAAACTAAAAAAATTCTAACACATCATGTACATTTTTACCCCATTTATGTGTGGTAAAGGACTTTTGAAGTTTTAAAATTCTAAATCAGTTTGCAAAGTTCTTTGAATTTTTGAAGTTTTGGAATTCTACATATTTTAGGGTATGGGTGCTTTTTAAATGTGGTTAACATGTCTTTATCTTTTTAATTTTTTCAATCAAATGTGTTTTATTATATGAGTCATTTTGATAGTTTTTTGCGAAATTGATTATTGTTTAACGCCATTGGTGTTCACTTTCAAAAGTCCTAAATCAAAATTTAAACTTAAAGTTTCATCAAATGGATTTTTGGTTTGAATCCCTTGACATTCATATGAATGAAAAAACAACACTTGCCATGATTGCCATGGCTTTAAATGGTGAAACATAAATATTTACCCAATTTTAATTGGTTTTTTTGCAATTTGATGCCTTTTTTGGCATGTTGGATTGTGATTGCACCCATTGGGTACTATTTTATCACAAGAAAAGATTTTTTCCTTTTTCACCCCCACACTTGTGACTTTTATTTGATTTAATTACATTTCAATTACATTTGGTCATTTTAAGTTTGCAAGTGGCTTATTGCACTAATTAATGGTCAATATTATTCATAGTTGTTATGTTCATTATGTTGTTCACTTATGAGTATAATTTGGACCTTATTTAACTATTTAATAATTTCAAATTGTTGATGTGAAAATTGAGGTAGCTTTTAATTTTATTTACACAATGCATTATAATGGGTTAATGATTTTTTTGACATTTCTTTAACTATCAACATTATATCAAGTGTAACTTTTCATTGAAACCATTACTTAAGAATTGCATTTTAGACTTACCATACTCTATTAAACCACATGTAACAATTTAAAACCTCACATTTTATTGAAATGAATTAGTGATTTTTTTCACATCTTTTCAATTATCAAAGTTGAACCATTCACTTTTAATATATTAAAATCATTATTCATTGTTAGTGATATAATTTGCAAATGTTAATTTTGATATTCCATGAATGAATGAAATATCTAGATAACACTACTGGGTATTTGTCCTATTCCATTAGAATGAGTACCAAATAAACATACTAATTAGGACAACATTCAATCCATTCTAATTTTGGAGATTCATTCAATTAAATCCAAATGCAATGTTAAAACACCACATAATGGAAGAAATAACATATTTTATATTCCAATAAACCACAAAGCTCTACAATGTCTTTATCCTTTCCTTCCTCTCATCACTCCTTTGATTGTTTTTTTTTCTCTTTCTAGTAGATTAGCACAAAACCATGCTTAGAATCCCCTTCAAGTCAATCAAAATGTATTTTTATACTCCCTACAAAACAATTATAACTGCCTAATTGTCTAACAAATCGATTACCCTATGTTGTCATGTGCAGCCATACTGATTTGCCTATACTATTGTACAAATTTACCAATTCTATCATCTTGACTTGTCTATGCATATCGATTTGCATGTATGCTTACTACTTTATATCCTTTTCCTAACATTATTCCTCTCTTAACTATTATAATGTCCCCACACAACAGTTAAGTTTTCTAGATCTAGTTAAGATGCCCACTACTTTTAACATAGAATACCATTTGAGTAGGGGTAAGATAGTTGTTTATTTCACTATCAGATGACTTTACACCATCCTTGGTTGTTGTAATTCGTTCACCCTTCATGTATTGGTTGATTCAATTAGGCTTCACTGGGTGAAAAAGACATTGTTGGTAGTGCACAATCTTATTAATGCATGGTCGTTTTGTTAGTTTATCCACCAAGTATTGAATGCATATTATGGCTACTTGTAGGTATAGTGCATCTTGGCCAAGGTGAACATTTGGTGCCTAAACTTTATGAACTCACAGTTCACTCTCCATGTGATTTCTTCCATTGCACAATTTCCCAAGTTAATGAAGCAAACTGGCCCCTAGCAATAATCCATCAGTTACTTCCATCATTCAAGCTCGGCATGATCTCGATGTACCACGTGATTCGAGAGAATTTCCATTTGCATCATGGCAAAAGTTGGTTTGTTGGAAACAACAATTTGGTGTCAATGGTAATACTCATGATAGGCATACTCCAACCTATAGTAATACCTCAAGGCATAGAGCCTTAGGTAGCCCACTTCCCTATTTGTTTGAAATGCCATTTCCTAAACTCTATTATAGCTTCCTCAAGCAAGTCACCCATCTCTATTGGAAGTTGCTTAACAAGTTCATCATACAATGTTGTTTTGGTTTTGGTTTTGGTTTTGTTTTTGATGGCCATGCTTTCCCAATCATTGGCGGTTTGCAAGGTAAATAACTCCATTTTACCTTGTGCCACTTGCAACTCCCATAATTTCTTCTCCTTTGCCACCAAAAGTTTCCAATCCTTATAATGACTTTCACAAACATTCTCCACAACTGCCAATTGAGTACTCAATTCCTCTTCCCATTGGTGTAGAACCTCCTCGATTCCCTTCCATTCTTCATATAGGTTACACTACTCATTTCTAAATGCTTTGGTCTCCTTGTTCCTAAAGTCAATTTTTGCATCAGCCTTTGTGATGATCTCTTAATGATGTTTCAATCCTTCCTTTTTCTCTATCTTTGCAACTTTTTTAGCCATCTCTAGTTCCTTTAGAACTATCTCCTCTTGAGTTTATGATTTCATGAGTTGTTGGTGTAGTTGTTTGATCTTCTTCTCAATTTCCTTCAACAACCTCTCGTAGTTTGTTTTGTCATGTGTCAACTGAGCCTCAAGATGGAGATTCCTCTTTTGTATTTTCGCTAAAGTTTCATTTGTCTCCCTTTTCTTTTTCTCTAGAATAATAATTATTGTGGGTACATTTATAGTAAAAGGAGCCAAGGAAGTTGTTGACAATGCTTAAAATTATACTTACATTACTTTAAAACATCACCATTAATTGTATTTAATGAATTATTTATCCATAATTTGTAATTATGTTTCAGTGCTCATGAAATTGGACTCCAATGAATTTGGAGTCATTTCACTATGTTATTAGAGTCTTTTGCCATACACAAAACATTTGTTGACAAGGTCTTTAAGTACGTTAAAATTTGAATGTTTTTTTTTATTACTCAAACGTTCATAAAATATTCTCAAATTTATTATGGGCTCTAATATACTTCATAAGAAGGGCCACATGTGTTTATATTTTTAAATGCATATGTATTTAATCCTTTCAACGAATGTTGTTGATTTTGAATTTGAATGTCCTTAATGGTCAAAAAAGTTCAAAATTTGGTTAAAAACAAAATTATACATTTGACTATAATCTAGGTCCTCATGCAATTTTATTATTATTATTATAATAATATGAGTCATGTTTGGTCTCAATATTAATATCTAGTCCTAGAAATTACATTTAAAATACAAATTTGATATTTAATAGATTAATACATGTAGGAAACATGTAAAATGCAATCCTTGGTAAGGACTCCAACCTTGGTTGTTGTGGTTTCTTTTATTTTGTTTTTACCCTTGACTTCAACTGAAACATTTCTTCTTTAAAAATCCTCTATTTTTCTTTAATAAATGTTTTAAAAATTTGGTTTGCAGTTGTTTCTGTGTTTCCTCTAGTTGTTTTGCCATTCTTTTCATTTTCCTTCTACAACTTTTAAACTTCACAATTTTCTTCCTAATCTTCTATGCCAACATTTCCAATTGTTCAACCATTGCATCCAAGTCCCCATTAATGGATGCACTACTTTTCACAACCATTAACTGCTTTGTCATATCATTAACAGTTTCTTGCCATTACTAGTCCATCAATATTAATGCTCTTGCATGCAATTCTTCCTCTTTTTGTTGCACTTCCTCTTCTTGTTGAATTTTCTTTGTTTGTTCACCTTCTTTAGGTTGCATTAATAATTCCTTTTTCCAGTTGCTGATGAAATGGTTCTTGTATTGCAATAATATCCACATCCTCATCTTCTAAGTATTGAAATTTATCATTTTTTCCTCTAGTGATCACCTCCTCACTAACTACCTCCTACACTTTTCCCTTCTCCATTTCCACATTTGTTGGAACAATATGCATACCCTTTTTTTTTATCAATAGTGTCACTACTTCTTCCACAATGGGTACCAAAGGTTTGGCCATTTCTCACTAGGTATTTTAACACTTTTCCTTCCAATCTCACTTAGAATGCTTGAGGCTTCAACAACCTCACTAGGATTACCCTTTTGGATTCACTACTACCAAAGTTGGGTGTAATTTACTAGTTTAAATTACTATGGGACCTTAAAAGTGAAATAACTTCATTGCATTTTACTGATTTCACTAATTCACTATGTAGACATCATGTTTCATTACTATTTAACATAATTCACTATTACAATTTACTATGATAAATACATTTATTTCTATGTTTTTGAAAATATTCTACCTATGCTACTTTGTGATATACCTTATATTATTTAAGCTACTTTAATTATTTTAACTTATATTTTATGTTATTATAGGTTATTATAAATTATTGTACCCTAATGGTTATTAATAGTTATTTTATTATAAATTATTGTTGGTTATTATATGTTATTTTACCTTACGGTATTTTAACTAATTTATTATAAGCTTTTCAGTTATCCTAAATTAAATTATTCAACTAATTTAAAATTATACCTTAGGTTATTTTATTTTAAATTGATAAATGTTATTTCAAATTATATTTTAAGTTATTAACGTCATTCTACTTTATGTTATTATAAATTATTTTATCCTAAGTATAATAATTTAAAATAATCTAAAACAAAATATAATGACCTAAGGTAAAAATAACTTAGAATAGAAAATAATAACCTATGAAATATAATTTAAATACCCTATAATATAATAACTACCAATAGCTTATGACATTATAACATAGAATATTAAACAATAATGTATAATAAAATAATCATCAATAGTTGTAATATAACATATAATAACCAACAATAAAATAACCACCAATGGTTTACAACAAGATAATCACCAATAACCATTAATATAATAACCATTAATAAACACCAATATCCTCCAATAGTCATTTGTAGAATAACAACCAATAACCATTAATAAAATAATCACCAATAGCCATTAATAAAATAACCACCAATAGCCATTAATAGAATAACCACCAATAGCCATTGATAAAATAACCACCAATAGAATAACTACTAATGGCCATTAATAGAATAACCACCAATAGCCATTAATAGAATAACCACCAATAACCATTAGTAGAATAACCACCAATAGCCATTAGTAGAATAACCACCAATAATTATTAATAGAACAACCACTAAGAACCATTAATAACCACAAGTAGAATAGGTACCGATAACATTGATAACCACCAATAACATTAATAAAAAATAACCAATAGCCATATATTAGAATTATTTAGCATTGCCAAAAATAATCTAGGGTGAAATAATTTATAATAGAAAAAATAATTTAAGGTGAAATAGCTTATAATAACTTAGGATTACCAATAATAACATAAGGTGAAATAACCTTCAATAGCCAAAAGTAACTTATAATAGTTGTAACTAGTTTAAA
>Ga0116230_10004120_pt1 | contig 14238 bp, 13 predicted proteins | sample S1TSphfallax_3_FD_88678 | JGI IMG/M metagenome (GOLD analysis project Ga0116230, IMG submission 88678) | Host-associated microbial communities from peat moss isolated from Minnesota, USA - S1T2_Fd - Sphagnum fallax MG | ecosystem: Host-associated > Plants > Peat moss > Unclassified | place...
GCCCATAACCTATTGGAAATAACTTGAAATCAAGCAAGAAATGAAACATTCAAGGTTCATGAAATGGAACAATTGTATTAACTAACTAAAAGATTACAAAGGTTGTATGCTTCAACATCTACAGTGCAAACTATGACTTATAACAATTAACAAGGCTTGAAGGTTCTATGTGCACTCAAAATCATGAAAGGAGAGAATGAAAGACCACTCAAAAACACTCCACTATATACTATTATCCAAACCCTAAAGTAGCCCCTGCTTAACCCTAACCTAGCCGCCACCAAACCTTAACCCTAGCCATCGCCAAACCCTAACCTAGCCGCCACCTAGCCCTAATCCTAGCCGCCGTCAAGCCTTAACCCTAGCCGCTACCAAGCCCTAACCCTAGCCGTTGCCAAACCCTAACCCTAGCTGTTGCCAAGCCTTAAGTAATTTTCACTTCTAAACCCTAGCCACCACTATTCAACCTAACCTAACTACTACAAGGATGATAATACTATTCATCCTTTTGATGAATGTTTAACACATTCATCTCCGTTGGGAATTAGAAATGAATAATATTTCTAACAATTCCTACATGTTATGGAATATTGTGATGGAGGAAACAAGGTATGTTAATTTTACCTCCTACCTAATAAACTTATGTTGAAAAACCATTAGTTGCAATAGACCTTGGTGCATCACTCCTAATCAAACTTATCTCCTTAATTGCATGAGGAGAAACAATTATTTGACTTAGTGTGGTTGAAAGGGGCTAAAAAGACACAAGGGCATAGGTGGATGAAAGAGCTTCTAAGCAAGATTAATGGAACATCAAATATTGAATCTTTAATGCAACACACAAGGATGCCAAATCATGCATTAAAAAAAAATTACCTAGTAGGTATGATTCCTGGTTCAAGTTGGTCCGTGACAACTAACTAGTCTAAGATAATTTGCAAATGTAAAACTATGTGTTCATAAGTTGCAACATTGAAAATTACTTCAACCTAGTGCTATTGTCCCAACTATTAACTAAACATGTAGGTGACATAGTTTCAAAATCAAACAATTTATAAAAGTACAATTGTTAACGAGTTTTTCTTTTCCCATTAAAATTAGTCAACTTCTGATTTTTCCAACAATTGGTTCTAAAAACAACAAACATGTACATTTAAACTAACAAAACTCGAACTATTTACAATTCCTAAACTAACATGTACTCAATTTGCACATAGTTTCAAGAAATATATTGCTGAAATACAAAAATGCTTTCACGTTTTCAATGAAAGATAAACAAAAAAACAAATGAACACAACAAAATTTCATACTTTATGCAAATCTCCTTTCCTAAATTATAAACATGTACACACTATTTGATGCTAACATGTATGAACTTATAGTGAAAATACAAAACTATGTTAATAAATCAAAGTTTGTACATTAGAGATTTTAGAAAGTAAGTATGGAAAGTAGAGATCTCATGTTTATCATGTTTTACCATCCCTCTTTTATACTTTAAGTTTGAACTTTGAAATGCTTCATGCAAATCACCTATACAGTAACTAGTTGATAAAACTCTTTGTTCTAATCAACTAATAAAAACTAGCTAATAAAATTATAAGAAATAGTCATCATTTTCAAATTTTGTTACATGTTTTGTTAACTATTTGTTCTACCAAATACAAGTTCTATAGACTACCTATTCTGCCAACTACTTATTTTGTCAACTATAGGTTTTGCAAACTACAGGTTATGCCAACTACCTATTTTGTCATCTACAACTTCAAGTTCTACAGATTACATGTTCTGCCAACTACCTATTTTGTCAACTACAGGTTTTGTAGACTACCTATTCAATAGGTGTCATTGATTCAGTTATTACTGGTTATATTATCACTATCAATTCAATAGGTGCCATCGGTTCAATTACTACAAGTTAAAGTACCGATTCACAAAAAGTTTTGGTTAATAATAGTTTATAACAATACAACCTTGATCACTAAAATCAATAGCCCATTTACTTTTGGTCTAGGGTCTATACATGATAGAGTGCTCCATTGTCATCCCTATCATATGCAAGTATTAAACTGTTGAAAACATTTGTTGTAAATAAATATATTTTAGGGAAATTATAAAGTTAGACATGGATTTATGTTGGCCAAACATGCAAACCCCAAACCATGTTGATCAACACTAATTTGGTTGCTAGTATTGCAAACGACAACAAAAACTTGAACTCACTCATATTTTACATGGTCAAGAAAAGTAGGTAGGCCATTTTTTGCACCTAGCCCACCTTTTGACCTTACCCATAATATCCTCTTGCCAAAAATAGTGCAAACCTGATCACCAAACATTCCAAAACTTATCTCGTTTCCTTCATCCATGCATCCTTTATTATGATATAATTACTTCATAACATAGGGAAAACAAGGTAATAGATATCCCATGGCATTGAACAAAACATTAGTGTCTCCTAAACACAACCATCAAAATGAAAAAATAATTACACTTTGAAAACAAACTTTATCACAAAAGAAGAACACCCCAAAATTAAACGAGAGACAATCAAACAACTTCTCACCAATGATTAGAAAGTCAAGGTATGATCCCAAGTTCAAATAGTTAGGCTTGAGCTTGGACCACCACCCATCTTGATTGTCTAGATTATTGGAAACAACTTGAAATCAAGCAAGAAATGAAACATTCAAGGTTCATGAAATGGAACAATTATATTAACTAACTAAAAGATTACAAAGGTTATATGCTTCAAATGCTATAATGCAAACTATGACTTATAATAACTACAAGGCTCGAAGCTTCTATGTGCATTCAAAACCATGAAAGGAGAGAATGAAAGACAATTCAAAACCACTCCATTATATATTATCTCCTAACCCTAAAATAATCGCCACTTAACCCTAACCTAGTTGTTACCTAACCCTAGCCGCCACCAAGCCCTAAGTACCTTCCACTTCCAAACCCTAGCCACCACTATTCAACCTAACCTAACTACTATAAGGATGTGAATACTATTCATCCTTTTGATGAACGTAAATCACATTCACCAACTTTGGGGATTATAATCGAATAAGATTTCTAACACCCCCATTTTATGAGATTTCTAATTCGAACATGTTTATCAACTTATGATGTCGTTCTTTGGATAACGCCTTGGTAAGGACATTCGCCACCATGTGTTCCATTGGACAATATTCAAATCAAACTTCTCCATTTTCAACTTGTTCTTGAACAAAATGATGTTGGACATCAATGTATTTTGTTTGTGCATGGTGAGTGGGATTTTTGGTCAATGATATTGCACCTTGATTGTTGCATCGAATCACCATCACTTTCTTTTCCTCCATGTATCCTAAATCCATCATCAATTTTGATATGCATATGGTTTCTTTTGTGGCTTGCGTGTTCACCATGTACTCCACCTTTGTGGTGGACAATGTTATTATAGGTTGTTGTTTGCTATTCCAAGAAATGGCTCCACCTCCGATCATGAAAACAAACCTTGTGGTGGACCTCCTATCTACAAGATCACCACCCCAATCCACATCACAATATCCAAGCACTTCCTTGGATGGTGTTGCACCGAATTGTAATTTCACTTGCAATGTACTTCACAAATATCGAAAGATTAGTTTGACGACCATCCAATGCTCCATGCTAGGGTTGGCCATGTGTTGATTCAACACACTTATTGGGTATGCCAAGTCCGGTCATGTGCACAACATGGCATACATCAAAGACCCAATCGCTTGATATGGAAATCCCTTATATTCATCATTTCCATTCCCGTTCCTTTTTAACTTTGGGATCGAATGGAACTCCAATGGGTTTACATTCTTCCATTCGAAAATGCTTCAATATTTCCTTGAGGTATTTGATTTGGTTGATGTGTAGGAGTTGTTCATCATAATTCCTTTCCACTTCCATCCCCAAAAAGAAATGCAACTCCCCAAGGTCTTTCATTTCAAACTTTTGACTCAATTCCTCTTTGATTTGCAAAAGCTTATTTTGATCGTTACACACCAAAATGAGGTCATCCACATAGACCACAATGAAAAACTTCACATCTCCCACTTGTGCAACATACACACTAGGATCGGCCTCATTCTTCATAAATTCAATGCTTTTGAAAAACGCATCCAACTTTTGATTCCATGCCCTTGGAAATTGTTTCAAACCATACAAGGACTTGTGAAGCTTACACACAAGATGTTCACCTCCTTAGTGCACGAACCCTTGAGGTTGCTACATGTAAATTTCTTCTTCAAGCTCACCATTGAAAAATGTGGTTTTCATGTCCATTTGATGGATCTCCATGTTTTCCAAGGCCGTTAATTCAAGAATACAATGAATAGATGTAAACTTTGCGACGGGCGCAAAAGTTTCGTTGTAATCCACTTTGAAGGTTTGGGTAAAACCTCTCACCAGTAATCTGGCCTTGTAGTGTTCCACATCCCCATTTGCATCTTGTTTGATTTTGAACACCCATTTGCAAGAAACATGTTTCCTACCAATGAGAAATGGTACCAAAGTCCATGTGTTGTTTGCCACAAGGGAATTATATTCTTCTTGCATTGTGCACTCCCACTCCCTGGAATTTTCATAGGTCAATGCTTCTTCAATATTTTGGGGCTCCTCCAAAAATGCAATGGTGGCATGTTCCATCTCCTTGGTAGCAATCCGCCAATCCCAAGGCCATTCCCTTTGATGCATTTGAAGTCTTTCCCTTGGCACGTGTTGTGAAGGTTCATGAGATGGGTTATCGTTTGAAACAACAAATTTTTCTTTCGATGAAAAACTTGGCATGGATTCATTTTGCACACCTTTTATCGTTGCTTCATTCAAAGGTGTATCTTGATTAAAGGCCAATGGTTCTTCTCCTTCAACTTCTTCGGTCACAATTTCATGCACAACTCCATTTTCTATTTTTTTGGGATGGAGCACACCACCTATTTCTTTTGACCCTTCAATGAACACAACATTTCTACTTTTGATGATTTTTTTCGTTTCTACACACATCAAACGATATGCTTTGGTGCCTTCATAATATCCTAAAAACACACAAGGCATGGATTTGGACTCTAATTTGGTCCTCTTCTCATCAGGGACATGTGCAAAGGTTTTACAACCAAAGACTCTCAAATGAAACACATCATGTTTCCTACCACTCCATGCTTCTTGAGGGGTCTTGGAATTAAGAACCTTGGTTGGACATCGATTTTTGATGTACATTGTCGTGTTCACCGCTTCGCCCCAAAATTCAATATCCAACCCTTGTGCAAGAATCATGCTTTTCGCACATTCCATGATGGTCCTATTGGCATGTTCCGCAACACCATTTTGTTGTGGGGAATAGGGTGCACTTGTTTGTCGTTGAATTCCACATTCCGCAAGAAATGCGTCAAACTTTTTGGACACATATTCTCGTCCATTGTTGGATCGTAACACTTTGATTTTGTGACGAATTTTGTTTTCCACCAACCCTTTGTATTGCTTGAATTTTTCAAACACTTCTCTTTTGGCCTTCAAAAAATAAACATGAGTTTTTCTTGAGAAATTGTCAATGAAAGTGAGAAAGTATCGCGCTCCACCATGCAATGTAGTCCTCATTGGCCCACACACATGGTTATGAACAATCTCCAAAAGTTGTGAAGCCCTCGTTGCTCCGTCCTTGGGAAATGGCGTTCTTTGATGTTTGCCTTCGATGCATCCTTCACAAACATGATGCAACGACACTTCTTTCAAATTCATGCCATCCACCATGGGATCCAACTCCTTAAGGCTAGCCATATTGAGATGGCCAAGTCTTTCATGCCAAAACATTGCACCTTCATCCAAAGAATTTGCAATGTGTGCCATGTCCTTGCGCACCTTCACATTAAAAAGGTACAAGTTTTTGTCCCTTTGTGCTTACGCCACAACAACCCTTTAAGCATTGTTAACTTTACAACCATCCTTGTCAAACTCCACTTTGAAACCTTCATAAATGAGTTTACTCACGGGAATGATATTATTTTTCATTTTTGGAACATGAATAACTTGGGTGATGGTTGTGTGTGACAAATCGCCTCCCACTTGCATTGTGGCTTTGATGTTCCCTTTACCAACGACCTCTAAAATGGTGTCATCGCCCATGAACACCCTCCTTGGTGAAATGCGCTCATACATGGTAAACCATTCTTGTTAGAATGTCATGTGTTGCATTGCACCGGAATCAACAATCCAATCATACATGGTATGATCATTGGCACTCAATGCAGCAACAAACATTTGCTCGTGGTCTTCACAAGCTTGATTGACTTTTTCTTTTTCATCATTTTTTTTCTTTAAACAATTTTTCATGAAATGTCTATGTTTCTTACAATAAAAACAAAGCTTTTCGTTTGACTTGTGAGTTTTGTTTATTAATGCGGTAATCTTGAACTCTCACATTCTTTTCTTTTGGACACTTTATGAAGCAACCTTGCTACAATGAATTAAAGGTCTACATCTTTTGTGGACATGGACTCCAAACTTGTGACTAAGTTATCAAAGGACAGTGGAAGGTTCATGAGGAGTACCATGTAGACATCTTCATCCATTATGTTCCCCTCATGGAACATAGTTGGTCCGCAGGGGCTTTCACCATGTAAATGTGCACAAACATGTCATCTCCTTGCATTTTGGCGATGAAGAATCTTTTTCGAAGGAACAACTTGTTACCAATTATCTTAGCTTCATGCACATCGCAAAAAGCCTCCCACGCACTTCTCACATTGTCACAATATTGAATGTGTGCAAGTTGGGCATCTGTGAAATGTTCACAAAGCAATGCAAAAACCTTCATCTCCTTCTTGTTATAATTGGCGCTTCCAACTTCTTCACTTGGTGAGGTGGCACTCCCATCGACAAATTTCCAAAGCCCAGTGTAAAAAGCATCATGCGCATTTTGAACTTCCAAGGATGAAAGTTGGCACCATCAAACTTCTCCATGACTTTCAAGGACTCCATTTGAAAAGTATTGGAAAGAACTTGAAAACAATCAAAAAATGAAACATTCAAGGTTCATGAAATGAAATAATTGTATTAACTAACAAAAACACAAAGGTTGTATGCTTCAAATACTACAATCACAAAACTATGACTTGCAATATTAACAAGGCTTGAAGGTTCTATGTGCACTCAAACCCATGAAAGGAGATAATGAAAGACTATTCAAAAAACCATTTCACTATATACTATCTCATAACCCTAAAGTAGTCGCCACTTAACCCTAACCGCCACCAAACCCTAACCCTAGCTGCCACCAAGCCCTAACCGTAGCCGCCACCAAGCCTTAACCCTAGCCGCCACCAAGCCCTAACCCTAGCCGCCATCAAGCCCTAAGTAGTTTCCTCTTCTAAACCTTAAACTATTCAACCTAACCTAACTACTACAAGGATGATAATAATATTCATCCTTTTGATGAATGTAAATCACATTCACCAACCTTGGGGATTAGAATTGAATAATATTTCTTACACTCCCATTTTATGAGGTTTCTAATCCAAATATGTTTATCAACTTATGATGTCGTTCTTTGGATAATGCCTTGGTAAGGACATTCGCCACCATGTGTTCTGTTGGACAATATTCAAATCAAACTTCTCCATTTTCAACTTGTTCTTGTTAGACATCAAAATGTGTTTTGTTCGTGCATGATGAGTGGGATTTTTGGTCAATGATATTGCACCTTGATTGTCACATCAAATCACCATCGCTTTCTTCTCTTCCATGCATTGTAAATCCATCATCAATTTGGTTATCCATATGGCTTCTTTTGTGGCTTGTGTGTTCACCATGTACTCCACCTTTGTGGTGGACAATGCTATTGTAGGTTGTCGTTTGTTACTCCAAGAAATGGTTCCACCTCCCATGATGAAAACAAACCCTATGGTGGACCTCTTATCTTCAAGATCACCACCCCAATCCACATCACAATATCCAAGCACTTCCTTGGATGGTGTTGCACTGAATTGCAATTTCATTTGCAACGTACGTTGCAAATATCGAAAGATTAATTTGACAACCATCCAATGCTCCATGCTAGGGTTGGCCATGTGTTGACTCAACACACTTATTGGGTATGCCAAGTCTAGTCGTGTGCACAACATGGCATACATTAAGGACCCAACCGCTTGTTGATATGGAAATCCTTTCGATTCATCATTTCCATTGGCATTCCTTTGTAACTTCATTTTGGGATCAAATGGAACTCCAATGGGTTTACATTTTTCCATTCGAAAACGCTTCAATATTTCCTTGAGGTATTTGATTTGGTTGATGCGTAGGAGTCATTGATCACGATTCCTTTCCACCTCCATCCCCAAAAAGAAGTGCAACGCCCAAGGTCCTTCATTTCAAACTTTTGACTCAACTCCTCTTTGATGTGCAAAAATTTGTTTTGATCATTGCACACCAAAATGAGGTCATCCACATAGACCACAATGAAAAATTTCACATCTCCCACTTGTGTCACATAAACACTAGGATCGGCCTCACTCTTCAGAAATTCAACGCTTTTGAGAAATGTATCTAACTTTTGATTCCATGCCCTTGGAGATTGTTTCAAACCATACAAGGACTTGTGAAGCTTACACACAAGATGTTCACCTCCTTGGTGCACGAACCCTTGAGGTTACTCCATGTAAATCTCCTCTTCAAGCTTGCCATTGAGAAATGTCATTTTCACGTCCATTTAATGGATCTCCATGTCTTCCAAGGCCGCTAATGCAATAATACAACGAATAGATGTAAACTTTGCAACGGGTGCAAAAGTTTTGTTGTAATCCACTCCGTAGGTTTGGGTAAAACCTCTTGCCACTACTTGGCCTTGTAGCGTTCCACCTCCCCATTCACACCTTGTTTGATTTTGAACACCCATTTGCAAGAAATGGGTTTCCTACCAACAGGAAGTGGTACCAAAGTCCATGTGTTGTTTGCCATGAGAGAATTATATTCTTCTTACATTGCGCACTCCCACCCCTTGGAATTTTCACATGTCAATGCTTCTTCAATATTTTGGGGCTCCTCCAAAAATGCAACGATGGCACGCTCCACGTCTTTAGTAGTAATCCACTAATCCCAAGGCCATTCCCTTCATTGCCTTTGAGGTCTTTCCCTTGGCACATTAGATGGGTTATCATTGGAAATAACAAGTTCTTCTTCCGATGAAAAACTTGGTGTGGATTCACTTTACACACCTTCCGTTATTGTTTCATTCAAAGGTGTATTCCAACTAAAGGTCAACGATTCTTCTCCTTCAACTTCTTTGTTCATAATTTCATCCACAATGACATTTTCTACTTTCTTGGGATGGAGCACACCACCTATTTCTTTTGACCCTTCAATGAACATGACATTTCTATTTTTTATGATTCTCTTGGTTTCTAGACACATCAAGCAATATGTTTTTATGCCTTCATAATATCCTAAAAACACATAAGGCATGGACTTGGACTCTAATTTGGTCCTCTTCTCATCGGGGACATGTGTAAAGGCTTTACAACCAAAAGAACGACATAACAAATTAATAAGCATGTTCGGATTAGAAATTTCATAAAGTGGGAATGTTATAAATATTATTCGTTTCTAATTCTCAATGGTGATGAATGTGTTAAACATTCATCAAAAGGATGAATTGTATTTTCATCCTTGTAGTAGTTAGGTTAGGTTGAATAGTGGTGGCTAGGGTTTAAAAGTGAAAATTATTTAGGGCTTGGCAGCGGGTAGGGTTAGGGTTTGGCAGCGGCTAAGTTAGGTTAAGTGGCGGCTCCTTTAGGGTTAGGAGATAGTATATAGTGGAGTGTTTTTGAGTGGTCTTTCATTCTCTCCTTTCATGGTTTTGAATGCACATAGAACCTTCAAGCTTTTTAGTTATTACAAGTCATAGTTTGCATTGTAGCATTTGAGCATATAACCTTTGTAATCTTTTAGTTAGTTAATACAATTGTTCCATTTCATGAACCTTGAATGTTTCATTTTTTGCTTAATTTCAAATTGTTTCCAATAGGAATTGTCCAATGAAATAGTAAACAAACCTCCCAAACTAGCTCGTTTTGCCCATTACCTCTATTTGGATCCCATCCAAATCCACCGAAACACTTTTTCTATCTATTTTATTTCAATAAGTGCCTTCTTTTAGATTATCTTGGTAGGTGAATTGCCCTCTTCAACTTGTTTTTTTCCCCGGTGTTTCATCATGTATTTGGAACATGATTTAGTAGGTATTACTATTAGAAATACTATTCGTTTCTAATTCCCAACGGAGATGAATGTGTTAAACATTCATCAAAAGGATTAATAGTATTCTCATCCTTGTAGTAGTTAGGTTAGGTTGAATAATGGTGGTTAGGGTTTAGAAGTGAAAATTACTTAGGGCTTGGCAACAACTAGGGTTAGGGCTTGGCAACGGCTAGGGTTTGGTGGCGGCTAGGGTTAAAGCTTGATGACAGCTAGGATTAGGGTTAGGTGGCGGCTAGGTTAGGGTTGAATGGTGATTACTTTAGGGTTTGGAAATAGTATATAGTGAAGTGTTCTTAAGTGGTCTTTCATTCTCTCCATTCATGATTTTGAATGCACATAGAACCTTTAAGCCTTGTTAGTTGTTACAAGTCATAGTTTGCATTGTAGATGTTGAAGCATACAACCTTTGTAATCTTTTAGTTAGTTAATACAATTGTTCCATTTCATGAACCTTAAATGTTTCATTTCTTACTTGATTTCAAGTTGTTTCCAATAATTACAACATGTGTGTTAAGAAAACCAACCTTTACATTGAAAAACCTTCTGTAGCCAAAAGTGAGGGCCCAGAAATCGTACAGCATACACACTGCCTACTACAGACCCTGCCAGTCTTGTTCTGCTTGAACAATCTCTCATCGACAGACACCTATTCCCACTTAGACTCAAACCGGCCCATAGCTCAACTGCCGATCTGTTTGTATTTTGAAGATCGACAGACCATTCATCACATGACTGGACATAGCATAGCATCACAATGTCTTCTCACACATATGCATCAAAACGCTTTGCATTTCATTCAGAAGGTATGTACATACTTCGACAGCACAAGCATGTCCCTTCAAAAACCACGAATCTGATCGTTCCTGGAGTTCTTGTTCCTCTTCTACCTCCTCTATCCTCCTGCAACTTGAACTTAGCTACCTATTAGACGCAGCGGAAGATCAAAACATAGCAAAAGCTCCCAGCTACAGAGTTCTTCTCTCCTCTCTTTCCTTCTGTCCTTCTCCCAAAATTCTTTCCTCCCCCCAAAACTACCGCTTTCCCCTCTGTCCGACCTCTATCCTTTCTCTATCTGTTCCCTCTCCACTCTCCCTAGCTCCTTTTTTCCTCCAACAGTCTTTTGATCTTACTCCTTCCGACCTCCGTTGCTTCATCCAGAAGCTTTTCCCAATCCCTCAGCGCCGTTCCAATCCGATTCCCAAGTTCGCCGTCACATTAAACAGACTCCATCAATGCCGGCCGCCATGCAAAACCCAATGTTCAGCATCCACTTCCAAAAATCAACAACATCTCATGCAGGATCAAAGCAAAAGTAGCCGCCATGCAACAAACGGCTTAATTAGACAAAGAAAACTACTTCCCTGATCAGGGACATCCAGAAATGGATGTAACCTATTTTAGGGTTACACTTCCTTCAACCAGTTCTAATGAAAAATGATGCCGATTATTCAACTTCAACAAATTACTAAGCTCATTCTACTTCCTTTGTAGTTTTATTATCAACCTATTATTCAAACTCACCGGTAATAATAAATGTAGGTGTAGGTGGTGTAGTGTGCCTTCGAAAGTCCCTCAAAGTCTCTTTAAGTCCTACCACAATAGTAGCATGCTTCGATGTTTCAAAAAAAATTTGCTTTACGTCTTTACCTTTTTAAGAACTCTCACTACTTTCAAGAAATGCAAGAGGCGATCTTGATGCAAGTGGTTTAATACATTTTGTTCTGATTGCTCAATAAACTTCCTTTTTAACCCTTTGCAATTCTCTTTCCTTTACTTCTTTCTTTTCTTTTTCTCTTCTCAATTATGCCTCCTTCTTGTTTGGTCTTTTTTTCAACAAGTCTACGGCACTCATTGCCTCATTTTGATGCAACAAATAATATAAGGAAATCCAAAGTGAAAAACTGAAAAGACATTCCAAAGGACACGTTGGTTCTTTGTATTGTGGTTGAAAAGTGGAAAGTGGCAGCACTTGGAGAACAACAATTTTTAAAGCATATTGTCTTTAAAAAGTCAAATTTTATAATTAGGTATATTGACGTATCATTACTTCACATGGAATTAAGGGTAACAAGTTAGTTTTCAACTGATTGTTTTATTAATAGGTTTTATCACCTTGTTGAACCAATTTTGGTTCAAACAAATCAAAATCTAGTTTTCTTTTAGTCAAAATATCTATTGCCAAACCTCTAACGCTAGATTGAACTAATTTTTGATAAAAAATTTACCAAAATGAATAATCTCAATTGGTTTTTCCTTTGACAAGTTATTATGATAGGTTCCCTCAACATGTTGGTTAAACAAATTATTAGAATACTTCACCTCCATTAGTTCCTTTGATAAAAAATCACTAGGCTTAGCCAAAATAGGTTGAAGTGTTTAATTCTCTATAAACCTATATGGTTTCAACTTGTCAATGTTAACCAATATTGAGCTAAGATCGAATTTATCAATAGTCATTAGTAATACTATATTGTTGGGTAAACAATATTTGATCCTATACGGTCCAAACCATCATCTCTAAAACTTATGAATATGTGCTTTGACAACCTTTTGAAACAATAAAACATAATCTCCAAATTGGCATTTTGTCTCAATGTACCAATTTTCAAACCATAATGACATGTTCCACTAGTTGGAAGCTATCAAGTTTTGTGTTACTAATTGGTTTTCCTGTAGCTTTTCTAGTTGTGACAAGCGACTAGTTAAACTCTGCCATGTTTTGAATCATAAATCTACCCTAGCTTGGATGGTAATAAGTACTCTGTAAGTATTATTTAGTTTAATCCATAAACAAGTTGAAATGGAATGTGACTAGTTCCAACTTTAAAAGCAATTCTATAAGAGAATGTGGACAAATGAACATCTTAGTTGTTTCGATTCTCGTTCACTAGTTTTGTGAGTAATGTACCAAAAACTTTGTTGGTAGACTCAACTTGTCCATTTCCTTATGGATAATAGATAGTAGAACTAGTACGTTTCATGATGAAATGATCAATTAAATAACGAATAACATTGTTAATGAAATGGGTACCTTGATTTGTTACAATAGTCAGTGGACAACCAAATTGAGTGAAAATATGGTCATATAAGAATTTTGTAATAACAACAATTATATTAGTTCATAAAGCTCCAGCCTCCACCCACTTAGTAACATAATCAATGGCAATTAATATGTATTAGTTGTTAGAGTAACAACTCGCCAGTTTAATAGGTCCAATAAAATCTAATCCCCATTTTTGGAAAGGTTCTTTAGACATAGAAATAATTAACTTTGCCATATTTTGTGTTAACAAGTTACTTGTTAGTTGGCATAAATCACAAGTTCGACATAAAGAATCTTTTTCACCGTGGTATCTGAAGATAAATGTCCTCCACCAACTCCATTATGTAACTCCTATAGTATAGTTGGCACATGTTTAGGTTGCAAAACACAACAAAACTTGTTGTCCTATCCAAATCTATTAAATATTTCATTTCTGACAAACAATTTAGCTCTTTGAGCTAAATATTGTCATTGTGAAGTTGTGAATTTTTTTGGCATCATCCCCTCTAATAGATAATCACAAACATCTTATAACCATTATAGCTATAAGGTGAACATGTGAGCATCAATGGTTTGATAAGGTACATTAACTAGTTCTGCTTGATTGGGAAATCTACTTAATGCATCTACCATCAAATGGGATCTACAAAGCTTATAAACAATTTTGAAGTCATACTCCAACTAGTTGGTCCCTTCTGGGACCTGGAGTGGAGGTAGCCTAACGTCGTCTTTTATTGACTAAGTCGGTCTCTCTCTCTCAAGTAGAGTAGCACTGCTCCTGCAACACTTCTTACCCCTTTCCCTACTATGTAAGTGCTTACTTACCAATGTAGGTAGGTAAGGCACATGTTGGGCTACTACCTGGACACAAAGACCTGCTCCAATTTGTTTAGAGTAATTGGAGGGCACATTACACAACATATTTTTCC
>Ga0116230_10004122_pt1 | contig 14237 bp, 13 predicted proteins | sample S1TSphfallax_3_FD_88678 | JGI IMG/M metagenome (GOLD analysis project Ga0116230, IMG submission 88678) | Host-associated microbial communities from peat moss isolated from Minnesota, USA - S1T2_Fd - Sphagnum fallax MG | ecosystem: Host-associated > Plants > Peat moss > Unclassified | place...
TAGAGTATGGACCGGCATGCCATCGGTGAGCTGCAGGCCGGCAAATTCAAAATCGCCCCTGACATAGCGCAGTGACGCATAAGACGACGGCTCCATGCGCAGCGATTCCGTGACGGCACCGTTGATCAGCGATGGATCGCGCAACAATAATTGCATCTGGTCCGGATGCCGCGCCAGGCGCCACAGCGTCCAGGCCGGGGTGACGGTGACGCCGCCCAAGCCGGCGGAAAACAGAATGATCAACGTCGCCATGACTTCCTCGCTCGTCAACTGGCTTTCATCCCGGCTTTGCGTGGCAAGCATGTTGCTAACCAGATCATCCTGCGGCTGACGGCGGCGGCTTTCCATCAGCCTGGTGCAATAATCCTGTGCATCAGCCCAGGCTTTCTGGTAGGCCGCCATGCCTTCCGCATTACCGGCCAGTTGATTGAATGCGCGGCGCTGGGCCTGCGCCAGCCCGGTGAAAATCGGCCAATCTTCTGCCGGGAGGTCACATACCAGGCCCAGCAATGTGTTCATGGCCAGCGGTGAGCCGAGATCCTTGATAAGGTCAAAACCGGTCCCGGCATCGGCAATTTGATCAAGTATCTTATCGACGGCGGCGGTTACGCCGGCTTCGATTTTGGATAATTTCCGGGGGGTGAGTGCCGGCATCATCAGCCGGCGGCGCCGGGTATGAACGGGCGGGTCGGAATCGGTAACCGACGGTATCGAATTGAAAAAATAGAAACCTTCGGTTCCTGGATAAGGCTGCTTTACGCTGGAGAAGCGTTCATAATCTTCCAGCACAACCCGGGTGTCTTCCCAGCGGGTAAAGACCGCCTGCGGATGGCCGTCAGAGAGGATGAAGAACGGCGGTCTCTGGTTCCATTCCACATAGTACTTATACGGGTCGCGCTTTACCGCGCCGTACAAATCAATATCGAGAACCTGGCTTCGGTCTATGATGGTATCTTGGGTCATGAACGCTCCAAATTTTAAAGCTGCGGGCGCGGTTTGGCCTTGACGCCGGGGCTTGCGGCACACCAGCCGCCATCGACGGTGAGAACGATGCCGGTAACATAGCGGGAGTCGTCGCAACTAAGGAAAAGCGCGGCGTTGGCGGCATCGCGCGGCTGGCCGATACCGAGCAGATGCGCGCCTTGGGTGGCGGCCGCATGGGGGGATGCCGCAATGCGCTGGGCGGTGCGTTCGGTGCGGATGCCGCCGGCGGCAAGGGCATTCACCCTGATGCCGTATTCCGCATAGTCGATCGCCATGGCCTGGGTGAGCGAGATGACGCCGCCTTTGGCCGAGCTATACGCCTCAACGCCGGGCACGCCGCGCAAGGCGGTGGTGGAGCTGCTGTTGACAATGGCGCCACCGCCGGCCCGGATCAGTTCGGGTATCGCGAAACGGCAGCAAAGGAAGGTGCCGAACAGATCGACCTTGATCGGGCGCCAGAACGCCTCGATCGACATTTCGGTCACCGTTCCGTCACTGGCCGAAGAGCCGCCGGCATTGTTGTAGAGAATGTCCAGCCGGCCATAGGTTTTGATGGTTTGCGCGATCGCCTGGACGACGCTGTGTTCGTCGGTAACGTCGGTCTGGACGAAATGCGCCTGGCCACCCGCTTCGCGGATCAGCGCGGCTGTGGCCTGCCCTGCGGGCTCGGCACATTCGGCGACGATGACACTGGCGCCCTCCTGGGCGAACAGGAGGGCGGCTTCCCGGCCGATGCCGGCGCCGCTGCCGGTGATGAAGGCGGTCTTCCCAGCGAGTTTTTGCATTATGTTTTCCGTTGCTTGGTTTTCTTGATGGAAGGAATACTGGCTGGTCCAACCAGCGGGGTAAGCTGTGTGGGTAAAGCTGCCGTTATTTCAGGCGCTACCGGTGAATTGACGCCGGCGGCGACGAAATCGATCAAGGTCTCAATCGCGATGCGGGTCTCAGGCGGCCAAGGGCCGTTGCCCAGCTTCGCCTCGATGCCGGCAAGGCCGGAAATGATATGATCAAGAACCATCTGTACCCGCAGCGCCGCCAGGGCAGGCGGCAGATGCGCCAGGCGGGATAGCAATTCCTGTTGGGCGAAACGCCATGATTGAACGGGGAAGCTGTAATCCACCTGAAATTCATTGCGTTCGCGCCGGATGCGTTCCGAAAAACGCAAAAAATAATTGCCTTCCGGCCTGGGCTGCAGCTCTTCGACCAGCGGATGGGCCAAAGCGCTGATGAGGCCACGAATGTCCAGTTCCGCCTGCTGCTGTTTCAGGCGCTCAACGAGGGCGTCGCGGCGCGCTGCAATCGCGGCGACGCGATAATTCAAAACGGCCTGAATCAAACCCTCACGAGAGCCGAAATGATAATGTGTCGCCCCGGAGTTTTTATGCCCGGCAGCTTCATTGATTTGCCGAAGAGAGACACCGCTCAAACCGTGGATCGCGATCATTTTCTCCGCAGCCAAAATCAAAACCAGGCGCGCCGGGTTCGGCAAGTCATGCGTCAAAGGCCGGCTAATTTCTGTCGTCAACCGTTCTGGCAATTCAAGCTCCAAGATAGCATGTTCTGGCGCCTAGTTGCCGCTGCTATCGACCCTTGCCATATTAAATCATTTGATTTAATTTGCAAGCCGTGCGATGCCTGAGCGGGATTTTTTGTTCGCAAATCTAAAGAAATTAATGCGCTACGTCTGGAGGGGAATATTTTATGAGCCGGCATTTAATTTTGAATGCGTTCGACACCAACGCGATTGGATTCACCCCGTCTGGCCAATGGACGGATCCGCGCGATCAGGCGATGAATTATACCTCGATGGCGCATTGGGCCAATGTTGCCCGCGTGCTCGAACGCGGGCTATTCGACGGGATATTTTTTCAGGATCTGATCGGCGTTTTGGATATTTATGGCGGTAATGCCGATGCCTCGATCCGCAGCGCTTCTTATTTTCCGCAGAACGATCCGATGTTGATTATTCCGGTGATGGCGTTTGTGACCGAGCATCTGGGGTTTGGCGTGACTGGCAACCTTTCCTATGAAGAGCCCTATTTATTTGCCCGCCGTATGTCCACGCTCGACCATCTGACCAATGGCCGGATGGGATGGAATGTGGTGACCGGCTATCTGGACAGCGCCGCGCGCGCATTGGGCCGGCCGGCGCAGTTGCCGCATGATGAGCGTTATGAGGCGGCCGATGAATTCATGGAAGTTGTCTATAAACTTTGGGAAGGCAGTTGGGAGGATGGGGCGGTGATTCGCGACCGCGCCGCCGGGATTTATGCCAGGCCGGACTTGGTGCATGAAGTTGAGCATCATGGTAAATATTACCATATGCAGGGCATCCACCGGAGTGAGCCTTCGCCGCAGCGCACGCCGATGTTGTATCAGGCCGGCACCTCTGAGCGCGGGCGCGAATTTTCATCCAAACATTGCGAATGTATCTTCGTCGGCGGCACCAGCAAGCCGGCGGCCGGCGCGCTGGTTCAGGATATTCGCAGGCGCGCGCAGGCGAATGGCCGCGACCCGGCAGATTTAAAAGTGATTGTGGATGCGGTGGTGATTGTGGCGCCGACGGAGAGTGAGGCGAAAGAAAAGCTGGCCGCGCATCAGCGGGCGGTATTGCCGGAGGGCGGCTTGGCCATGATCAGTGCCGCCTTGGGCATTGACCTCGCAAAGCTGGGTCTTGATGAGCCCATCCCATTCAAGCAGACCGAGGCGAACCGCTCCACGGCGGAAAGCATGGCCAAGAAGACCGGCGGCAAGATCTGGACGCCCCGCGCGATTGCCGAAGATTTGATGCTGGGCCGCGGTTCAACAATTGTCGGCACCCCTTCGCAAGTGGCGGATGAATTCGCATCCTGGCAGGCGGAGGCGGATATTGATGGTTTCAATATCTGCCGAGGGTTCACGCCGGGAACCTTTGCCGATGTCGCGGATCTGCTGGTGCCTGAATTGCAGGATCGCGGCCTGTTCAAAACCGCTTATCGTGAAGGGACATTGCGGCAAAAGCTGATGGGGCATGGCAATGGCCGCATGCCCGCCACCCATACGGCGGCACAGTACCGGCGCGCCAGAGCCTTTGCGTGAGGAAAAACGGATGACCAAAGGGAGCGAAATGCCGGCCATCGCAGATCTGGCGGTTGATGATTTATCGCTGACCAATCCGGCGTTTTTTGCATCGGGTGATCCGCATGCATTGTGGCGGCGGTTGCGTGCGGAGGATCCGGTGCATTGGACGCAGACCAATTATGGGCGCGGCTACTGGTCGGTGACAAAACTGGCGGATGTGCGCGCGGTCTATACCGACCCGGTATTGTTCAGCGCGCAGCGATCAGGTGCGACGCTACCGCTGAGCGCGGAATTCGCCGACCCGGCACGCTCGCCCAGCATGCGTTTGGCGATCGAAGGGGCGATGCTCGCCTCGAACGATCCGCCCCGGCATAACAAGATGCGTCAGGCGCTGCATCAGCGCTTCCTACCCAGAGCCGTGGCGCAGCTCGATGGTTTTGTGACCGATCTGGTTGCCGGCCTGGTGGGAGAGCTAATTGAACGTGGGGAATGTGATTTTGTGAATGACGTGGTCGCAAAATTACCTTCCGCGGTAATCTTTGAAATCATGCAAATTCCACGTGAAGATTGGCCGATGATGTTCGAAATGGCGAACATGGGCAGCGCGCCGGCGGATCAGGATTATGGTGCCGCGAACGCGTTGGAGGCACGCAGCCGGGCAGTGCAGACGGTGGTTGCCTATATCCGCAATCTGGCGGCCAAGCGGCAGGGTTCCGGGGAAAATGACTTGATCAGTATTCTGGCGCGGGCAGAAATTGACGGCGTGAAGTTGACCGAGAATGAGATTGGCTTCAACGGCTTCATGTTCATCGCCGCCGGTCAGGAGACGACGCGCAATACACTTGCAGGCGGCATGCTGGAATTGATCCGGCGGCCAGCAGAAATGCAGCGGCTGCGCGCCAATAGGGGATTGCTGGACACGTTGCCAGATGAGTTCGTGCGTTGGGTAAGCCCGGTGACGCATGTAATGCGCACGGCGACGGCGGATACCGAACTGGGCGGCAAACAGATCCGCGCCGGGGATTGGGTGGTATTGTGGAACGGTTCGGCGAATCGTGACGAAGAGGGTATTGCGGCTGCCGGAGAATTTGATATCGGCCGGGGCGCAACCCCGCATGTTGGGTTCGGCGCGGGAGACCATTTTTGTTTAGGCGCCGTGGTGGCGCGGTTGCAAATCCGACATATCATGCGGGCTTTTCTGGACCGTATCGAAACGATTGAACTGGCCGGCCCGGTTCAACGTGTCTCCTCGCATCAATTTCCGGGATATAAGTCCATGCCGGTCCGCGTGCGAGCAAAGAATCTGGCGATCGCATAGTGACTGCGGCCTTCTGGCATGTTGGACTGACCGTTACCGACATTGATCGATCCGCCGCGTTCTATCGTGATATTGTCGGCATGCAGGAAGGCGAGCGTCAGCATAGCGCCAACGCGGCCTTTGGTCGGCTGGTGAACAACCCCGGCGCGACATTGGGGAGCGTCTTTTTAACGCTGGATGGTTTCACGCTGCAGCTACTGCAATATTTCACGCAAGGCGGGGTGGCGCTGGCAGTGGCGCATAATAATGCGGGAAGTCCGCATTTCTCGTTTTTTGTCGCGGATGCCGGGGAAAAATATCAGGCGCTGATCGCCCGGGGCGATGTCGAAATTACGTCTGAGATCGTGCCAAACCAAAGCGGCACGATCCGGAGTTTTTATGTCAACGATCCGGATCGCGTGCCGGTGGAGTTTGTCGAGCGTCTGCTCAAGGCATGAATGAACCGCCATTGACGTGCAAAGCCTGGCCGGTGACGTATCGCCCGGAGTCTTTGCAAAGATACAGAATCGCCTCGACCTGATCCTGCACCTGCAGCACGACATGCATGGGATTGGCGAGCGGCCCATCCTGCATTTGCGCGGCGAGTTGTTCGTCGCTCGGGAATTGCTTGCGCAGCATTGGAGTATCGACGAAAAAGGGGATGACAGCGTTGACCGTGATATTGCTGGCGGCAACTTCCCTGGCAAGGATTTTGGTGAAGGCGGCGATGGCTGCCTTGGCGACGGCATAAGCGCCGCCGCCGGCGGCCAGCCGGTAACCGGAGGCCGAGCCGATGATAATGATGCGGCCGCTGCGGCGCGGCACCATGCCGGCAGCGGCAGCCCGGCAGGTATAGACCGTGCCGTTGAGATTGAGGTTGATCAACCGGTTCCAGCGATCCAGGTCCATGTTCAAGACCGTGTTACCGGCTGGGGAATGCTCGTTGCCGCCGGCGCTGCAGACAAGGATATCGATTGGGCCGAGGGCCTGGACCGCGGCGGCGAAACCGGATTGCACATTGTCGATGTCGGTTACATCCATGGTTATGGCAACCGCACGGGCATTTTCAGATTGCAGGCGGCGGGTTGTCTCCGCCGCGGCCTCGGGGTTGATGTCAGCCACAGCGACGGCCGCGCCCGCTTTCGCGAGCGCCAAAGCGGCGCCCTGGCCAATTCCGGAGCCGGCACCGGTGATGAGTGCAACGCGGCCCGCCAGGCTCTGCCCGGCCCCCATGTTCAAGCGGCTACGGGCTGCACGCGCCCAAGCGTGATGGCCAGTCGCAATGTATCAAAATATTCGGCGAAATACACGATTTTGCCAGCTTTTACCTGAAACTTGCTGATATACATCTGGTCGTATTCCAGGCCGGTTGTCTGGACCGTGCAGGTATTGCGAAAGGTGGCGATGTACCAGCCGGGATCGGCCATTGGCTTGATCTCGATGTCGTAGAATTTGACGCCGTCCATGCGCTCCAGCGATGGGCGCCAGCGCGCGATAATCTGATGTTTGCCGGCAAACCGCTCGGAGATGAACGGCATTTCAAATACGGCGTCATCTGCGAGCAGGTTGGAAATTTCGTCCCAATCGTAATTGCCCTGGCAAAGCATCAACTTGCGAATCAGGGCTTCGTCGGTTTCGGTGGACATTGCGTGGTTCAGCTTTCCGAAAAAGGTAATGGGTCACGCTCCGGCGCCCGCGCTTCTGCGACATTCAGGATCATCGAGATGGTGACATAAACCCCGCTGATCACGGTAAGGTCAGCCAGAGCCTGTTCGCCAAGCAGATCGCGCGTGCGCGCAAACGTCTCATCGCTGACAACGTGCGCGGTTGAGAGTTCCATGCAAAAATCATAAACAGCGGCTTCGTCGGGTTTCAACGCTGCGGGGCGGCGGCCGGCTTTCAGATCGTCGGCAGCTTCCACCGCAATGCCATTACGCAATGCCAGATGATAATGCGCCCACCATTCATATGGCTGGTCCCATAATTTTGCCTGAATCAAGATCGCTAATTCCGCCAACCGCCTCGGCAGCGGGCTTTTGCCGAGCAGGTAGTGAATAAGCTCGTGCAGATGCCCCGCCATTTCGGGGCTGCGAAGCAGAAAACTTTGCGGGCCGCTGGTTGTACCGCCGGAGACTTTACCCAGAGTGGCCGCGGCTTCGCGCTGGGCCGGTGTCATCTGGTCCTCGGCGATCCAGGGCAGGCGTTCGGTTTTCGGCGTGGTCATGCGCGCAGACTTTGCGGTCCGCGCACCAGACGGCCGGGCAGGGCGCCTGTGGACTGGCCTTCACGATAGACGATTTGCCCATTCACGATGGTGGCCACGTAGCCTTCCGCATGTTGCATCAACCGGCGTCCGCCGCTGGGAAGATCCCGCGTGATATAGGGGGTTCCGAGGCGCAGCCTAGCATGGTCGATGAGGTTGATGTCGGCCCGGTAGCCGGGCTCCAGCACTCCCCGGTCATTCAGGCCGGCGACGCGCGCGGTGCGGCGTGTCATGGCCTCAACAACAAAAGGCAGCTCCAAACGCGGGCCGCGGGAGCGGTCCCGTACCCAGTGGGTGAGCATGAAGGTGGGGTAGCTGGCATCGCAGATGGACCCCATATGCGCGCCGCCGTCACCCAGGCCGATAACGCTACCTTCATGGCATAAGGCAGACCGGCAGGCATCGAGGTTACCGGCGGCGTAGTTGGCGGTGGCCATGTAGAGCAAGGTGCGGCCGCCATTTTGCAGCAGCAAGTCGTAAGCAAATTCCGCCGGCGCAATGCCTTTCTCGGCGGCCAGCCTGGCGATGCTGGTCTCGGGCCTAGGTTCATAGTCCGGAGGGTCGCCGAGCGGGTATATTTCGTCGTAATTGGCAACCCGCAAGCCGAGCAGTGTCGCCGGATTCGGATCCAGCCGCTCGCCCAGAATCGTCGCCCGCGTTGCGGGATCTTGCAGCGCTTCAATCAGGCTATCAAAAGGCAGCGCGTTCAGCCGTTGATACGTAGGCGTTGAGTAAAAGGGATTCAGGGACAGCTCATGCCCGAGAATCACGCCAACCGGGCGGGGATAGAATTGCGCGGTGATGGGCAGACCGCGGAGTTGTGCCGCGCGCGTCCAGTCCAAAAGAAAGGCCCAGTTATTCGGGTTTTGATGCTGCTGAGTCACCGTGAATGTCAGCGGCCGGCCGGAGCGCTCAACCAGCCTTTCAAGCATCTGGAACTGGTCAAGAATCAGCAAAGGGTTTTGCAGGTCGGTGACATATTGAAACACCCCCTTGCCGGCTTGCCGCATTGCCAAGACCAGCGCCGTCAACTCCTCTTCGGTCGCTTTCAGGGTCGGGATCGGGGCGCCATCGCTGGATTTGTGGTTGATGGTTTGCGAGGTTCCGAGACCAAGCGCGCCGGCCTCCAATGCCTCTCGGAGCAGGCCGGCCATACGCGCGCGGTCTTCGGCGGTCGCCGGCTCCAGCCGGCAGGCGCGCTCGCCCATCACGTAAAGCCGCAAAGCGGCGTGCGGGACATAGCCGGCGACGTCGATATCAAACTGGCGCGCCCCGAGAAAATCCAGATATTCCGGGTAACTCTCCCAGGCCCAGGGAACGCCCTCCACCATCACCACCTCAGGAATATCCTCGACCCCGGCCATGAGATGCACCAGCGCGTCATGTGCATCGGTCCGGCAGGGTGCGAAGCCGACGCCGCAATTGCCCATGACCACCGTGGTGACGCCATGCAGGGAAGATGGGACCAGCCGCTGGTCCCAGCTTGCTTGGCCGTCGTAATGCGTGTGAATATCGACGAAACCGGGGGTCGCAATCAGCCCACGCGCATCGATCTCTTCGCGTGCGCTTTGCGCGATGTCACCAATCGCCGCGATACGGCCATCTTTGATGGCGATATCGGCAATAAAACCGTCCCGCCCAGTCCCATCGATGATGGTGGAATGCCGGATGACCATGTCCATCATGCCGATCATGACCTCCTGCTTTTGGTGGAACGGATTGTGCGAGCTCGCTTGGTGGGTAGGTATCGGTTATGCTGGATCGAATTTGACATTGAGCTTTTTCAGGCCGCGCAGGATTGAATGCGGGTGAAAATGAGGCCCCTCATCATCCGCCAGCCGAAGATTTTTTAGGCGCGCAATGAAGACCTCCAGCGTGATCCGCATTTCGATCCGCGCCAACGGCGAGCCGACGCAGAAATGCGGGCCATACCCGAAGGCGAGCTGGCCGGGCTCGCCACGTTCCGGGATGAATTCATCCGGCGAAGTAGGGAATTTGGCCGGATCGCGGTTGGCGGCCCCCCAGTTGATATAAACGCGCGACCCGGCTGGAATGGTAATCCCTGCAACAACGGTCTCCATTGTGGTGTTGCGGCCCGACCATTGGGTGGGAGATTCAAAGCGCAGCGATTCCTCGATGGTTTTCGAGATCAGCGACGGGTCCTGGACCAAACGGGCAAAACGCTCAGGTTTTGAAAGGAGTTGGTACATCATGGTGCCGATGGCCAAAGCCGTCGTCTCATTTCCGCCGATCAGAAAGATCCGTAGAATATCCACCAGCACGATATGTTCGACCGGATTTGGCAGCATCTCATTGGCCTTGATCAGCTCGCTGATCGTATCATCGCCAGGGTTGGCAGCGCGCTCCTTGATTTTGCTTGAGAAATAAAGCTGCAAGTCGGTCAGGCTCTGCGCGCATTCCAGGACCCGGGCATGCGACAGGGGCTTCGAGTTCGAACCCATCGCCTCGGAATAATCATCCGACCAATGCTTTAGATCGGCTGTATCGGCGTGGTCCAGGCCGAGCAGATCGGCGATGACGATGAGCGGCAGCGGGATCGCGAACTGGCGCTGCAAATCAGCCTCGCCATCGGCGATGAAGGAATCGACTAGTTTGTTCACAAGCGTGCGCACAGCCGGCTCAAGCGATGCAAAACGCCGCGGCGAAAGAACCTTCACCGCCAGGCCGCGGAACCGCGAATGCTCCGGCGGGTCGGTGCCGGTCAGGCTGTTGGAATCGGGGAAGCCCCGAGCGCGAATCCGAGCGACCTCCGGATCGTCGCTCGGCATCCAGACGCGTTTGCTGGAAAAAATCTCCGGGTGCTGGCTGGCATACATCACATCATCATAACGGCTGATGATGTATACATTCGTACCGGGTACATTATAGACCGGCGCATCCGTGCGCAGCTCACGGTAGAATTCATAAGGGTCGACCAGAACTTCATCCGCCGGATAGCGGAAGCGATCAATAGGACATAGATCCGGCATTCTTCAACCTCTTTTCTTCCCTGCCATCGATATAGACACCAAGCAGCTCATGGCGCGATTGATTAATCCTCATTGCAAGATGAGAGGAGTCGATTTGCCTAAAACGAGGGTGCACGTAGGCTATACGGGTTCTGGCGGGAAACTGAAATGCGGAAATGGTTGATCACCGGGGTCTCCAGCGGGCTGGGCCGGGCGCTGGCCCGGGCGGTGGCCGCACAAGGAGACATAGTCGCCGGAACGGTGCGAACCCAGCAGGCGCAACAGGCTTTTGCCGAATTGCATCCGGGTCGGACGCAAGGGTTTTTGCTCGATGTCACCGACCATGACGCGGCTGAAACCACCATTCGCGCGGCGAATGAGGCCTTGGGCGGCATTGATGTGCTGGTCAACAATGCCGGCTATAGTTTTGAGGGCACGTTGGAAGAGACCGCGTGGGCGGAGATTTACGGCCAGTTCGCCGCCAATTTTTTTGGCCCCATCGCTGTGATGAAAGCCGTGCTGCCCATCATGCGGGCACGGCAAAGCGGGATGATCATGAATGTAACGTCAATTGCCGGTTACGTCGCCGGTGCCGGCATCGGCGCTTATGGCAGCGCCAAACTGGCGCTGGAAGCCATGTCCCGCTCAGTGGCGCAGGAGGTTGCGCCGTTCGGGGTTCATGTGATGACGGTGGTCCCCGGCGCCTTCCGGACCGATCTTGGCCAGAGCCGCCGCTCCGCTGAGGATAGCATCGCCGATTACCTGCCGCAGAACATGGCACGGCGGGAAAGGCTTGCGGCCTTGAGCGGCCATCAGCGGGGCGACCCGTCCAAGGCAGCCAAGGCAATCATCGCGGCGGCGCAGGCGCCGAACCCGCCGCGCCGGCTGGTAATCGGAATGGATGCAGTGGCGGCCGCTTTGGAGGATCTGCGCCAATTCGAGGCCGAAATTCGGACCTGGGAGAGTCTGTCGGACGGCTTGGACTTAGACGGCGATTAATGCCGAACGGCTGACCAAGGTTGCGTGCGTACGGCCCATGCTCGTCTGTTCAGCCGGCGCCGCACGATCGGCCAGATTTATGATCATGTTGAAGGTTTCTCAGAGCCGGGTGACGCCTCTCAAATACTCCACAGGCTCTAAACTACGATTTTATCGTGCGGCGTGAAGGAGATCGGCATGCGCTTGATGCCGGGAAATAGATTCGATGCGGAAACTTCTGGCGGGGCAACAAGCTGAATGTCTTCCATGCTGCCGAGAAGATATTCCAGCATGGTTTGCATTTCCAGGCGGGCGAGATGCGCGCCGAGGCAGAAATGCTTGCCGAAGCCAAAGCCGAGATGAACGTTCGGGCTGCGCTGCACATCGAAGCGGTAAGGGTCTTTGAACTGATCTTCATCCCGATTGGCGGAAACGTTCCAGACCACGACGCGGTCGCCTTTGCGAATGGTCTTGCCGCCAAGCTCGGTATCCTCGGTCGCAGTCCGCAGCTGGTGGTTAAGCGGCGTCATCCAGCGGACGAATTCTTCGACCGCGGTTTTCAGCGCTTGCGGATTGCCGCGCAGTTCACGCAGCCGGGCGAGTTCCGCCGGCTGGCGGGTGAGTTCGGCGAGGCCGGCGCACAGCGTGTTACGGGTGGTTTCATGGCCGGCATTGAAAAACATCAGGCCGTTGAAAGCGAGCTGTTCATCGGTAAGTTTTTTGCCGTCCAGTTCAACCAGCGCCATGGTGCTGATGAGATCAGTGCCTGGGTTCAGGCGCCGCTCATGCGCCAGTTTCAGGCAGTAGCCATTTAGATGCTGCAGCCCGTACATCGTGGTCTCCAAAGGCGTGCCCTGAAGAAATTCAGGATCATCCGGGGAGGCGAACATATTGGTCCAGTGGTAGAGATCGTCCCAATCCTCGCGCGGAATGCCCATGATGTCGGCAATCACCATCAACGGCAGCCGGGCGGCGACATCGATTGCGAAATCACAACTTCCCTTAGGCAGCACGTCGTTTAAAATATCGACACAGATGCCGCGGATGAGGTCTTGAAGGGTGGCCACATTCGGCGCGGTGAAACGGGCGTTGAATGCCTGCCGCAAAACCGTATGGGGTGTTCCATCCATCGCGGAGAGATTGGCGCCCTCGCGGGTAAGGCGCTGGAATTCCAGGTTCGGATCTTCGAATTCCGGATGCGCCGGCAATACGTTGCCGGATTCCTGAATGCTGAAAATGCGGTTATCGCCGGCATAAACCTGCTGAGCGTCCTTGTATTTGAAGATCGACCAGAACCCGAAAGTCAGGCGTCCCTTGGTCCAATGCACGGGATCTTCCTGGCGCATGATGCGATAGGCTGCATCCGGATCCCCATTTGCGAAAAATGTAGGATCGGTCAAATTCGTATCAATTTGATCAAACATCCGGAATGCTCCCATATTTTCTACGTCCATTAAAAGCGTTGCTCTTTGACCAGAGGCGCGGCTTCCTATCAAGTCGTCTTTTGCTACGAATGTCCAAACTGAACGAATGAATTTTCGTGGTACTGGAATGAGGTTGCATCATCGACAAAACCCATACTTTACAACGTTGTTTGAAGCCTGGATGGTATGGAGATGGTTGCGCGCCGCCGGCGGATTCCCTTCTGCCGGTATCGCCCCGCCTGCCGCAGCCAAAATTGCCCGGTCCGCGCGGCTGCTGGCCGCGGCCGCGGCCGCGGTTGCGGGCCTGCCGGATAGCCACCGGAACATGGAGACGAATTGAATATGCAGGACCAGATTTTGCTTCCCCCGCCCCCATTCGCCGCCACGGTCGATCCATCTGTGCAATTATGGGTGACGGGCATTACCGCACTCGTCGCCATTCTGGGCCTGGTTTACACGTTTGCTGATTGGCGGCGCTCGGGTAAGCCGACATTTCTGCTGCTGTTTTTGAGCGGCGGCTTGATGATGGTCATCGAACCGATGATCGACACCGTTGGTGGCTGCTGGTTTCCGGCGACGGCTTGGACCGCCTTCAAGGCTTATGGCCGGCCGATCCCGGTCTGGCTATGCCTGGTGTATTTTGTTTATTTCGGTATCGGGGTCGGGGTGACATGGCGGCTCATGCGCAAAGGGCTAAGCCGAGGTCAGCTTTGGGGATTATACGGCGCCGCGATACTGGCGGATTTTATCCTCGAGGCAATGCTGCTGCAGTTCAAGCCGTATATGTATTATGGCCCGCAGCCGCTGATGATTTTCAAGTTTCCGTTATGGTGGGCGGCGGTCAATGCGTTGACGACGATGGCGGCCGCGGCTGTCGTGCTGCGTTGTGAGGCTTATTTGACGCATGGCTGGCGGCAATTGCAGATTATCCCAGCGGTGTTGACCGTCAGTGTCGCGGTAAATGCCGCCGTCGGCTGGCCTTCCTGGCTTGTCATCAACACGCCCGTATCGCCGTTATTGACCGAGCTCGGGGGCGTGGCAAGTTTTGGCCTATCGGCCTGGTTCATGTGGATCGTCGATCAAAACACGGTTTTGCGCTCAGCCGCGCCGGCGCGCAGGCCGGCCGGGATATTGCTCTAAAATCTTAGCCTTTTATGGGTAACGGATTTGGTGAAGGTATACTCATTCAGCCCCTCGATGCCACCTTCGCGGCCATAACCGCTATCCTTGATGCCGCCGAACGGGATATCCGGGAACGAGGA
>Ga0116230_10004123_pt1 | contig 14236 bp, 6 predicted proteins | sample S1TSphfallax_3_FD_88678 | JGI IMG/M metagenome (GOLD analysis project Ga0116230, IMG submission 88678) | Host-associated microbial communities from peat moss isolated from Minnesota, USA - S1T2_Fd - Sphagnum fallax MG | ecosystem: Host-associated > Plants > Peat moss > Unclassified | place: USA...
ATGAGTTTCTCTCAATCTAACCTGCATTTTGTAGCTCACAGATTTCTTCTAACTTACCCCCCAAAAGATTCCCGATTCTTGTGTTATGGATGAATAAATGAATGAATGGATGGATTATTGGATGAATGCATGCATGCATGAATGGATGAATGAGTCAATGAATGGATGAATGAGTCAATGAATGGATGGATGGATGGATGAATGAATGCCACTATTTTTGGCCTGGACTAATAGCCCTTCCTAAGAACACCCTACCCTATTGATGAGGTGGTGGAACCGCGGTTTTAATTAATGCTAATTTCTTTCTTCTGCTAGACTAGGTACTTTTACTTTTGAACCAAAACTTGCTTGCGTACCTACCAAGTCTTTTCTGTTTTGGTTTTCTTGTTTTTTATTTGTGTGTTTGGGTGATGCTTTTGAATGTGAGCTGCTGGGAATTAGTGATAAATTCAAGACGGGTGGGAAACAGAGCTGCTTGCTGCTGTTGCTGTTGCTGTGATCCCCAACATGCTCTTCATGCTGTCTGTTTGTCTGTCTGTAAGCAAGCAAGTAACCAAACTTTTTGTTTGCTTGCTTTGTGCGAGGAAATGGATCTCATGCTGCAGCAGCACACCACCTTGAAGTCGATGGTACTTACAAGTCTTTTTTTTTCTTTCGGTTCGAGATTGTTGCTTGAGTTTCGTGTTTTGATTGATGAGGCCGCGGAATATATATTGGAATAACAATGCGCATTAGAGATTCTAATTGCGGATGCTTTTTAAAAGTAGAGTGAAGTTATTAGAACTGGTTGGTTCGCACTGTGAAGTTCAGATACAAAGTTGATGAGATCTGTTGTTGTTACAAATTCGATACAACTGTTATTATGCGTTGAATTCTTTCTGGAATTTGGAATCTGGCACGTTGAGCTCAATCACCTCTAATTTCATAATCTTGTAATGCACGCTTCCATTGTCGTTGGAAATTATGAACAAGAAAAAAGGATTTAAGAACACAGAAACAAGCAGCGCAGCAGCGCATCTCGAACTCTTTGATCAATGATGCATCATGTGCTCAGATTGGGTCATTTGTGGTGGTCATATTCATCTGAGATCTGATGAAGCAACTCATGTTTCATGAGCGTGGAAATTCAGCCTACATATTTTTAAGAACTGCATTATATGCATCATCAAATTGCCAAGGTCGTGTTTAAGGTTTTTTAAGTACGCAAGGTGCTACTTTTCCACCAGTTACTGCAGAAAATTGTTTCCCAGCATCGTTAATTTTCCTGAGCTGGAAGAAACAATTGATCATGAACTCCCTAACCAGTGCATTCTCAGCTTCTCAGCTTCGTGTTGGGATCTGCATTTGATTTTCGTCGGCAGCTTATTCCCTTGGAGGTGGGTCACATGGAATATATTAATTCATTGCTCACTGATTATATTGATACTTGAGCTCTGGTGAATTCTCGACTTCACTAAGTAAATTGTTTCTGCCTGGAGGTGTAGCAATTGTATGCTTGATGCCTATCTCAACGGGTGTTACAATCTTTGAATTTTGAGCAGTCTAACGATCAGCGTTTAAATCTATATTGCATCAAGATTGTAGATGTCTGTGATCAGGTTTTTGCAGATTCAGCTGTTGTGTAGGAAGGAATTTATATACAAAAGGTCACATTTTTCTTTGGTGGAGCTCAGCAAGTTTCAAACAAGTGGATATTGGGTTTTAGTATTTCATGGTGTTTCAGTATCCTTAAATTTGTCGTTGTAGTTGTATCATGTATGAATTCCCATGTGTGAGTCATGACTGATTTGCCATCATCCATGACCTGGTTTTTTTGTTGCAGTGCAATCTAGGTTGACAATAGAGAGATCAGGAGTTCACGACATTGCTGAAAGAGCCTCAGCTTTAGGGGATCAGTTCTTGGTTGTTGCACCAATTCAGTCTGAAAAAAGATGGCCTCCCGAAGAGAGTGCAGCAGGATCAAACAGCAGATGCACTATGCTTCTTCATGTGACAATGAATATTTATGCCCCACATGCGGTCAAACTGTTGGCCAATTGAAGGTAGATCTGTATTTATTCTCATTCTCTATGAAAGTTCTCCACAAATTGTTATTGTTTCTCAGATTGCATTCCTGGCAACTGACTCATCAACAACCTGGGGAGATTCATCCCCACTGACTTGGGAATCTTATTGTTGGGAGCTCATGAAATTGGGTTGTGAAACATCTGAAGAATTTAAGACATATATGATCGGTTTGTGTTTGTCATGTCAGGTTAGGGTAGATTGGACAGTTTTGCCACCAGGCGTGCGGTTCAACCCCAGTGATGAAGAGTTGCTAGAGCACCTCCTTGCAAAAGTAGGAGGATGTGGTTCTGCAAAGGAGCACCCACTCATAGATGACTTCATTATGACACTAGACAAGGAAGATGGCATTTGTCGCACTCACCCTGAGAATTTACCAGGTAAGAATATCAGGATGTTCCTCCATCTTCAGCTGATCCATCCCAGACCCCTCACTCTGGACCAATCCAGTGCTAAATTTGGTCCTAATTTACTAGCATTATTTGTGCTCTTTTTCTTGACCAGTTTAAATCTCTTATTTCTTGTAAAATCTGACTCCAGATCTAGTCTGGTATGTCAATGTGCATTAACAGCCAGTTCATCCTTGTTTTCTTCCCGGGGGTTTGAACAGGGGTGAAAAAGGATGGGAGTGCTTGTCATTACTTCTATAGGCCTTCAATGGCTTACACTACAGGAACAAGAAAGCGCCGCAAAATTCAAACTGAATATGGCATCCAAGGAGACTTGCCCTGTCAGGGTGAAGAAGTTCGCTGGCACAAGACTGGCAAGACTCGTCCTATTTTACAGGTTGGGTTTTTTATTAGTGTCAAGATTTCTTGAATGAATGACATCATCAGAATCTTTCTTGGGGATTGTGGAATCTGATGCTTGAGTGATTGGTGTTTCCTATGACGATGTTGCTTTCAGCTGTGGGCTTTATTCACTATCCCATAATGCAGGTGGTTAGACTCTTACAACGGCACCCCAGCTTGTCTTCCTGCACTGGAGGTCTAGATAGTTTGTGTATAGACACTAATTCTATTACAATAACAAAGATCTGTATCTAAAGAGATGAGATACATGTGCAGTTTATGTTTAGCCTCTAGGATTGGCAGGTGCCAATTAGGGATTGCTGCTGCAGTTATATGTATCTTATATGTTTTCATCTGTCAATGCTTTTAAAGCAAAGATATTCATCAGAGGAAAAGAATGAATCCTGCCAAAGAGTTTGCACTCTGTCCACAGGGATGTGAAATCATAATTCAAGCCTCTTCTGTAATTATGTGTAGGATGGGGCAATCCAGGGCTTCAAGAAGATCATGGTTCTGTACAGAACCTCACTGGGAAAAAAAAGCAAGAATGTGAAGACCAACTGGGTTATGCATCAGTATCACCTGGGAAAACATGAAGAGGAGAGGGATGGCGAGATTGTTGTTTGCAAAGTTTTCCTACAAAAACAACCACGAAGGTCCACTGGGTTGCCTGCTCCAGGTCATGGGCAGAAAATGGTCCTTCTAAGTCCAATAGATGATCAAGATGATGATCTTGGTTCAGAAGCTGCTTCAGAGAGTAACAGTGGGTTTCAGGAACTGCTTCTTCCATCACCAGGGTTCAAGAGTGTTAATGTTGACTCCCCCATCTCAGTCTCTGGAGTGACAAGAGAGATACTTCCTACAACACCTAAATTGTATGCTCGATCAGCTAGGCTGCAAGGAAACCATTCAAAAGCAGAGCCAACTGAATCGACCATCCCTGGGATCATATCATTGGCACAATCTTTTGAGCAACATGATCCCAGGCTTGCCATTCAACACATACCAGAATCATTTGTGGTGAGATTAGTGCAGACCCATCATCATGCATTTCAACATTTGCTGGTCAATCTTGGGAATCATTGGGATTGGCAATGGAGTACTACTGTTCAACCTGCTTTCAAAACAGCTAAAATTGAGAGCATTTCAGAGGCTTAAAGTTCCATCAGTTCTGACAGGGTATTCCATTTGCAGGAGGTCATGACAAGCAATGTGAATAATACACCTGACAACAGCTTTGGAGGTCATCATGGAAATCCCAAGGCATTCAAAGAAGTACCAGCTGCTGGGACTCTAGCTCCAAACAAGATCACGAATCTGGTGGAGGTCCAGCTACCCACATCCATCTTGCTTCCAGCTACTGAGCACATTATGGTTGATACCCATGATTCAATAGTGGCTGGAAACCTCCTCCTCACACATTGTGAGCTGCCAGGAGAGGTTGAATCCTTTCAGACCATAATTAACCTTGATGACGAGGATCAACTGCCCCACTGGGAGGCAATCGATCCTGAAGGGCAGGCAGTATCAGTGGAAGATAGTGACCTGAATGATTGTGATCATGAGAGACTTGCATTCCAGGTTCATTGCAGTGAGAGGATCAATGCTGCCAACCGCCCCCTGCTGCAGGTACCAGAAATACCTGAATTTTTTCACACAATCTAGACTCTCAATTGTCTTCACAGCCTTTGAACCACAGAACTTAGCTCACATTGACCAGAGTACCCAAGTTGTTGATGTCTTTTGAAATTTGTTTGTTTGTCCAAATTTCTAACTCAAAATTATGTTCATTGCTGCAAAAAAAAATTCCACCTTCCAGAAGGCGCTGTCGTTCGGTGATCATAACTGGCAAAGGTATTGTCATGATGCCTTTGATCATGTCGGCCACATTTTGGATGATCAAGAAATTGATGAAACTATACACGAGGTGGATCCTGCATTGCACAACATTGTACTAGACACTCCTCCAGATATGTTTGAGGTGTGGGGTGCACATTTCCAATCACATCTTTCTTTCTTTTTCAAATGACACATGAGAGATAATAATATATATGTTTGAATTAAAATTCTTGGCAAGAAATTTGATTTTGTGTTTGATGGGTTTCTTTTTTTGGGGGGGGTGGTAAATACATTTTGGGGCCCCTTTTTGTCTCATGACACTGACAACATTTCTAAGTCTTTCCATTCGTAGCATTTCAAGTTGCCATAGAATTTTGTTTTCTAATATTGTTGAATTTTGTCAGTACCCAAATGTGTCATCATCAAACAGGAAGTGAAGAAGGATGTGGACATTGCAAAACAAAGAAGTCAGGGTTTATCTTGACCACGACAGCAACAGCCAATCAGCCAATCAGCCAATCAACCAATCAAGTATGTACACACATGACACTGGTCACGACACAGTTGCTAAATGCTTTTGCAACAGGCTTAGCTGAAGTGAACTCTTTAACAAACAAACAAAAATTGTAATTAATAACTTATGTTCAGATGCTGTGTTATTAGGTATACATATGGAATTTTAGCTTAATGAAGTTGTCAAAGCTGCATTCAGATCATAACAAAACACTATCATGGGTGGATGGGTCGGGAATGCAGAATAACTTTCAACTTTTCCAAGCCTATAGTTAGTATAAGATTATTTTTGTTCAGAATTCTCAAGGCATTTTATGAAGTCTTGTATGCAATTACCTCCATCCTTACAAGAGTAGATAACTTTTCATATTTGCTTTAAAAGCTTCTGTGTTTCTTTAGAGAAAAAAAAATAAGAAGTAGAATTCAAACATATATCTAGATATAGGGTAAAATTAAGCCTAATTGGCTAGGTATGCCTTTCAGGTTTGAAGATCTTGGGATAAGGGACCTGGAAACTTTCATTCAACAAATGGGTAGGTAACTGATTTCTAAATGCAGATGCTTGGTAGAAGGATCAAGTCTCTAGTGAGCTTAACATGAGCAGATGATCCATGTATCTTTTTGTGCATTCTTTATCATCTTTCTCCACCTAGTTACACAAGTAGTTTGTTTTTCTACTACACGATTTGAAATTTTCTTTCTTCTAAATCTCCTAATTAAAATAATTGCAATCATCCTAATTTCAACAATATTAGGAAAATTTTATAACATTGTTATTCCTAATTTCTTGTGGTGTGTTTTAAAAACACTTTGTAAGAATGCATGGACAACTATATACTTACCATTTAAGCATTCACAAATTAATTGATTTAGATTATGGATTTCAAATTAAGTACACAATCTAAGGAATTCTATTAGTCAAGATGGGCATGCATACACACACAAATCTAATATGTATTTTGATTCCGCTGAGCCACTTCAACCACTTATCATTATGCAAAGTGTTATTATAATTATGTGTTATGTGCTCAATTCATAACTAAAGCAGTTTGTCACCTTTAATTTTGTCATAGTATACAACATTTGTGCCACACACTTCCAATGACAATGAATTGATGAAAAAGATGAGTTGATTTTGGTAGAAATTCAAATTTTTAAATCGAAATGAATTGAATTGAACACAATTTTCTCATTTGGATTCAACATGGTTAGTGTTCTTATTAAAATTTTAACTAAATTAAATTTGATTGAATTGATATCAAATTATTTTCATAATTTTGTTGAGTTAAATTCAATCAAATTATGAAAATTCAAATATGAGAAGTACATGTTAATTTTCTTTTTCATATCCATGTAGGTGGGTTGGTGAAAAGTGAGAGATAGTTAAATAGTTATGGAATGTTTTTATAATTGTCACATGGAGTTGATGAAAGGAGTGAATTAATTAATTAGTTATGAAATGTTTGAACATAATTGTCAAGTGGATAACATCCAAAATTTGTCATGGTGATGACCACTAATGAACCCTATACATGTATCACCTAAACTAGTTCTAATTATCATTATCACTAGAATTGTTGACATCATGATCATTTAATAACTTGGTTAGTTTTGCATTTTTTTCTACGATATTATTGATTCTTAATTGTTTGACTAAAGATTAATGATTGAATTTTTTTATTCCAACAAATTAATCCCATACCAAATATACATCCAATTTAGTGGATTTCTATTTAAAGGAAATAATATTTTTCAAGGTACAAACATATAAATCACATACAAGGTCATTTTGTTTCCTAAATCTTAAGTTATGTAAAAAATGAAAAAAAATGAGATTTTTTTTTAATTAGAATTTTTTGTATTGGGAAATTTTCAATGTATCTTACTCTTAAATTCCTCATTTGATTCTAGTCAACTTTTTTTTTTTAAAATTGACATTACTATGACATTTTTGAATTCACATTTTTCATTATATCTACATGACAAATTATTGTCATCATTTCAAAAGTTCATTATTTTTCTTACATTTTTTATATATTCTTTAGTATCCCATTAAAGTTTATTGCAACATGGATAATTCAAATTTTGATAATGTTAATTTTGAATATGACTTCACATTTGAAATTCATTTACAATCTTTAAAAATTACAATTATGATAGTCCAAATAGTCCCCCTAACTATGTTTTAACCCCAATTGTTTAATAAACAAAGATATGTATTATATTCTAATGAATAATGTGCATCTATAAATTTGTTTGTTGTGAGACTAAAAAGACTATGTATGAAAAGTTGTTAATTTTTAAGGACCTGATCAAGTTTTTTTATTTCAATTTTGTTAAGTATGCAAATTGGTTCATCTAGATAAAACCTCATAAATTTGAGTGATCCACAAGAAAAATGATTAGAATTTCATGTAAATAAATCATCCACAAGAAAAATGAACCAAATTTCATTAAAGGTCAAATAGTCAAGTAATTTTTGAAAATATTCCTATGTAGTTCTAATGATCAGTGAGAACTCATTAAATTTAAATATAGCAACATGTGACTATTTCTTTTTCAAAACATGTTTATTTATGTATTTTCATTCCAAAATAAACCCTTGTACAATTGACCCTAGTTTTGTTTGTCACTATAATGCAAACATTTGCCCAAAAAAATTGGATTTGTTAATATAAACTACCTAGAGCAAGATAAAATAATTTAAATTATTGGACCAACCAAAAAAAATTTAAATGATTTGTAATAGGTAAATTGTTTAATTGAAATCTTAAAACACTGAAATCATAAATATTCCATTGATTTTTCATTACAAGGAATCCTATCCATTCCAACCCATGTGTTTGCAACTTTTATCCAAATATGCCATTTTTGTGACTTTAGATACAATTGTCCTCCATGGCATTTGGTTAAAAAAATTGGTAATCACATAAAAAATTATAAAATGGTTTGTAATTGCATATGCAACTTATACTTATGATTAATGTCGATTTGGATCAAAATGAAAAGTACACTTATATCATTTTTTTACTGTCATCCCAAAATAGATGAAAATATAATTTTTTACGACTTGGAAGGTGGTTCAAAGGCCATTGGATACCACGTGGCATCTTTTCAACTTGATTTGTGACTATAAATTTTAGTTGCAAATGCACATGTAATCAAATGTGAAAAAAACATGAATCAACTAATGAAATTGTTGGATTTAGTGGTTTAATTGTTTTCCCTTAACTTTTGTCAATGAATCAACCATTAAATGTGTACTAGGTTTGGTGGGTTTGTGAAAACATCAAAGGACCTATGGCAATTAATGGTGGAAATAGGGTTAATAAGTAGTAGGTATTTTATCATATTCTTGATATGTGACAATGTTCTTGTATTAATTATTTAATTAATTAGGCTATGTAATTTATTTATTAAATAGGTTAAGGTTTAGGAAATAAGTCTAATTAAATAAGGTAGGCTATTCAATTAATGTATCAAATAGGCAAGAAGTAGGATAGGTAGTAAGTAGCAAGTAGGTCATATGTATGTGAGTTAAGTAATAAGTATTTTATTATGCTGATATATGTGATATTTTTTGAATTAATTACTATATTAGGTAGGCAAGGTTATTTATTTATTGAACGTGCTAAATAGTAAGAATAATTTATGACCCATTTCATATCATACATTTAAATTACATTTTGTTTGTACAAATATGATCTATTATAAGCAAAATTGTATAATATAATTTTTAAATCAAATAGATGTTTAAGATGTGAAAAAATAAAATTTACTTTTGCATAAAAAATTTATCATAATTTTAACTAAAAATTAAGATATTATATGTGTAAAGATAATAAAATCTATAGTTCCATAAAATCAATTAATTATATGGCATTAATAAATAATTACATTAATTATCTATATTAATCTATTAAATCAGAAATACAGATAATAGAATAAAATATATTATATTTTTATTATAATTTATTTGTGGTTCATTTAAAAATATTATATGCGAATAAATTATATATCACACATTTTAATTATATTGGTAAAATTATGATATATCAAAAAAAATTATATGATATAATTTTTAGAATCAAATGAAGGTTTCAAATTTGAAATTTATTTAAGTATTTGTTATTATATTATTCATTTATAAATCATGTGATTGAATTTATTTTTTCCACAGAATGGTCTTTGAAATTATATTGAACAAATGAAATTCAAATATTTTTCTTTTCAAATTCATATATATATTTATATAAAAGGAAAAATATATTTTTGTGTACATTACTGGAAAAACTTTAAGTTTAAACTTTAATCTTGTCATTTGGACAAAATCATAATAAGGATATTAAAATGATGTTTTGTGTAATGTTTGAAATCAAATAGGTTAAATAAAATTCATGTTACATCCTGTCCATAACAAATGGTATGGTTTAGTGGCAAAAAAGTTGATTTCCACCCTTAGGGTTCAAGGATCAATCCTCACAAATGCCATGGGTTGTGGCCAACGTTGATTGAATATTCTTTACCTACATAACCAACATAAGTTATGTGTCTATTAGGTGACCTTAAGTAGGCACAATAGGTGGCCTACTTATTTAACAACCTAAACATGATTTTAAACCCTAGCTTATGTAATGACACGTGTCAACATTGTACATGTTGAATTTAATAAAATTAACAATAATATTTATAATGTTTATATTTTATTATTTAAATAATTATTTTTCAAAAATCTAAATGATGTAACTACATTTTTTTAATCATAAAATCAGTTGCAAAATGATGATGCCACATAAGCTGGTTTGGATGGATGAAAAATTCATGTAAGTCACATCTTTAAATGAATGCCTTTACAACTTGGTGCCATGTATTGTCGTTTCCGACTATGATTGTCCAAGGTGACTAGGCATTGTAACAAGTCACATGTGATAATTACGACTAAAAATGAGTTGTAAATCTAGTCATATATTTGCAAATTCCTTATAATGTTTACATGGATAAGGGATTGAGTGATAAAAATTACATACACAAATATTTAATATTAAAATTATGAGGGCAACAAGAACACAAAATCTAAGAACAATAAGTAAAAAAGATTCAATTTTTTCAAACAAAACTTAAAGTTAAGTTATTTTATGTAGGCAAATGTTTATTGAAATGGATTTGATATGGACTTGATAAGTAAAGCACATACACCTACGTAAAAGGCATTAGAATAATATGAAATAAACGTCATTCTATAATTTTTTTTCTTTTTAAATAACTCAAGTTAGAACTCATCACATTAAAAAAAACATCAATAATATCACTAGTAGAAATCAGCCAAAATGTAACCACTCCATTTATGACTGCATGTGACTTGTAGTCATTTGCAACTAGATTTGAGAATATTACACTTACAAGACCAAATTTCAACTATTTTGATCATTCTCACAACTATGATGCAACTATTAAAATTTTCATCCTATTGGTTGGATTGATTTTACATTTATTTTCATCCATTAATACGTTGATATGTCCCATTAGTCACAATAGTCACCAAATTAGTTACATCCTAAATGTATTTTATACTGACATAGGGGTGTATTTTAATGTATGTACTAAAATTATTATATACATATATAATATGCATACATATGTATCCAGTTCATAGAATGAATCTCAAAATTAATATTTAAATTTTGAACTTTTTATTCAAATCTGAAAATTGACATTTCAATTCTGAAAACTATTTAAAAAATTTTTTTTTTCAAATATTAGAATTTGAAACTTTATATTTGAATCTCAAACTTGTTATTTCAATTATTTAAAAAATTATTTGAATTTAAACTTTTTTATTTGAATACGATATTTTCAATTTAAATTCAAAAAGGCTTATTTGATCTATAAATTGATATTTGAATTCTAAATTAATATTTTCGAATCCAAAAATTAGTATTTCAATTCAGAAAATTATTAATTGATTATAAAAATGGAAATTCTATTTAAATATCACAATATGAATATGAAAATTTATATTTCAACTCTGAAAATTTTGCATTTAAATTTTAAATAATCGTTTGATTTCAACCTGAAATTTCAATTCCACATTATTATTTTGGATTCTCAACATTAATACTCCCAGTCTGAAAATTATTAATTGAGTCTAAAAATGGACATTTCAATTTTGAATATTGTTATTTGAACCTGAAAATTGACATTTCAATTCTGGAAATTTATATTTAAATTCAAAAAACTCATTTGATCTAAAATTGATATTTGATTTCTAAATTATTATTTTCAAATATAAAATTAGTATTTCAATTCAAAAAACATTATTGAGTCTAAAAATCAACATTTTGATTTTAAATATTTTTATTTGAACTTGAAATTTGATATTTGAATTCTGAAGTTTTAAATTTTAATTTAAAAACATTATTTGACTTGAAAGTTGAAATTTGAATTCCAAATTATTATTTTGGATTTTTGAAATTATTATTTCAATTCAGAAAATTATTAATTGAGTCTTATTATGGAGATTTTAATTTTGAATATTATTATTTGAATCTGAAAATTGACATTTCAATTCTGAAATTTGTTATTTAACTTCAAAAAACTTATTTGATCTAAATTTTGATATTTGAATTCTGAATTACTATTTTCGAATCTTCAATTTATATTTTAATTCAAAAACTTTTTGATTGAGTTTTTAAGGGTTTTTTCTACTAGTGTCATCCATAATAAATCATTTTTATAAATAATTATAAATAATTATGTTTATTAAATCTAAGTTACACATAATAATAATTGTTATAAGATATATTTGTATATTTTTTATTTCATATTTTTATATTAGAACAAACTAATTAATGTAATTAATGTGACATTACTTTAAAATCATTGCAATTACTTCAAATAAGAATTAATAGGTATGTGCATAATTATTTTTTAATTGAACATAATTATTGACACTGTGTAATTTATAACTTCAAACTTGAATTAAAAATTTGGAAAAATTATAGTGTGGTTAGAATAACTATTTTACTAATTTAAATTTCTCGAATTATTATATAATATTATTGTTACTAAAAATTTTGAGATTAATCAGCTATGATAAATATTTTATAGTAATTTTACAGTAATTATGAAATTAATGTTATGTTTAATAAATTATGGTATTTATAGTTAATAATTACCAAGAGAAAAAAATTGCATGACCTATGATAATTTTTAAAACAATAAATGTAATTATACAATAAATAATGTAATTAGTTGATTTTTTTAAAAATTCGTGTAAAAATTTACTTTCTAATAGTAATTGTTAATTCATTAGCTATAACTTTGATATAAATATTTTAAATAGTTAATTTTTTAATTATAATCATTAAATTAATTTTACATTAATTACAATATATATAATTCGATCAGATTTTAAAAAGTAATAAAATATTTGTAAATATTTTATTTAATTAATTAATTAGAGTTTATGTATTAATAATTTGTGAATAATTAGATAGTTAATTTGTTAAATGTTATGAAGTTATTTTTTATTTAAGTAATTATGAATATTGAATATTTGTAGTGTATAATTTATAATTTAAATATATGTAAGTTTAATCATTATTAATTAAATGATTATCTAATTATCTAGTACTTGAATTGTTTAGAAATCTAAAAACTAAGAATGTAAGACATGAAAAAAGTTTTGGAATTACAACTTAATTTGTGAGGAGGAAGTTGCAACTTAAAAAACTTATCCCATATTGTTTGTTGTTCATTTTTATTTTGAACATTATATAAACAAGGGGGTGTGGTCATCAAATTTCACATTAAGAAATTTACGTGGGATGAGTTAATCAAAAGGTTGAAGCGAAAACAAAAAAACAAATTATGCACATTTCTAAAATGTTTACCTTCCCAAGCTACTTGTCTACCTAACTAGGTAGGTACCTAGTTTGACCTACCCACCTAAGTTTACTTATGTACCTACCTACCTATGTACCTACCTATATGAATAGGTATTTAACCTAGGAAGGGAGAACTTACCTACTTATTTTTTTACTTAAGTAGGTAGGTTGGTATGTAGCCTAAATTTATAGGCACATATTTATGTACCTACCTAGGTAGCTACCAACCCAATATTTTTATTTTTATTTAATTATTTTTATGCCACATGGCATACTTACATTAGGCCACGTGTCATAATATAAGATCATCCAAGTATTTGAATTGAACATCCTAGATTATTTCAAAATAATAGTATTAATATTTTAAATAATCAAATATTAAAACATGTGGCAACACATCATTTACCTTTAATTGTGACCAAAATAGTTACATTTTTATCACATGTGACAATACGTATATAATGGAGTCAAAGGATGAAATGTATTTGTTAATTTTTTCTTTCATACAATTCTCATTGTCATTTGCAACTAATTTATCATATGTGACTTGTCTAAGGCAACTAAAGGGATTTTAGTTGCAAAATGTCTCTTGCAACTAGAATTTAGTCACAAAGACTAGTCGAAAATACACATTTTTCTTCTAGTGACTATAGTTCACCCAACACCTAAATATTATCTACATTGGATATAACACCTACTTAAAACAATGGATGTACTACCTTTCTAGTCACTCCCACTTACTACCAATAATTTATAATTATTGATTGACCAAAATAAACAATAAAAACCAACCACCAATTTTTAGTAATTTTGCTATGGACATTATAAATTCCCCATTGTCCATCTTCATGGTTACATCCATTTATCATGTTGTAGTTCTTGAATACTAGGCGAAAACATTGTTGGGTGGTACCATTAAATTATCACACTCCATTTTATTGAACTCATCAAATTTTTAAAAAATAAAAAAAACACTTAAATAGGGGTGCAAACATTAAATCATGAGCCACAACACCACCCCCCCCCCCACCCCACCCCCCCCCCAACATACCCGGTCAGGGAGCCCACGGCGGGCCCGGACCCCCCGCTGTTCGGGGGGGCGGGCGGCGGGGCCCGGGGGCCGGCCGGGGCCCGCGTCACTCA
>Ga0116230_10004124_pt1 | contig 14236 bp, 10 predicted proteins | sample S1TSphfallax_3_FD_88678 | JGI IMG/M metagenome (GOLD analysis project Ga0116230, IMG submission 88678) | Host-associated microbial communities from peat moss isolated from Minnesota, USA - S1T2_Fd - Sphagnum fallax MG | ecosystem: Host-associated > Plants > Peat moss > Unclassified | place...
GAGAACCGGTCCCGCCTGCAGCGTCGTGAAATAGCGGCTGCGATAGGTGATCGCCGAATCGCAGATTTCGAGGGCAAGCCGCAGCCCAAGCTCCCACCGCGGCTCGGGCTGATCGAGCACGACCGCCAGGTGATCGACGGTCAGCGCGGCCCGCTCCACCCGCCGGCCCATGTCGAGGAACAGCCAGCTGCCGCTGCGCACCATGTTCTCCGCGGCAAGCCCCGCGACGACGGTCGAGAAGCGCTGGATGCTCGCCATGGTGTGGGCCAGCGCGTCCAGGTGGGAGTCGCTGCCGGCGGCCTCCTCGGAAGCGGCGCGGAGCATGTGGGTGAATGATGCGTACATCTCGCCCGTCAGCCGATCCCGGACCAGTTCGGTGAGGCGTCCGACATGGCCGAGAAGGCGGGCGATGGTGCCACCCTCGCGGATCGAGGCGGCGATGGCCGCCGTCAGCGGGGTGCCGCTGGCCTGCGTCTCGGGGTCGTTGAGGTGTGATGCCGTCAGGCAATCCTCGAGAAGCTGCAGCTCCAGATGCTCGCGCGGCATCGGCGCGCTGCGGCCGAGGCGGAGAATGATGGCGCGGGTGAGGCGTGCCGTTGCCTCCAGCCGCTCGATGTAGCGGCCAAGCCAGAACATGTTGTCGGCGGTGCGGCTGGGGAGTTCACCGAAGGTGCGGCGGATCGGCAGCGGCGCCTGCGGCAGGGCGGCCGGCCCGACGATATGCTCGCTGCCCTCCGCCATGATCCAGACATCCTTGGAGACGCCACGCGCGGGCAGCTGCCCCGTCAGCTGCCCAGGCTCCAGATGCCGGGCGAGGCCGCCTGGCATGGCATGCCAGGCACCGCCGTTCCTCACCAGGAACATGCGCAGCACGATCGCCTGCGGCACCAACTCGGCCCCGCGTGCGCAAGGTGCCAGCGAGGGCGCGATGCCAGCCATGGCCGAGAACCCGGACGGCCGGGCGTCGATCTGCTCGAAGAGCTTCGCGCGCGCCGCTGGGTCGAGGTCAGCCGTCGCTTGCGGCTGGCTGTTGCCGTCGGTGGCCGAGCGGATCAGCCAGCGCGCGCTGTCCGCCATGACGCGGGCCCGCGACCGGGGGTCGCCGAGCCAGACGGTCTCCACGCTCGGCAGGCGCAACCGCTCGCCGAGGAGATGGTCACAGAGGGCGGGCAGGAAAGCAGCGAGGCCCGGCGCTTCGGCGAGACCGGTGCCGGGATCGTTGACGACGCGGACGGTGCCTCCGCGAATGGCATCCATCAGTCCGGGCACGCCGAGCAGGCTGCCGGAGCTGAGCTCCAGCGGGTCGACCATGCGCCCTTCCAGGCGGCGGAGGATGACGTCGATCTGGTGGAGACCGTTCAGCATCTTGAGGTAGACGATGCCGCCGCGGATGGTGAGGTCGCCGCCCTCCACCAGGCTACAGGAGAGCTCCCGCGCCAGGAACATGTGTTCCAGCCATTGCGGGCTGCCAGGCCCGGGGGTGAGCAGCGCGATATTCGGATGCGGCCGGTCGAGCGGAGCCGCCTGCGTCAACGCATCCTGCCACAGGTCAAAGAATGGCCGGAGCGGCCTGATCTGCACCGACCGGAACATCTCCGGCACCACGCGGGAGAGGATCCGCCGGTTCTCGCGGGCATGACCGGCGCCGGCCGCGCCCGAGGTGCGATCGCTGAGCACCCGCCATTGGCCATCCGGCCCGCGGATGAGGTCGGCTGCGTAGAAATTCAGGCGAGAGTGAAACGAGGGTGACGTGGTGTGGCAAGCGTGCAGGAAGCCCGGATTGTTGAAGACGAGGGCCGGCGGCAGCAAGCCGCGCGCGAGGACATCCTGCCGCCCGTAGAGATCGTCGAGCAGCGCCGCCATGAGGGCCGCGCGCTGGGCGAGCCCCGCCTCCAACTCGGCAAATTCCCCAGCCGAGATGGGCAGCGGAATAGGATCGCAGCGCCATAGGCCGTCGGCATCGGCGTCCATCTGCGCACCGGGAAGGATGCTGCGGACGCCCTCATCCTCGAAAGCCTGGTCCAGGCGCCGTTGCCGGCTGGCCAGGCTGTCCGAGAGCATGGAGAGCCCGCCGAGCACGCCGCGCCAATGCGGGCGGATGTGGCGTGTGCCATCCACCATCTCATCGACGCCCTCACCGGCCAGCAGGGTCATTGCACTCGGGTCATGATTTGACGGGCATCATGGTCCGATCATGCGAAGCGGCGCAAATCGAGACTGCGCGGATGCTCCGGTCCCGCCGATCCGCGCGGTTCCTGCATGGGTCCCGCGGTGTGCCGGTTGACCGAGAAGCGCGAACGCCGCCGGGCCTCGGCCTCATTGGCGTTGACCGGGAAGCGGTCGTAGCTCAGCCCACCCGGATGCGAAACGTGATGGGTGATGCCGCCCAGGGAGCGGCCGCTCCAGCGATCATAGATGTCGAAGACGAGCGGCGATTGTGCTCTGATCGTGGGGTGCAGCGCGCTCGGCGGGTTCCAGGCCTTGTAGCGGATGCCACCGACATATTCCCCTAGCGTGTCGGTAGGCTGCAAGGGCACCGCAACGCCGTTGCAGGCGAGGATGAACCGCTCCTCCACCCAGCCCTCGACCTTTGCCTGCAGGCGTTCGGCCGAGCTGTCGACATAGCGGACGGTACCTCCCGCCGCGGGATCCTCGCCAAGCACATGCCAGGGTTCCAGCGCGTGGCTGAGCTCAAGCTGGGCGCCGTGGGCGGCGACGGAGCCGATGGTAGGGAAGCGGAACTCCAGATGCGGCGCGAACCAGTCGGCCGGCACGGGAAAACCGAACTCGCCGAGGGTGGAGAGCGCATCCTTGAGGTCCTCCTCGACGTAATGGCGCATCATGAACTCGTCATGGAGGCGCGCGCCCCAGCGGATGAGTCGCCGCTCATAGGGCTTCTGCCAGAAGGCAGCGACGGCGGAGCGCATCAGCAGCGTCTGCGCCAGCGACATCTGCGCATGCGGCGGCATCTCGAAGGCGCGGAACTCGACCAGGCCACGGCGGCCGCCGATGGCTTCCGGCGCATACATCTTGTCGATCGAGAACTCGGTTCGGTGCGTGTTGCCGGTCATGTCCGCGAGGACGTTCCGGAACAGCCGGTCGGTCAGCCAGGGCGGCGTCTCCTTGAAGGGGCTGATCTGGCTGAAGGCGATGTCGAGTTCGTTGAGGCTGTCCTGGCGCGCCTCGTCGATGCGCGGATGCTGCGACGAGGGCCCGATGAACAGCCCGCTGAACAGGTAGGAGAGGCTCGGGTGGTTCTGCCAGAAGCCCAGCAGCGACTTGAGCAGGTCGGGGCGGCGCAGGAACGGGCTGTCCGGCACCTCGATGCCGCCCATCACCACATGGTTGCCGCCGCCGGTGCCGATATGGCGGCCGTCGAGCATGAACTTCTCGGTGGCGAGGCCCTCCTCGCGGGCGACCTCGTAGAGTTGCTCGGTGCGCTCCACCTGCTGCGCCCAGCTGGTGGCCGGGTGGACGTTCACCTCGATGACGCCGGGATCGGGAGTGACCGAGAAGCTCAGCAGACGCTCATCCGACGGTGGCTGGTAGCCTTCCAGGAAGACCTTGCGGCCCATCTCCTCGGCCGTCGCTTCGATGGCGGCGGCGAGATCGATCCAGTCCTCGGCCTCGTAGAGCGGCGGGAAGAAGACATGGATATGGCCGCCGCGCGCCTCGACGGCCATGGCGGTGCGAACCAAGCCGGGCTCCTCGCGGCCGGGCTTCGGCCGGTCCCCAGTTTTCGTATGGTCCCAATCGGGGTCCTGCGGCACGGAGCGCCCGGGACCGCCCGATCCCTGGCCATATGTGCCATCGCCGTAAGCGCCGCCGGGACCATAGCCGACGCCGCCGACGCGCAGCCGGTCCTGCCGCTCGCGGAGCGGATGCGGCGGCAAGGGCGGACGGGTCGAAAAGGGATCGCGCTCGGCCTGATAGGGGATATGGGCGGGATCGGCCCAGGGCAGGCTCTCCAGCGGCAGCCGGAAGCCGACCGGGCTGTCCCCCGGTACCAGGAACATGGGGCCGTCGCGGAAGAACCACTTTCCGCTCTGCCAGCGGCGGCCATCGCCATCGGCGATACGCCGGAGGGGCAGCACGCTGCCAACCGTGGAGCCCAAGCCCTGGCCGAAGACCCGCGCGAGGCGGGCACGTTCCAGAGGATCTTTGAGCTTGGCATCCTCGGTGATGACGTTCGCCGGCAGCCGGTTCTCCCGCCACAGGAAATAGTGGATGTCCTCATAGGCCTGGATCACCAGCTCCGGATCGATCTGCAGGCGCTCGGCGAGGATGGCGGCGAAGCGGGCCGCGTCGGCGGCGGTCGCCGTGTCGCGGTCGTCGTCGGTTGCGAGAAGCTCGGGATTGACCCAGATCGGCTCGCCGTCCTTTCGCCAATGGGCGTGGAGCGCCCAGCGCGGCAGCTGCTCGCCCGGGTAGTGCTTGCCGACGCCGTATTGCAGCGCCGCGCCCGGCGACCACAACGGCACCAGCCGGCGCAGCAGACGCCCGGCCATGCGGCGCTTGGTCGGGCCGAGCGCCTCCGTCGTCCATTCCGGTGCCTCCATGTCGGAGGCCGAGACGAAGGTCGGCTCGCCGCCCATCGAGAGCCGGACGTCGCCTGCTGTCAGAGCGCGGTCGACCCGCGCGCCCGCGCGCAGAATGTCCTGCCAGGTGGCGTCGGTGTAGGGCTTGGTCGTACGCGGCGTCTCGCTGATGCGGGTGACGCCCATCGCGAAGTCGAAGGTGGTCTCGCATTTCTCGACGAGGCCCGAGATCGGCGCGGCGGAGATCGGGTCGGGGCTGGCGGCGAGCGGAATATGCCCTTCCCCGGCCATGAGGCCCGAGGTCGCGTCGAACCCGATCCAGCCGGCGCCGGGCAGGTAGACCTCGGCCCAGGCGTGCAGGTCGGTGAAATCGCTGGTCGGGCCAGACGGACCCTCGACAGGCTTCTGGTCGGCAACGAGCTGGATGAGGTAGCCGGAGACGAAGCGGGCGGCGAAGCCCAGATGGCGCAGCAGGTTCACCAGCACCCAGGCCGAGTCGCGGCAGGAGCCGGTGGCCTTCCCGAGCGTTTCCTCGGGTGACCAGACGCCGGGTTCCAGCCGCACGATATAGGCGATGCGGCCCGCCAGCATGCGGTTGATCTCGACCAGCAGATCGACAGTCTTCTCAGCCTTGGGCGGGATTGCGGCGAGGAGGCTCAGAAGCTCGGGCCCCGGCGCGGTCGTCTTGCGGAAGGGCGCAAGCTCCTCCTCAAGGATCGGATCGTACGTGAAGGGGAAGGCCTCCGCCTCGGGTTCGAGGAAGAAGTCGAACGGGTTGATCGTCGCCATGTCAGCGATGAGATCGACGGTGACCTCGAACGACGACACCTTCTCGGGAAAGACCACGCGGGCCTGGAAATTCCCCTGCGGGTCCTGCTGCCAGTTGAGGAAGTGCGGTTCGGGCGTGACCTTCAGCGAATAGGACAGGATCGGTGTGCGCGCATGCGGCGCGGGCCGCAGCCGGATCGTCTGCGGGCCAAGGCTGATGGGCCGGTCATAGCGATAGCTGGTGCGGTGAGTGAGGGCGGCGTGGATCGACATGGGGCAGGGCTCTTCCTCGCAAGCGGGGGCGTGGCTCGGTCAGGGCAGGGTTGGGAAGGCAACCTGCCTGACAACGCGATCCGGGTCGATGGTCGGAATGAATTCGGCAGCCATGAATACTGGGGCGCAACAAAAGCGCGCCCCAGGGCAGGTTAAGCCGGCTTCGGCTGCTTCTGGATGGCGCCGGTCATCGGGATGAAGAAGACGCCGACATCCCGCCGCGAGTGGATCTTGCCGTTGGCATCCTTGGTGTAGACGTAAAGTACCTGACCGCGCTTGAAGGGTTGGCCGATGGGGATGATCATCCGGCCGCCGGGCTTCAGCTGTTTGAAGAGGTCGGGCGGGGCGAATTCGGCGGCGCAGGTGACGATGATGACATCGAAGCCGCCGGTCACTTCCGGCCAGCCGTAATAGCCGTCGCCCACGCGGGTCTCGATATTGTCATAGCCGAGCGGACGAAAGATGTGTGACACGGCTTGGCCGAGCGGCTCGATGATCTCGATCGAATAGGCCCGGCTCACGATCCGCGACAGCAGCGAGCTCTGGAACCCGCTGCCGGTTCCGACCTCCAGCGAGACCATGCCGGGCTTCGGGCGCAGGAGCTGCGTCATATAGGCCTGGCCGAGATAGTCGGAGAGGGCCGAGCCATAGCCGATCGCCCAGGGCTTCGGCGTCGCCTCGTAGGCTTCGGCCGGGGCAGCAACATGTCCTTCGTACATATAGTGGAAGTACTCACGCGGAACCTTCTCGAAGGCGCCCAGCACGGCGGGGTCGGCCTTGCCGAAATGCGCCTTGAGGTAGCTGTCGATCAGCGCCATGGCCGCCGGCTTCCGCGCCTGGATGGCGTCGAACTCGGCCTGGGAGATCACGGTCGGGCGGCCCGACTCGGCCATGGCCTGGGTGTAGCGGGCGAGCGTCCAGGGCTGGCCCTGCGTCTCGGTCGCAAAAGCGGGCAGGGCAGGGAGCGCCAGCGCCATGCCGGCCGCCGCGAGCAAGCCCCGGCGCCCGAGGGCGAAGCCCGTCGTGCGATCTCCGGTGAGGGCGAAGCCCGTCGTCTGATCTGTGTTGGTCAAGGTGGCCTCCGTCGCGGTTCGGAGCGGTGCATGATGCAAAGCTCGTTCCGGGTCAACGCGGTCACAAACTACACGAAGTGCCCGAGTCAGGCTGGCCGTTCGAGCGCCGCCATCATCTCCCGCCACTCCCGTGCCGACAGCCCGCTCTCCGGCTGTTCGACCTGTTCGCCCGCCAGCAGGCGGCGGAGCACGGCGAGCATGGGTGCCGAGAAGCTGTGGGCGCCCAGCCGGTAGTCCCGGAATGCCTGCGCCGCGAGCGGCACCCAGGCGTCGACGATCTCCAGCATCGCCTCGGCATAGACGCGGATTTCGTATTGGGCGTGGCTATCGGCGCGCAGCGACAGGAAGTGGAAGAGGTTGTGGAGGTCGATCTTCCAATACCACTGGGTGTAGGTGTTGAGGGTGAGGTTCATCCGCGCCAGTTCGCGCGCCAGGCCCTGCCGGTCCGGGTCGGCCGGCTTGTCCACGGTCGATTCGTTGAGGAGCCAGGTGTAGTCGTCGTGGCAGCGCTCGGCGTCGGCGCGGAGCAGCGCCAGCACGCGGCTGGCTTCCTCGCCTTCCAGCACCGCCTCCCGCCCCTGCCGGTTGATGGTCGATTGCGCCGCGAGCTGGGCGGGGCCGGGGATGTAGAACTCCCGGTCCATGACGGAGTAGCGGGCCGAGTACTCGTTCACGCTGGCCATCCGGTGCCGTATCCACTGCCGTGCGATGAAGAGCGGCAGCTTCACGTGGAACTTGATCTCGCACATCTCGAAGGGCGTGGTGTGCCGGTGGCGCATCAGGTACCGGATGAGGCCGGCATCCTCGCTGACCTTGCGAGTGCCGCGCCCGTACGAGACGCGCGCCGCCTGCACGATGGCATGGTCATCGCCCATGTAGTCGATGACGCGGATGAAGCCGTGATCCAGCAGCGGGACGGCCTGGTAGAGCCGGGCTTCAAGCGCCGGCACGGTGGCGCGGAAGGTTCTGGAGGCGATCTCGGGAGCTGCGGGGATCGCGATGGTCTGGTCTTCGCTCAGGCTCACGCCATGCCTCTTCTCTTCAAGGGTCATGCGGCCTATATGCCATCCGCTGGCGATTCGTCTCCGGCTATGGCGATAAACAGTGTTCGGAATAAACGTAGTGGACCCGGGGGCAGTACCCGGCGCCTCCACCAAACTTCCCGGCGGTCTTGGCCAAAGGGTTCATGGGGGCGACACAGGCTCGACACGCGTGGTAAAGGTACACTTTTTGCCCGGCATGATTCCGCCGTTATCGGGTCATTTTACAAATGCCAATGACAATCATGAGGCATTCGCTATCGCTGCGTAAGCAGTGACAAGCGCGGTTCGGGGGGCACCGGGCAACAGAAGCCCCCTATTTTCGGTGATTTTTAGCCGGGCCGGGCAAGGCCGATGGAAAGCCCTTGCCTTCCGCGCGAGGCACTTTATGCCCAAGGCTTATAACGTCCGCCCGGTGCTTGCGCCGGGACGTTGGGCGGCCGAACCGGAGAAGCGTCAGTGACAGAAGAGCCGAGCGATCCTCCCCCAAGCCTGCTTCCCTATGAAGGCTGGCTCGAAGAGGCGCAGCGGCAGGTCGTGGTGCGTGCGCTCGCCTTCGCCTCGGAGCAGGGGTTGCCGGGCGGCCACCATTTCTATGTGACCTTCCGCACCGATTATCCCGGCGTCCACATTCCCGCGCGGCTTCTCGCCCAATATCCTGAAGAGATGACCATCGTGCTTCAGCATCAGTTCTGGGATCTGAAGGTGGATGAGGACCGGGTCCTCACTGTCGGCCTGTCCTTCTCCGGCATCCCTTCGACGCTTGTCATTCCCGTCGGTGCCATCATCGGCTTCGCCGACCCGCACGCGCGCTTCGGGCTGCGCATGCAGCCGCTGACCCTCAACGAAGATGCGGCCGAGGACGCAATCGCTGTCGAGACGGCAGGTGAGCCGGACGCCGCCGAAGCGCCCGAGGCGCCGCAGGTTGTCAGTCTGGATGCGTTCCGCCGCCGCACGCCCCCCAAGGATTAGGCCGGGCCGCGTCGGCGCAACCGGGACGGTATTTCCCCTGAAGACTCAATTAAGGTAAGGCCCAACCTTTGACGCCTCGCCTGAACTGCCATCAAAGGGCTGAGCCATGCGCTTCACCGTCGACCGGATCGACCACATCTCGCTCACCTGCGGCGATATCGAGACTACGGCATCGTGGTTTCAGCGCGTGCTCGGAATGGATCGTGAGGAGTTCGGCGTCGATGGGCGGACGGCGCTGAAGTTCGGCGGCCAGAAGATCAACCTCTACACGGCGGATGAAGACCTCACGCTCACAGGCGCCTCGGCAGGCCCTGGCACGGCTACCATCTGCTTCGTCACCGCCGTCGGCACTCAGGATATCGTCACGCACCTCACCGCCTGCGGCGTGTCGGTCGAGAAAGGCCCGGTCAGCCGCCTCGGCGCGCTCGGGCCGATGAGTTCCGTCTATCTCCGCGACCCCGACGGCAACCTCATCGAGCTGTCCTCCTACCTCGAAGACTGACCAGCCGTGCGCCTCGCGGATTTCGACTTCGACCTCCCACCCGAGGCCATCGCGCAGCATCCGGCCCGGCCGAGGGACGCCGCCCGGCTTCTGCACGTGGCCGCCGACCGGCTGGACGACCGCATCGTCCGCGATCTGCCCGAGCTGCTGGCACCCGGCGACATCCTCGTCTCCAACGACACGCGCGTGATCCCGGCGCAGCTCCAGGCGCGGCGTGGGGAGGCCCGCATCGGCATCACGCTCGACCGGCCTCTGGCCGACGGCTCCTGGCAGGCGCTGGCGCGGAACGCGAAGCGGCTCCATCCGGGCGACGTGCTGGCCTTCGATGGCGCCGACCTGCGGGCGACGGTCGAGCATCGCCGGCCCGACGGCAGCGTCGCCCTGCGCTTCGATCGTGAGGGCGATGCCTTCGCCGCGGCCCTGGAGCAGGCGGGCGCGCTTGCCTTGCCGCCGTACATCGAGCGGCCCGAGGGTCCGACGGCCGAGGATGCGGCGGATTACCAGACCATCTTCGCCGACGCCGAGGGCGCGGTCGCCGCGCCCACCGCCGGGCTCCACTTCACCCCCGAACTGCTGGCGGCGCTCGATGCTCGTGGCATCGCGCGGGCCACGGTGACCCTGCACGTGGGCGTCGGCACCTTCCTGCCCGTTCGGGTGGACGATGTGGCCGACCATCGCATGCATGCCGAACGCGGCATCGTGACCGCCGAGACCGCTGCGGCGATCAACCGCGCCCGTGATGCCGGCGGCCGAGTGGTGGCGGTCGGCACCACCAGCCTGCGCCTGCTGGAGACGGCGGCCGATTCCTCAGGCCTGCTGCATGCGTTCGCGGGCGACACGAACATCTTCATCCTGCCCGGCTATCGCTTCCGGATCGTCGATCGCCTCATGACGAATTTTCACCTCCCGCGTTCGACACTCTTCATGCTGGTCGCAGCCTTTGCGGGTCTCGAGCGGATGCGGGAGGCCTATGCCCACGCCATCCGCACGGGCTATCGCTTCTTCTCCTATGGCGACGCCTCCCTGCTGGACCGCCAAGGTTGAGCCTCACCTGGACCCTCGCGGCGACGGACGGGCCGGCGCGCGCCGGCACGCTGCATACGGCTCATGGGTCGGTGCCGACGCCAACCTTCATGCCGGTTGGAACGGCGGCGACGGTGAAGGCCATGACAGCCGGTGCCGTGCGCGAAACCGGGGCGGGCATCGTGCTCGGCAACACCTACCACCTCATGCTGCGGCCCGGCGCCGATCGCGTCGCCTCCCTTGGCGGGCTCCATCGGCTGATGGACTGGCCAGGCCCCATCCTCACCGATAGCGGCGGCTTCCAGGTCATGTCGCTCGCCGGCCTGCGGAAGCTCGATGCCGATGGCGTCACATTCCAGTCCCATCTCGACGGCAGCCGCCACCGGCTGACGCCGGCGATCTCGGTCGGCATCCAGCACAAGCTCGACGCCACCATCACCATGGTGCTGGACGAATGCCCGCCCTTCCCGGTGACGGAGGAGCAGGCGGCGGCCTCTATGGCGATGTCCATGCGCTGGGCCGCGCAGTCGCGGGAGGCCTTCATCCCGCGCGAGGGCTACGGCCTCTTCGGCATCGTCCAGGGGAGCGTCTTCCCGGACCTCCGCCGCCGCTCCATCGAGGCGCTGATGGGCATCGGCTTCGAGGGCTATGCCCTGGGCGGCCTCGCGGTCGGCGAGGGTCAGGCGATGATGTATGCCATGATCGAGGCAACCGGCGACCTGATGCCCAGCGACAAGCCGCGCTACCTCATGGGTGTCGGCACGCCGGATGATCTGCTCGGCTCGATTGCGCGCGGCATCGACATGTTCGACTGCGTCATGCCGACCCGCGCCGGGCGCACGGCGCGGGCCTATACCTCGCGCGGCGTGCTGAACCTGCGGAACGCACGGTTCGCGGATGATGGCGGGCCGCTCGATCCCGCCTGCGTCTGCCTGGGCTGCCGCCGCCACGTGCGCGGTTATCTGCACCATCTTTTTCGCGCGGATGAGATACTCGGGCCAATGCTGCTGACGTGGCACAACCTGACCTATTACCAGTCGCTGGTGGCGGGCGCCCGCGCCGCAATCGAGGAGGGGCGGCTCGCCGGCTACAGCGCCGCGGTACGCGCGGCCTGGGCTGAAGGAGACCGTTGAGATGAGCGAAACGCCCTATGCGGGGCTGACCCAGCTGGGCCATGAGGCGCACCCGGCCCAGCGCCCCGAGGATGCGGTGCTGGAGCGCGTTCCTGCCCCGGCGCAGGGGCAGGATTACGTCGTCCGCTTCACGGCGCCCGAATTCACCTCGCTCTGCCCGATGACCGGCCAGCCGGACTTCGCTCATATCGTGATCGATTACATCCCCGGCGAATGGCTCGTGGAGAGCAAGTCGCTGAAGCTTTTCCTCACCAGTTTCCGCAACCACGGCGCCTTTCACGAGGCTTGCACCATGATGATCGCACAGCGGCTGATCGATCTGCTTAGTCCACGCTGGCTGCGCATCGGCGCCTACTGGTATCCGCGCGGCGGCATCCCGATCGATGTCTTCTGGCAGACTGGCACGGCGCCAGCCGGGGTGTTTCTGCCCGACCAGGGCGTGCCGACCTATCGCGGCCGGGGATGAAATTGGCCACCAGCATTGGGGACGAGATCCGCGCCAAGGCGCAGGCGCTCGGCTTCGATGCGGTGGGCTTCACCCGCGCCGAACTTGGCCCCGAGACCGCAGCACGGCTACAGGAGTTTCTCGACGCCGGTCATCATGGCGAGATGAGCTGGCTCGCAACGCGGGTGGATCAGCGCGCCGATCCCCGCACGCTCTGGCCCGAGGTGCGCAGCGTCGTCGCGCTCGGCATGAGCTATGCGCCCGCAGGCGATGCGCTGGCGACGCTCGGCGAGCGCGATCGCGGCAACATCTCGGTCTATGCCCGCAACCGCGACTATCATGATGTCATCAAGGGCCGCCTCAAGCATCTGGCGCAGTTCATTGTGTCGCGCGCCGAGCCTGGGGAGGCGGTGAAGGTCTTCGTCGACACGGCACCGGTCATGGAGAAGCCGCTGGCCCAGAACGCCGGACTTGGCTGGCAGGGTAAGCACACGAACCTGGTGTCCCGCACGCACGGCTCCTGGCTTTTCCTCGGCGAGATATTCACGACGCTCGACCTGCCGCCGGATGCGCCGCACGCCGACCGCTGCGGCAGCTGCACCCGCTGCATGGCGGCCTGCCCGACTGCGGCCATCCCTACGCCCTACCGCCTGGAGGCGACGCGCTGCATCAGCTACCTCACCATCGAGCACGCCGGTTCCATTCCGGAGGAATTCCGGGTGGCGATGGGCAACAGAATCTACGGCTGCGACGACTGCCTCGCCGTCTGTCCGTGGAACCGGTTCGCCCAAGCCGGGCGCGAGGCCAAGCTCGCAGCGCGCGCCGATCTGGAGGCACCGGCCCTGGCGGCCCTATCGCGCCTGGATGACGCGGGCTTCCGCGCGCTCTTCGTCGGGTCGCCGATCAAGCGGATCGGGCGCGACCGCTTCCTGCGGAACGTCGCCATCGCCATCGGCAACAGCGCAGATCCGGCGCTGTTGCCGGATGTGCAGCGGCTATCCGGCGAGCCTGATCCGGTTCTCGCCGAGGCCGCCCGCTGGGCGGTGCAGCGGCTCGCCCCGTTGATGCCCGTCGCCAACGGCCTATAGGGTGCTTCAAAGATTGGAGAGGAAACCTCACCATGTCCGCATTGCGGTCCGGCGTCCGTCACCTCCTCAACATCTCGGGTCTCCGCCCGCCGCCGCCGCCTCCCGAACCGACGCCTGTCCGAAGCGTGCCGAGGGCCGCGCCGCGGCCGGATGACCAGCCCATCACCTTCGACGAGCTGTCCGAGCAGCTTGACCCGAGCCTGCTGCCGCCGCTCGACCGCCCTGACATCGACGAATCGACGCTCACCCCCGAACAGCTGAGCTGGCGGCGGGATGGCGTGGTCGAACTGCGGGGTTTTCTGCCGGAGGCGCTCTGTGATGCCTACATCGCCCGCCGCTCCGAAATCGGGCCGCTCGGCTGGCTCGACCCGACACCCTATCTGCGGGAGCCGACGCTGGCCGATCTTGCGCTTTACCCGCCGCTGATGGCGATGATGGAGAGCCTGATCAGCGAGCCGATGATGCTCCACCTGGCGTTGACCGGCTGGGTAAGCTCCCAGCGCGCCTGGCACCAGGACGACTACCTCAACCCGCCTTTCGTCGCGAGCTGGTACACCGCCGTCTGGATCGCGCTGGACGACATCCACCCCGACAGCGGACCCTTCGAATACCTCCCCGGCTCACACCGCTGGGGCCTGCTGCGGCGCGACCGTGTGCAGACCTTCCTCACCGACGACGAGCTGACGCGGGTGGAACCCCTGACCGGCCACAACCAGTGGGAGAAACATGCCGAACGCTTTGTGACGCCCGCCGTCGAGCGCCAGATCGCGGAATCGGGACTAGCTTCGCGGAAATTCCTCGGCCAGAAGGGCGACATGCTCATCTGGCACGGGCGTCTGATGCATTGCGGATCGAAGCCAAACGTCCCCAACATGCCGCGCCGGTCGCTCATTACCCACTACTCGGGCGTCAACCATCGGAGCGACATGCCGAACCGGGCGCGGCACGCTGGCGGGGGCAGCTACGCCGTGTTCGACAACCCCTTCGGCTGAGCGGGCTTCCTATTCCGTAACCCGTTCCGGAGCGCGGCTCATCGCGCGCGGCAAATCCTCGGGCGTGCCCCGTTCCATCAGCAGGGTACGGAGGTTCCGGATGACGGGGAAGACCTCCTGGTTCCAGTCTTCTCCCTGGGCGTCATGCGCGGCCTGCTCCATCTCCACGATCTCCCGGTCTTCCTTGAAGATGCGCTCGGTGAACAGGATCAGCAGCGGCCAGGCAGCCTCCAGAACACCCGGGAGCTTGGGCTTGTGGATCGAGAGGAGGCCGAAGGTGCGGTTCGTGCGCTGCTCGCGGTCCTGCGGCACATAGGTGATCCAGAGGTCCATCACCGGCGTGGAGTCCTTGGTGCGGATGCGCAGCGTCTGATACGGGTATTCGGTGC
>Ga0116230_10004125_pt1 | contig 14236 bp, 8 predicted proteins | sample S1TSphfallax_3_FD_88678 | JGI IMG/M metagenome (GOLD analysis project Ga0116230, IMG submission 88678) | Host-associated microbial communities from peat moss isolated from Minnesota, USA - S1T2_Fd - Sphagnum fallax MG | ecosystem: Host-associated > Plants > Peat moss > Unclassified | place: USA...
ATGCCAAAGCTCCGGGATGGGACTAGGAAGAGTTGACAAGCTTCACTCACTCACACGGGCCTGCACACAACCCACACAAGGTGGTTAGTGCATAGTTGGAGCACCTTTGGTGCTAGGACGAGCCATGAGCAACATGGACACACAAGACTCACCACGGCCCGGACTTGGGGGAAGCCACCACCTTCCCCCTTATAGTATACTCTGCACCTCTCCACAGGGCCTACATCCAAATGGTTTTTCTATCCTGGGACTCCCGAATGGAAGTTCCAAAATTGCGCCAACTGGGACTCCTGCGATTTTGGAGCCCCATAACTTTGTGAGAAGACCTCGGATTGAGGTGCGACCTAAAGCGAAGTTGTAGCTCTCGTTGAGAGTTTTCCAACAGTATGTCGCACATTGTTTGTAGCTAAGTAAATCAAGTCGATTCTCGACTTTTTCTGGTCAGGAGTCAAATTGGCAATTTGACTCTTGGCCCTTCTTTTGGCCATAACTTATGTTTCAAATGTCCAAATGAGCAATGCGAGCCCATTTAAAACATCTGCGTTCCAAGAGCTTTCAATAATATAAAAAGCACCACAAGCCATTGAGTTTTGACCCTTGAAATCGCTCTCTGAAGTTTTGGGAGTCCACTGGGACTCCATCTCCCAAAGTGGGAGTTACCTTGGGAGTGTGAAGGTTCACTCCCTCACACTTTTTTACACTCCCAAGAGTATGTGATGTGACTCCCGAGCTTCCTTTTCGCCCACAACCTTGTAACCCCTTTGCCTTGGTCGCGAGCCCAAAATTAAAGTTACGACATTATCCTTAAGTTTTATAACCTTTTCATTTTTTTAATTGATTTTTCATCCACTTTGAAAATATCAATTCCTTTGATGTTGCAAAATGGTGAATTTATTTTATTTTTGTTTCTTTTTTAGCCTCCAAAGCCCAATTCATATCAAAATCATCAAACTTAACAATGCACATGTTATGCAAACATATGCAAATTGTCACCAAATTCAACATGTGGCATAATGGAATATGTATTTTTTAAAATAAAATTTTAACCTTCCTTTTAACATTCCAAAAGTTCTTTCCATTACTATTTTTGTATTGGATCATATAAAATTCCAATGTGTTTGATATCTTGGTAACCCATATATCTCACCTTTGAAGGAGAATAGAACCATGGTCACATTGAATAAACAACATCTCCCATCAACTTGTAGTGTAAGAACTTGTCCCTCATCACATGATTTCCTAAATTTTCTTTTTAAAAAAAAAACCCAATCATGAATATTACATGCCCACTGGCAATCATAACCCCAAAAATTGCACTTTGCATTTACAATTCCTTGAATCAATGTGGAGTAAAAACCTTTGCAATAATAATATGATTTTGGATATATTTTAGGTGCAATAATTATTATATGATTACAATTTATGGCATTTAGAATGTAAGGAATTTTATGTAAGCTTGAAAGACTAGCATTGATTTATTTAATCTTATTTCTAGTCAATTTAGGTATTATCAATGGTTTCAAATGTTTTTTAATTGTTGCACAAAATTCTATCACTAAAATTAATGCCATACCTTTTACGATGCCATACATCTCTCAACACATTTGCAATGAATTTCCTTTACCCAATCTTGCAAGAGGCATTGCTACTTTAACTTTTACAAGGATGTTTTCTCTCACATTTGTATTCTTTCACTTAAGACTTGGACTTGAAATGCTAATCTAAGCATGAAATGTGTCATAACTTAACCTTGTAAGTTGTCAAAACATTGTTTTTTAAAAAGCTCCCAAAAATTCGGTTCTTCATGTATCCAACCATAGTCTCATAGTTCCATATGCTTCAAACTATTGGTGACATGTCAACCTTGAAAAAAAAAAAATGCATTGATCACACTCCAATGTTGTGTAATAGTTACTCATTGCAATGAGACCAATTGTGCAATTGCGTGATGCATGGACATAGAAAAAACTAGGACTGCTAATATCTTGTGCCCATGTTCATCCATTGTATGTGCCAATATCTTGTGCCCGCATTCATCCATAGTGTGTGTAGTAGGAGGCAACAAGCAAGGAAAAAAAAATGAAGAGAAAGGAAAAGAAAAGGAAATAAAGGTCAACCTAATCCTATGTCATGTGTGTCCCATGATACCAATGGGACCCTATGCCTTTAGACACCATTGTTGTACCCTTTTTTTTTCTTTTTAATTAATGTGAACAAGGGTCCAATTCAAAGGTTCAAATTTATCCTTGGGATTTTGAACATTGGACTATCATCTAAAGTGACCACTAGTCTCCATTCCCTCCCTAACTCAAAAGACCTTCCCAACTAAAGTCACAGATTATTCTTTTAGTTCATTGACAATCACCGCTAGCGTCCCACCACCACCACTCCAAAGATGGTATGGAGAAGGCACTACTGAGAATTCTTGGGTCAATGTTGACATATAGGCCATTTTACATCCTATGGCAAATTGATCAAATGGAAGGATTAAGAGTAGGTATACCAACCAATGATCACTTCGCATGCTTTGAAGATTAAATCGAGGACATTATTTCATATCCCAAACTTAGACTAAATCAGGGTCTCTGAATTCAAATTTAACATTATTGGGGCTTAATATGGCCCACTAAGAGGAGGGGCTCACTCAAAAAGGCAAAGGTACCAAAGTGGGTGCTGGCTGGTTAGCCCAGTAGCCCCAATTTCAACAAAAGCAGCGGTGATGAATTAATTAATTGTCTAAGGGATTTGTATTGTAGAACCTGCAGCTACCCGGCACTGCCCCAGATGCCAACATAATCAATCCTTCAACTAGTGTTCATTCAGCCCAACCAGTTTGCTCTAATCTGACATGCATATGGGATTTCATTGACAATTTTGACATTCACATTCTGGGAGGCGAATTCGCATTTTTGTCACATTTGCAAATTGTGCAGGCCCAGAGAGAGGAACTACTTCATAGGGTCCACAACAATAGGGAGCGTCTCCACTCATGCCCCCTATTTGGGGGTTACCTATTCTGTTTCATATTAATTAGTTGGAGGTGGCTACCAAGTCCAACTTTTTTTTGTTTTTTTGTCAATGAGCCAATTTGATTGGCCTGGGGGTACTAATTTATTGGGTCCCATGTCAATTTTTATGATATTCAACATGGAGTGTTAATATTCCTCCCCCTATCCCCACCCATAAACAAGACAAACTGGACAATATTAACCCCTAAATATCAGAGAAAGTAAGTAAAAAAATATACTGAAAAGTGGACCAGACCAATTGGTTCGCCTTGACACTTAGGGGTTAAGTGAGAGACTAAATAAAATGTCACCACCTATATGCCAATCGTTATAGGTGACCAATGAAAAACAGCCATTTCAGTTTACCACAGTATATAGGATGACCTCATAAGTAAGGCCTAATAATTAAATTTTTTATCATTTGTGTGTTGGGCAATTAGAAATACATTACAATTCAGTAATATATGAAATAATGAAGCTATTGTGCTTGAGAGCTTCATTAAGATACTATGGTTCATCCCAAAAAATAGGTATAGTATAACAAACAAGCCATTTTACTTATGAGGATGGAGATGCTCTTTACCCACCATAAGTCAGATGAAAAGACTTGCAGGTGAGAGTTGGAGCCATGTGCGTTTGACTTCCCATGTATAGGCTACCAAATTGAGGAAGTTGCAGTACATACGTGTCCCAGTAATGTGGCAGAGAGAGAGTCTTTCCTTGCCGATTGTAGAAAAACACGTTCTTTGTTGTATTCCTAATCCCATAATAACCGTCCACATGTTTTGTGGTTTAGTGTAGCGTCAAGCCCCAGGGGCATTACCAAAAGAAGCGAGCGGCCCACAAAATATTATTAAACAGGCCAAAAGGAAAATGAATGCAGTCAGTACAAAAAGTACTGCTGCGATTTGTTTTCCTCCAGTCTGCCCATTTGCCCCATCCATACATGCCTAGGCATGACAAGGTGAAAATAAACCTGCCAAATGGGCAGACTGGAGGAAAATAAATCGCACCAGTACTTTTGTACTGACTGCATTCATTTCCCTTTTGCCCTGTTTAATGTTTTCCGGCCGAGAGCTGGTAATTTTTGGGAATGCCTCCCCCACGTTACCTGGCACAAAAAAAAAACTGTTGCAGTAAATTTTTGCCTGTGATACCCGGCGGGTAGGTTACCAGACAGGTATCCTCCAGATATACCATAATAGAACACAAATTTTTGTATCAGAGGATATCCTTCTGGTATCTACCGGGTCTCACAGTACAAAAAAAAAGTTTAAGAAAATTAATGTAGGCACTTCAAAAACGAAATGCCCGGCCCACAAGCCCCCAAAACGGAAAGTGCTTCCTCTCAGCAGAGGAGATATTACAATTGGTAACCGTGGCTCCTCCCAATGCACTAGGAAATTGCTGCCAAGTTTTGATGTGTAGGGTAAGAGGACTGAGATGGGGCTCCTGTTGTGGGAGGAATTTGAACAGTCCCGTTCAATTTCCTTGTTTAATTTCCCTTCCCAAGCATAAAGATCCAGTAGAATTTTTGCCTTTCAAAAACAGAAAACTGTGATTCATTTAATATGAGAGGGGGCACCTTTTGGATAAGCTTCCTCAGAAATAAGGAACTTCGTACTTAAGGCTATTTAAGGAACAGAAATGGTTTTACCAGAATCAGACCTGCACTCAGCTCCAGCGCACACTGGCCCTTATTCTGGGGCTTCACCCCTTTGTTTGGCCCTGCCTACCAACAAGGCAAGGATATTATGTTAGATTCATTATAGAGTATAGTAGCTTAATGGACTTTGGGCCCCTAGGTAATAGATCTATTTTTATATGAGGATTTTTGAAAGATGAAATTTTTGGCTTGTGTTGAAACATGAGATTAGTGACAGAGTTATAATAATATCTTGAAGGATTTTGGTTTATATTAGAGGATTTTTTGAGGATTATATTTTTGCGTGGTGACATATTTGAGTTTCCTTAATTTTTCTTTTGCCTGTAATACTTTTTAATGTAAATGACAAGGCCGTAGTGTGGCACACCCCTTGTTGAGCGGAAGGAATTTTACCGAGGGTATGGCACACTCCGTTTATGCTGGAAAAATTCTACAAGTTAGTGAAAACCTCTGCACAGATTTTAGTGTGTGCACACATACTTACAGAGCGGAACTTACAGAGCCAAACAACCTGTGGGGAAATTTCAGAAAACGCATTCCGTTTTCTAAAATGCCCCATGTCATTTTTACAGAGGGTGGTACCATCCCAGGCTATGGGCAGGAATCAGACCTACCTCACACAGGCCATTGTTCCAGTAATGCCCACAGCCTTGGGCATTGCCCGGCACTTTTGGTTATCACCAGAATCAAGTTTGGCTCGGCTTCCTGCACATTGTCCCAGAATCAACTTCAAAAGCTCACAGTCAACTGAGTACCACCAACTATCCAGTTTCTCCAGTTAGCTACAATGAAACCTGTGTGTCCATCATTGCCCGATACATTGCAGAACTCCTATTGTCAGACCATGCAATGGTTTTGGGTTCTGATGAGTTCTAACCCCTTATCAGAGCAGCATTAGACCTGTAGAGTTCTCCCACTCCATTCTAGGAGATGAGGATGCTAATTTTTTGCTGTAGTTGACAATCTGACGATTCTGTTGGGTGGCAGTTCCCAGAATTGGACAAGGGTATGTCATGTTTGGTGCAAATTGTGCATGATCTCGCTGGGAGGACTGGTGCAACAGACACAGGGTTTATGGCAAAAGCAGAGAGATACACATATGCCAAACTTGCCAATGAGCAAAAGAGTTTTAAAAGATTCAGGTTGAATGCCATATATAAAATAACATTGAACTTCTGTAGTTGAAAGTTCAGATGTTCTGTTTCTGAAAACCAATGGTGACAATGAGTCTTTTCCTGTCAGGAATTGCAAGAACTTCAAATGAAATTCAGCAGGTGAGATGCTCAATATACTAGCTAGGCCCTGGCTGAATAATGTTAGACATTTTCCCAATGAGAAAAATGAACCTTGACCCATAATCTGCAAGTGTCCCAATTGATGAAAATTGCATGCCAGGTCAGGGCCAGGTCAGGTGCAATTTTCACATAAAAGATTGAAATACAGCAAATTCTATTCAATTTTGTGATTTTGTTTATATAAGAACACTGCAAATTCTATTCAGTTTTGTGATTTTGTTGAGATAAGAATCCTGAATGAGTTTATCTTCTTCTGTGTTTTTCAGAAGACTGGGACTTAAATACTTTGCCATAACAAACTCCACCCAGTCTCAACAGTCAGCGTAAGAAAATTAAATCCTTTGTGATTACATGTGTAGTTTGTCAGTTGCTGTCCTCCTCATTAGAGAAAATACTTCTGACCAATTGTTAACTGGAAGCTGGAACTTGGTGTACTATGCTCCTCCTTACCAAGTAACTTATTCCTTTGTCACTTGTGCACCATGTTCAGGACATCAAGGCCACAAATCAGCAATAAGGAGAACAAGTGACAAAATGACATGAAATCCCTTTTTGGTGGCCTCAGTGAGTAAGATACCCAACTGCTGCTAAGATCATTGACCTTTGAGCTCAGCGAGTGAGGATTCAGTGACACTGTCATGAATTGATATGCTCAGTCAGATGACCTCAACCTACAAATGAAATTTCAGAGGAATAAGGACTGCTTAATGGGATAGGTGGACTGCTTGATTCATTCAGCCCCAGCTAAGAAGACTGCTACCATTGACTTGTACAAGGGACTGTACTGGGACAATCACCTTGCGAGTCTGGAACATTTTAACACCCCCTCTGGAGATTTGAAGTTAATGAATTTACATACACAGTTGAACCTTCACCTTCCAAGTTGCTAGTGAGACCGGAGACACAAATTAACAAGACCTCAGCATGTAATCACTGGTGCAGAGGGTGCATTGCAATCACTCCTGGTCCAAGTTACTCTCAACCAATCAAACACACTTCAAAATCACAAGAACCAATGTTGGAAACTTGTGCAGTTTGTATGCACTTCAAATCATTGAACATTCAAGGAGACAATCAGGTTATGTACAAGATTTTATGTCTTGATGGCTGCATTATTGTGGCTCTCTAGGTGGGCCTTGAGCTCATCCAATTTAGCTCCTGTGTGCGAGTGCACAAGTTCACCATTTCGGAAAAACCTGAAGTTGGGCACCGCTCTTACACCCCACTTTCTCATCAATGCCTGCATTCATCTCATGCGAGAAAAAGGTAAATTAGGGACCCCAGAATGTGCTATACATAACTGGGACAGTACTCAAATTAGTCAACCTCAAGCTCAATCAGAGTGTGCAGAGTATATAATTCAGCACCCCAGAAAACACAAACAATACTATTACTTCAATATCAGGAACCCTCTTCTTGGCATAGACAAAAGTGAAAGCTAACCCGCAGATAGAACTCAAGAGCTGCAATAATAACACCTGCTTGCCATAGCTTTTCAAATGTAACTGAAACTGTGCAACACAAGGAAAAGCTCTGGACTTACCCTTGTGTCAGCACTAGTGTCACCATTGATTTTCAGAAACATTACATCTGGATACTCAATACTCAGCTGCACCACCTTGGGAAATATTATCTTGCAAGGTCCACATGTTTTGGTCGAAATATCAAGCACAACCTGCATCAAAATAAACAGCACCCAAAATAGGTGAATTACAAAAGGACCCACTGAACATCCACCATCATACAGTGTAGTACACATCTCACACAGCTTTTGTGATCCTCCAAAGTATATGATACTGAACAGGTTTCTGAATATTAATCCTCCAAATAATGAGATACAAATATCACTTTCCACAACCTGGGTGCTGGTAGATCTAACCCATGATTTTGCCTTAGGTTAGGTGTTCAAGGAACACACCCCAACAATCAAGAGCTAAATGCAATCAGGTACACAACTTCTTAAGAGAAAAAGGGTTGGTTCATTATATCTCTAATGGACTTCAGAAGATGATGTGAAGAGAAAACACAGTTGATGTTCCTGGCACTTTTAGCGAATGTGCCATGAAGAATGCAAACATTTTTCACATGGGCAAAATCGTCAAGCTTGAAACTCCCCCTGGCCTGGAGCAGCTTATGGTGCGTGTCCCTTTTGCAATTGAAAATGCACAACAGTTCAGAGCCGCAGCTACTCCAAAAGCCTAAGACAACATCTTACAAAAGAGAATTACAGGTAAGAAAGATACCAGTCTTTCCCCTGCTTCTTGCAAGAGTCGATCAAAAGTCTCCGCTGTTTCAAGGGAAAGCAATAAATTAGGGTTCTGGATAGAGTAAAGATTTGCCTTCAACACTAACTGGGCGAGGCTAATATGTACAGCAAGAATTGTAATGCAGCTTGTGAGCTGTAACGAACACACCTTTATAAAGCTAAAAAAAGAGGAGCAGCAACTGAGAATTCATAAATCGGGTTCTCGCATAACGATAGAAAAACAGGGTCCAAAGTAAGCAAATAACTGCAGGAAGAGAGAGAGAGAGTTCAAAACCACAGAAAGATTTTATTCAAGTACTCACAGTCTTCAACGATGGTTACATGTCCCTCAGCAGATTCAGTATCAGATAAAGCCTGAACAGCTTGACGACACACCGTGTTGCCAAGCGCCAAAGAGCATTTCTCGCGGAGAAACTCTGAGCTATTCAATATTCCCGCACTTCGTATTTGAGGATTGCAGAGAGATAAAGAACCTATTCTTCTTTTGGAGCCAATTTCAAGCCCTACTACCATTCTCGATGGCACTGAACTACAGGAGGAGGAGACTCTTCTCTGCGTAATAGTAGCTCCGCTGCTACAAGGCGTCGTCGCTGCTGTAATGATCGCCATGCTCGTCACCACCTGAACTGCCATTTGGTACTAGAAAGAAAAAAAACTCCAATAAAAATTTTGTGTCTGGTTTCTCAGTTCTTCTGTCTTCAAAACTAGTTACCCAAGTCTTCACAAATTTTGCTGTATGAACTTCAATGTGCGAAATTCAGAAGAAGTGGAATGAATTCCCATGAGCTTTTGGAGCTCCTGGGGAAGAAAGAAGAAAGATTGGTTCTTCCAGTTTTTTCACAAGGACCTGATGAACGACGACGACGACGACTAGTCCAAAAGCATTGCAAAAGTGTTTTTCTGACCACTGTTTTCTTCATTAAATCCTCCTCTCCAAATTTTCCACCTCAACTCAGCATTAAAAGTTGTGGTTTTTTGGGGTCAGTTTTCTGATGTCGCATGATCAGGGTTTTTCTCTTTTTCATTTTTTTTGTTATGAAACATTTTGCGATTTTTTCCAAAAATTAGCAAAATTACTCTAATGTATAAGTTACTAGGAGACAGAATTTCCCAAAAAATCCCAATGTTTTTTGGAAAAAACAACAAAATTTTGTCAAATAAAAAAACAATGAGCATCATCGCAAGAAATATTTAGCATCAATGGCGACAACTTTTGGGAATTTTTTTGGAAAAAACAACCAAATTTTGTCAAATAAAAAAACAATGAGCATCATCGCAAGAAATATTTAGCATCAATGGCGACAACTTTTTGGAAAATGGTTCAAACTTCAAACAGTACAAAACTTACCCAAAAAATGGCCCCAAAACTAAAAACTCAGTCAAAATCAGGGGATTTTTTTCAATTTTGCGATGTCAAAAAATTGCTATTTTTTCCCACAAATTTGCAAAATTATTCATATTTACAACCCAAAAAAACAATTCCCAACTTTTCCTGCAAACAAAAGCAACAAAATTTGTCTCAAAAAGAAAAAGTTGTAATGTGACAACTTTTTTTGGAAAAAACAAATTGATTATTTTGGAAAAGAAAAGAGAATTTGCATCAGGATGATGAAAAACAACGTCTGAAAATTCACTACAAAAAAAAAACACTGCTAGTAAAGCCCCAAAACAATGCAACAAAGCAAACAAGTGTTCAGTCACCAAAGTGCTACATGCATTAAAAAGCAAAGCAGCATGCAAAGAGTTTGAGCAAAGTAATTAGTAGCTTTTAAGTGGGGAAAACAAATCAAATAAAAGAAATCTACTTTAGCTATGTTCTCACTTTTGGGTAAATTTCTTTCATTTTTTAATTTTTTGAATTGCACAATTCGTGGAATCCGTGTGGACAATAAATTTGTGAATGTTTTGGCTTTAGTTTTATTTTCATTTTTTTTTAAATTTGTAAATGCAAATACAATGGCAAGACTATTGCTGACAATGAAAATTTGCTGAAATGAATGAATGTCAGTACCAACTCAACATAGGTTTTTGCAGAATCAAATAGCCACAGCAACCCAAAAGAAAACAACCCATGAGTGGTCTTGAAGTAGATTAGTCAAAGCAGATTAAGTCCCACTTAAAATTAGAGTTCAATCACAGGCAGACCAGCAAGCAGATCATGTACAATAGGGTTTGCTGGGTGTATGGTATGAGCAATAAAAGGAAGATTGTGTCACTCCAAATTGTGTGTTTAGGACTCTTGATTAGAGAGATAACTGAGCTAATTAGCGTCCTCACCCTTTTACTTAATCACCTACTAGTAACTAACTAACTGATCAGGTAGAATCCTTGCATTGTCAGCTCTGGCCATAGAATGCCCGCCAGAGTAGACGATGGTATAAAGTAGCGCTGAGTAGATAGGAGTGGATGAGATACACATCAGAAAACCCAATTCTGAGTTTGGGGAATACTTTCATTAAAATTCCATTACCACAAGTTTGTGGATCGAAATCACGGAATCACCCGCGCAAAGGAGGGAAGGAAGGACCAGACTCTGTAGTCTTGCCTGTCAGTGCCTCCTCCACATGTAGGTTTTGGCTCAGATCTTCAAGACTCTAAAGCTCTCACAGCATGCCCAATGGCAGGAGTAAAATGGCCTTTCCAGTATGTTGTGGCTGAAGTGTTACAATCAAATTGGTAGTGTAAAATTGCATTGGGCTCATCAATATGCCCATGTTAGAGCATCTACACCAGTGCTCAATTTGTCACTCTAGATAATAAAATTAAATGTCTAAGTTTAGCTTTCTTTCACCACTTAAACTGTAACTGGAACTGCACATACGTGGTAACTACTAATAGCAAATCACCTCGACCAATCATTACGATCGAACAATGAGAAGTACTGCGCCGCAGTCAGGTCCAATTTATTACACTCTCTTTTGGAGGTGCACAAATGTGTTGCGCCCTTTACCAGCCACGGCAAGCTGCACGCATTTCGTGAAGAAAAACCAATTTCCTGAGCTAAACTAGCACATTTTGACTTTTTCATAATAAATTTTACTGTCTGGAGTCACCTACTTAGCACAGGTGGAGATGCTCGTAGCAATGCCTTTTCAGTAAGGCCAGTAAAAGCAAATGACTGTTTTTGATTGGGCAATCATAATGATTGGCCCAGGTGGTAAGATTTAAATGGTCTATCACTTTATTCAGCCCACTTTTTTCAAGTTTGCCTGGTGAGGATGCAAGAGAAATTACCACCACGCTACACCTTGGATGTGCCAATAGTGTTAGATGCTCAAATGGGGGCTGCCACTCGGCATGCTCTTAGAGAAAATTTCTTAGTGTATTTGGAGGGTACCTTACATCTACAGATATTTGGAAGGTACCTGACATATCTACATCCTAGAAAAGAGGAGGGATCTTGGTCCTACTCTTTAAGAATGGGAGGGACACTATGCTTACGTATGTAGGTATAGGTGTAAGACCCCTCCAAGTGAAGTAAGCATAATTTCCATCCCAATTGCTCTTAAGGATAGGTATAAACACCTTCCAACACTCCTACAACTTGTGATTTACATATTTTTAAATTCATAATACTGTTTTGCTTGTGCATTACAATGGGTAATACCCATGGGTAGCGGGTTTTACACTATGTAATTTCCCTCTTGCAACCTAGGAGGAAAATTATGTTTGTTGACTGGGTTTTTCAATTTTGAGGAAAAAAAGTAATTTTTTGTTAAGTGTGTTATGTTAACTACTAAATTAAATCAGGATTAGCTTAGTCCTAAAATGAATTAATGTAACTAAGTGTGATTTACATGTGTGAAATTGCAATTCTTGTGTACTCTATGCCATAACAAACATTGAATATTATACGCAGTATAATGGATGAAGTCACACAATTTGCCTCACACAAGGGTCATGAGCCACCATTTTTTATGTGATAAAAAGCACTTTCTTTTCTTTTCAAAATAAGGCCCCCTTTCTATCAATTAAGATTTTATTTTTAAAACGCATCAATCTTTGAATGTTACCCTACACAAAAAGACTTAACAAAATTTTAGTTGTTATATATTTGAAAGCACCATATAAATAGTAATATTGTATCGTTACAAAATCAGAACACTTCACACTTCATTGTTACATCTTAGATGTCCATGTTTAACAATTGTCTCGTTATGTAATGACTATACCCTTTATGAAAAGTTCAAAGTTTGAAGTAAAAACTTCCTTTAAAAGAATTTAAAACTTTTCATCTAGATGCACACACTTTTATGAAACATGCCCATCCATCATATGCACCCATAAAATTTCAAATGCCTCTCACACATTGGGTCGAGTTTGAACAAAAAGTTTAATCCTAGACCAATGTGAAATCTCTTCCCTATGGGTAAAGCTAATGAAATATTGCACTTTGTGGCTCCTTCCATGATGGAAAAATTGTGGTTGTGCTAGATTATGATGATTTCTTTGACTTCCCTACTTTCTTTCCATAGAAGTTGGTAAGTATTATGTTTCCTATTTTGTGTGTCCCCCAAGTTCATTTCCTTTAAGTTGCAAGTTATAACCTTTCCATTGATAATTCATTGTGTAATGTGTAGCATGTTCCCCAATAATAGAAAATGCTTGTGTCCTAAAAGGCTTGCTTGTGCTTTGAAATTGAACAAACAACAATGATGACTTGTGTGTTTCTTTTGTTAATTTGGTAGTCAATGTCAATGTTTTGGTTTTCCATCACAACTTTTGTCATTGGAACAATTTTTTTCTAATGGGTTTCATAAAAAAATTATGGAAAAAACAATCCTTTTCTAAAAAATTTGAAACTTGTGTTGAAGATGAAGAAAGTGGTACAAGGTTCATTGGGCTATTTGGTGAACTATAAAAACTTCAAAAATAACATCAAAGTTGTTACAAGCTATTGAAAGCCCTACTAAAAGCCCAAATGAAGTTCAAGTAACAAAAGAAATTATTGCATGGAAGGCACATTTTTGTTTCTTTTGCAAAACAATTAACATTTTTGGGTGTCATGCACCATTGCTCAAATGTTGTGTGGGTTTTTTTTTTTCTCTTCATGACCCAAAATTGTTTTGTTGGTGTATAATTTGTGCAAGTGATGAACTACATTGTTTTATACAAACAATAACTTTCTTATTTCTAAAATTTCGCAAATCTTAAAGGCCACTAAGTCAAGGAAAGGGTTGGTGCATTACAACCTTAGCCATGGAAACACCTACATCACGAAAAAAAACATTTTTTGGACAAGCATCGAAAAGACTTTGCCAAGTAGAAAACTTAGATTGAATCTACAAAAATGTGTGGAAAGAGGCAAAAAGAAATCCAAAACATAGGATGCAATGTGTCCATCAAACATTACAAATACTTTGGTGGTCATCAAGGTTCACTACTAGGAAATGTGTCCTAGTTCATTTTGCGTTTCACTAGATTTTGAATGAATTTGGACATTTTTCCCTAAAGAAATTATTTAACCCCTTAGTGAATGAGGACCAGTTGCTATGGACAATGATTTGTTTCACTAATATCTATTGAAACAAGGTTGGTCTTAAATGAAATATAAATTTATCAAACCATTCATTTATTAGTTAATTAACTAACTAGTATGGAAATCAATTAAATTTTAGTTATTTAATGTATAATATTATTGAAAATTTTCATGATTTTTAAATCCTATTATTTATTGACACGTGTCATTACCTACGTTAGGTTAAAAACCTAGCCTAGGTAGGTAGGTAGGCCACGTAATCAACCTAGGCATCTATTCTAAGAATTCATTAGGAAAATATTTAGTCAACATACCATTGTCGATCACACACAACACCCATAAGGTTTGATCCCTTGACCTTTGGATTGGAGGTAAACACCCTTACCATCAAGCCATCCCATTTGTTGTGATAATATATTACATTACATTCTATTTATCAAATACTTCATTTTAAACATTACAAAAACATAAACTTTGAAAATTCATATCTTATTGAGATTTTGTTCAAATGAAATGATTTGA
>Ga0116230_10004126_pt1 | contig 14236 bp, 15 predicted proteins | sample S1TSphfallax_3_FD_88678 | JGI IMG/M metagenome (GOLD analysis project Ga0116230, IMG submission 88678) | Host-associated microbial communities from peat moss isolated from Minnesota, USA - S1T2_Fd - Sphagnum fallax MG | ecosystem: Host-associated > Plants > Peat moss > Unclassified | place...
CCCCGGCTGGTCGAAGGGAGCGAGCCCGCCGGCCGGCTGACGGAGGCCCTCACGCGCCGCTGGGGCATGACGGCGGCACCTGTCCTCGCCGGGGGCGCGGGCGACAATGCCGCCGGTGCCGTGGGCCTCGGCGCGATCCGGCCCGGAAGCGCCTTCCTGTCGCTGGGAACATCCGGCGTTCTATGGGCGACAACAGACCGCTTCCGCCCCAACCCGGAAGCGACGGTCCATGCATTTTGCCACGCCCTTCCCGGCCTTTGGCATCAGATGGGCGTCACCCTCTCGGCGGCGGCCTGCCTCTCCTGGTGGAGCGCGCTCATGAAAGAGACGGAATCGTCACTGCTCCAGGCTCTGCCGGAGGTGCCGTCGGCGCCGTCCACGGCCACCTTCCTGCCCTACCTCTCGGGTGAGCGGACCCCCCACAACGACGGCACGATCCGCGGCGCGTTTCTCGGCCTCTCGGCCGATACGGGCCGGGCGGCGATGACCCAGGCGGTGCTTGAAGGCGTCGCCTTCTCGTTCCGGGACTGCCTCGACGCGTTGCGCTCGGCGGGCACCGTCATCACCGAAGCCGATGTCATCGGCGGCGGATCGCGCAGCAGCACCTGGATCGCGATCCTGGCGTCCGTGCTCGGCATCACGTTGCATCGCCTCGCCGATGGCGAGCATGGCGGAGCGTTCGGGGCGGCGCGCCTCGGGCGGCTGGCGGCGACCGGAGAGGACCCGGTGGTGCTCTGCACGCCCCCCCGGCGGCTCGCCGCCGTCGCCCCCTCGCCCGCGCTGCAACAGGCCTATGAGGAGCGGCTTACACAGTACCGGGCGCTTTATCCCGCTCTGAAGGCCGTCCGTTAGCGGCCTGTTGCCGAAAGGCCACAGGCACGGGCTGTTGAAGAAGCTGCGCGTCGATCACTTGAATCGGCGGCGGCAACCCCATTTTCGATGGCAGCAGCCATTGCCAGGCGGGCTGGGCATGGCGTCATTAACAGGGGATCACTTATGTCAATCATCGGCTGGATCGTACTCGGCCTGATCGCGGGCTTCATCGCGAGCAAGATTGTCAATCGGGCCGGCGAAGGCTTTCTGATGGACATCGTCCTCGGGATCGTCGGCGCGGTGGTGGGCGGCTTCATCTTCGAGCAGTTCGGGGCGGCGGGCATCACCGGCTTCAATCTCTACAGCATGATCGTCGCAATCGTGGGCGCGATCATTCTGCTTGTCATCTATCATGCGATCTTCAGCCGCCGAGCGCTCTGAAAGCGCGCAAGCGAAATGAAAAAGCCGCGCTGGTGACAGCGCGGCTTTTTTTATGCGCACGCGGACGTGAAGGCCGAGGGCCGGCTTTCCCCTTTTGCGGGTGCCGGCAGTTCCCAAGTGCAGTTCAGAGGCGACGCAAACAATGCGTCAGACCCTCAATAAAGGAGAAGCCTTATGGACAAGGATCGTAGCGCCGGCATCGGCCACCAGATCAAGGGTTCCGTCAAGGAAGCGGCCGGAAAGGTGACGGGCGACAAGAAGTTGCAAGCCGAGGGCAAGGGCGAGAAGGTCGGCGGCAAGGTTCAGAACGCCGTCGGCGGGGCCAAGGACAGCTTGCGAGACGCCACGAAGTAACTGCTACCTCGAACACTGAGATGATGAAGCCGGCCGGGGTGAAAGCCCCGGCCGGCTTTTTTATTCTGCCGCCGCGTCTTCCGGCAGGGTGCCCTGAACGAGCTGATGGATGAACCCCATCTTGGCGACGACGGTCGGGCTGAGGATGAAGGGATAAAGGTCGGCGATCCCCATGCTGCGGTTGAGGCTGTTCACCGCGAAGGTCAGCGGGAGCCAATCCTCGATCAGCCCCTCGATCGGACCCGCGCCATAGGGATTGAGCGTGATGTCGGCATGGAGATCCGGGTCGTCGACTTTACGGGGATGAACGCCGAGGCGAAACGCGGCGGCCGTCTCCAGCGTGTCAATAATATGCAGATAATGCGCCCAGGTCTCCGCGAAGTCTTCCCAGGGGTGGGTGGTCGCATACTGCGATATGAAGTGCTCCTGCCAGTCGGCCGGAGCGCCATTCTGGTAGTGCCGTTGGAGGGCCTGATTGTAGTCCTCTCGATCGTCCCCGAAGATCGCTCGGCACTGCGCAAGCTTGTTGCCGTCGCGCACCAAGAGATCCCAGTAGAAGTGGCCGATTTCGTGGCGGAAATGACCCAGGAGCGTGCGGTAGGGCTCGTGCATCTGCGTCCGGAGCCGCTCGCGCGCCGCGTCGTCAGCTTCCTGCAGGTTCAGTGTTATGAGCCCGTCATCGTGGCCGGTCATGACCTTCGCCGCACCCGGCTGCTGAGCCTCCGCCAGGAAGTCGAAGACGAGGCCATGGCCGGGCAACTCGGTGTTCGTGGGCAGCGGCAGCTTCAGCTTGATGAGCTGATAGAACAGCCTGTGCTTGGCGTATTCCAGCTTCTGCCAGCGCAGAAGGTTCTCCCCTTCGGCCAAAGCCGGGATGGTGCGGTTGTGGCGGCAGGCCAGGCAAAACCGGTCCGAACTTTCGGTGGAGATGAGCCAGTTGCACGCGGCGTGCTGAGCGTTTGCGCAGAACCGGTAGGCTCGGTCGGGGTCGGCAATGGGGCGCCAGCTCTCGCCGTCGGCCTCCAGCGCCTGTAGCCGGGCGCCAACAGGCTCATAGCCGAGGGTCGAGCCGCAGGTTTCGCAGAGGGTGTTCTCGAAATACAGCAGCTGACTGCATTTCTGGCATTGGAAAAGTTGCATTCGGATGTCGGGCCTTTGCGGCAGAGGATGATCGGCCTGATCTAAGGCGGGATGAGCCCGGCGAAAGATGCGGGGGCGCGACAAATCCGTAGAAACGCACGCGGAAGAGCCTTAGGCGACCGATTTGGTGCGAGAGGGGGGATTCGAACCCCCATGGCTTGCGCCGGTCGATTTTGAGCCGACTGCGTCTACCGTTCCGCCACTCTCGCGACGCGGTGAGCCTTCTAGCATGACCCAGCGCCCGGGAGAAGGCGGCCGGGGGGTGGGACGGAGGCCTGCTTTCGGGGCGTGAGTGGAATGGCAGCGTGGCGTTGCACGGGCGTGACACCTCCGCTATAGGGTGCGCCGCTCGCTGGTCCCGGATAGCTCAGTTGGTAGAGCAAGCGACTGTTAATCGCTCGGTCGTAGGTTCGAGTCCTACTCCGGGAGCCAGGGGCCATCCCCCCATCCCTCCCCGCAGATCGCCAAACGTCGGTCAATCAAGGGTTTAGGCGGACCTAGCCGCCGAGAAGGTGACCCGCCCAGTGGCGTGGCGCCCGATCGCAGGGAAGTCCATTCCCCATGCCTGCGAGACGCGTCAGTGGCGGCCCCGGCCCGCAAGGACGGCCAGACTAAGGGAGCCGGCCGTCAACGCGCCTGATCGTCACCCTGCTCACGTCATAGTCTCTGGCGAGCTGGGACACGCTGATCCCCGCATTCAGAGCCGCACGCACCTCCTCCTGCTCCTCATCATCAAGGCTCCTGGACTTCGCATGCTCAAGACGGTGCGTCAGCCTCATGAAGAGATCCTCAACTGGAGTGTAGAGGCATAGGACCACGAAGAAGTTGCTGAAATCTTTTGGGATTCTTAACGCCATACGAGGAGGCGTCGGCTGCCGATGCCGCATCCCGGCGTTTGCCGCAGTTGGCACGATATCGTGAGCTTTGCGGTGGGGCGGCCTTGTTGGTGGTAGTGCTGCGGAGCCGCCGATCGTGCGCCGAGGTGCACCATGTTGCTGCTGCTGATCCTGATCGCGCTCTTCGCCGCCCTGATGCTGTTGCCGGCCGTCCTGGTCGTGCTCGTGGTGGTGCGATGGTCGCTGCTGTTGGCGGTCTGCTGAGCAGCGACGTCGAAACTCGCACTCGCTCGCGGTCATGTCCGGCACTTTGACAGCGTCATGAGACTGTGAAATCTCGAAAGGATTTGGAAAGTCACCTATGACACTGTGTGTCTACACGAGCGGTCAGGTTCTGCTGGACACCTGCGTCGGTCAGCCTGTCTTCTGCAACTGCGTGAGTTCATAGAGAGAGGTCGCCGTGTCAGCAACTTCATCGAGCGCCGTACAGGAAGCATCCCTGGTTGGTGACAGCACGCCTCCGGTGTCCGGTCCCGCGGATGATCCCGCATTGCACAGCGCCGACGACACGTGGCACGGGGTTGCGGAGTTCGTTCTCCACATCAACGGCAAAGCCTTCAGATCTTGTCCCGCGGACGACAAGCCGCGATGAGGCGCCGCCGTTGTGACAGGGGTCTTGCAACAGCAGCAGTTACGCGAGAACAATAACGCAGCCCGAGGAAGTGCATCTGTTCGTCGCCTTGGATGGCGGGCTGGCACGCTCAGGGTGGACGCGGCCTCAGGCCGCAGCATGGATGCCTAGTCAAGAGCTATTATGCTGCGGCAAATTCCGTCTTCGGCCATCGGCGATGCAGCCATAGCCAAGAGCCCGGATCATCCGTGATCCAGCGCTCCAAAGTCGCATTCACCATGCGCATGACGGTCGCAACGTCCTTCTGCCGATCGCCGCTGTCAGGCAGAGCGAGCGGAGGCTCGACCTCAAGTCGCAGCCGCGCCGGCCCAATCCTCCGGATCCGCCCGGGTATCACCGGACAGCGGAAGCGCAACGCCAGGGCGCCCAAGGCAGGCGCTGTCATCGCCGTCCGCCCGAAGAACTCCACCGGAATGCCGTCGTTCATCTTCTGATCAACGAGCATGCCCAGATAACCGCCGCGCGAAAGATGCGCGAGCGCGCCGCGCGCACCCACGGCGCCCTTGGGGAACATCGGCACATCGACCCCCACCGCCTGCCGCCGCAAGCCATTCACATCCCGGTCGACTGAGGAATTGGAGAGTGCCCGGTAGAAACTCGCCATCGGAATGCCCAGCCGGGCGAGGATCGGGGGCAGCATCTCCCAATTTGCGATATGACCCGAGAAGAAGATCGCGGGGCCGCCCCGCGCGGCCTGCTCCCGCAAGATGTCGATGCCCGCGACCTCCCAGCCCGGACCGGATGAGGAGTTGGTCAGCGCTGCGAGATGGGGCAGTTCCGCGACCGTCCGGCCGAGGCTCTCCCACATGACGCGCACGATCTCCCGCCTCGCTTCAGCCCCGAGCGACGGGAGGGCGAGGGTCAGGTTGCGTTCAGCCACCCCGGAGACCGGCAAAGGCGGCCCCAACCAGCGCGCGACCGCGGCGCCGAGATTGGATGCCCGCACCGGATCAAGACCACGCAGGATAGAGAGCGCAGCCCGAAAAGCCGTTCCCTCCACGAAACTAGTCAGCGCCATGCCTGTTCGTCTATGGTCACAAGCGGCCAAGCGTCAGCGCCGCCAAATGATCCTCATGTAGGCAGTTATCCTCGCGTGCCAAAAGGCGCCCGCGCAAGGTTGGGCTTCGCTTGCGGAATGGCTCGGCGCCCATATCTGAGCGTCAGAAGTTTAACTGACTGGATAGGAGACACCATCGTGGTAACTCGCAGACAGCTCTTCCCCCTGGCGGCGGCGCTGGGTGTTGTGGCGGCGACCGGCGCGACCAGCGCCCCGGCCAGGGCGGATTCAGGGCCCCAGGCTATCGTCGATCATGCGTTGGGGACCCTGCAGGATCTTCGCAACGACAAGGAATTCGGGAACGCGCTGCAGCTCATCCCCAAGGCGCACGCGATTCTCATCGCGCCGCAAATCTTCAAGGCCGGATTCTTCTTCGGTGGGGAAGGCGGCCGTGCCGTGCTGATGGCGAGGGGCATGAACGGCACCTTTAGCAACCCGGCCTTTTATACGGTCGCCTCGGGTAGCTTCGGTCTGCAGATCGGCGCGCAAGAATCCGAGATGATCATGTTCATCATGAGCGAGCGCGCGTTGCACGCCCTGATGGCGAACAAGTTTGAAATCGGCGCCAACGCCGGCATAGCGGTCGCGACGCTCGGCTCTACCGTCGCCGGTGCCACGACCACGAACGCAGGCGCCGACATCATCGTCTGGGCGTCCTCCTCGGGCGCCTATGCCGGCATAAGCCTCGCGGGAACCCTCGTTCAGCCGAACGCGGACATGGATGCCGCTTACTACGGGCGGCCCCTGAACAGCAGCGAGATCGTGCTGGAGCGTCTCGCGCACAATCCCGCCGCAGCGCCCCTGGTGCGTTCGCTCGACGCACTGTGACCGCAGTGATGCGGGTGCCGGCCCGGCGCCCGCATCGCAGGCGGCGCCTGCCGCGGCCTACGCCGCGGTCGGGGACGCCGCGAGGAGCCGCTCCGTGATCGCCTTCCATTCCGCTGTGAGAGACTCCGTCGGAACGGGCTGCCCGGCGCGGCGATACCAGTAGCCTGCATTGCCGAGATCGCCCTCCTGCCGGTGGAGGAATGCGTGGACATGGTCGCAGCGTGGGGTGCCCTCCGCCTGCTGCACGCAGTGGTGGGCCCGGTCCCAGTCGCCTTTTCCCGCCCACCACAGGGCTTCTAGCGCGAGGTCCAGCGTCTCGGGGGGCGCTGACTGGGAAAGACTGCTCTCGAAAAGCTCGATTGCGGTCATCTTGGTTCCCTCGCGCGATAACGGGGCTCCGAGTTTACTGCAGCGGCTACCGGATGGAAGTGGGGTTAACCTTGGCGCCCGGACCGTCTAACACAGGCTTTGAACCCTTGGCCTGAAGATAGATGCCCCACGCCGCCGCCCACCTGACCAGCTATTACGACCGGCCTTGTCAATGAACGAGACCCTCTTCACCAATGCCCGCCTCGTCCTGGCCGACCGGGTGCTCGCGGGCAGCCTCGTCGCGGCGGGCGGACTAGTCACCCGGATCGATGCCGCGGACAACGCGGCCGCGGGGGCGATCGATATCGAGGGTGACCTGCTGATCCCAGGCATCATCGACCTCCATACCGACAATCTCGAACGCCAGGTCCAGCCCCGCATCAACGCCCGGTGGCCGTCGCGCTCCGCCATGGTCGCGCATGACGCCCAATGCGCGGGGGCCGGGGTCACCACCGTCTTCGACTCCTTCTGCGTGGGCGATCTCGGCTTTGAAGAAGACCGCAAGCGGACCTTCGTCGAGGGTGTGATCGATCTCGACGCCCTGTCGGCGGCGGGGCTGCTGAAATCCGATCATCTCATTCACCTCCGCTGCGAGCTTCCCGCGCCGGATATGGAGGCGCTGTTCGACCCTTATGCCGAGCACCCGCGCGTGGCGCTCGTCAGCCTCATGGATCACTCGCCGGGTGTTGGCCAATGGGGTGACGTGTCGCAGTTTCGCGCCATCCTGCGCCGCGACGGGCTGACCGAGCCGGAGATCGACGCGCGCCTGGAGCACCACCGCGAGGGTCGCCTGCGCTGGCGGGACCGCAACAAGCGCGTGGTGCTGGACCGGATGCGGGGCCGCCCCGTCGCGGTCGCCAGCCACGACGACCGCACAGCTGGCGAGGTGGCGGAGAATGCGGCCGACGGAATCCGCATCGCCGAATTCCCGGTGTCGATGGAGGCCGCACTGGCCGCCCGCGCCCATGGGATGGAGATCATCGCCGGAGCACCCAACATCGTCCGCGGCGGTTCCCATTCGGGGAACGTCTCCGCGGCTGACCTGCTGCGCGCCGGAGCCGTGGACGCCTTCGCCTCCGACTATGTCCCGGCCAGCCTCCTCGAGGCCGCCATCATGGCGACCACCATCGGCGCGATCACGCTGCCTCAGGCGATCGCCCTGGTCACGGACCGGCCGGCGCGGATGGCGGGCCTCTCCGATCGCGGCCGCATTGCGGTCGGGCTCTCCGCCGACCTCGTTCGCGTGCGCCTGCATGAGGGCATGCCGATCGTCCGCGGGGTCTGGCGGCACGGGCGGCGCGTCGCATGAGCGCGCCCTCCACTTTCCGCGTCGCGGTCTATTACGCGCCGGAGCTGGATGATCCGCTCTGGGCCGCCGGCAATCGCTGGCTGGGTCGGGACCCCGAGACGGGCGCCACCCTCGCCCGGCCCCAGGAGATCGATATCCCGAACCTCACCGACGAACCGGCGGCCTATGGCCTCCATGCGACCCTCAAACCGCCGATGCGCCTCGCGCCCGGCACGCGCTATGAGGATTTCGCCGTGGCCGTCGCCGAACTGGCGGCGGGCCTCCACGCCTTCTCGCTGCCGCCGCTCGCCGTCGAGAATTTGGACGGATTTCTCGCCCTGCGGGAGCAGGAGCCGAGCCCCGACCTGCAAGCTCTGGCCGACAGCACCGTGGCGACGCTCGACGGGTTCCGCGAACAGCCTGAGGCGGCCGAACTCGCGCGCCGCCGACGGCATGGGCTGACGGAGGCCGAGGAGGCCATGCTGGAACGCTGGGGATATCCTTACGTCTTCCAGCTCTGGCGGTTCCACATCACGCTGAGCCGCCGGCTGAATAACGCCGAGATGGCGAAGGCCCGGCCGATTGCTGAGGCCTACTTCGCCGAAGCGCTCAATCACCCACGCCGGGTTTCCTCGCTGACGGTGTTCACGCAGCGCGCGGCGGGCCAGCCGTTTCTGATCGCGGAGCGATTCCCGCTAATATCGTAGAGTGCCGCCTGCTCCTTTAGCCGGAGTGCGCCTGGTCCACGAGTTTCTGCAGATCATCCAGACTGATTGCGCCAGGTACCAACTGGGTCCCGATCACGAAGGCCGGAGTGCCGTTGATCCCGAGGGACTGGGCGAGCGCCGTATTGGCCGCCAGCCGCGCGGCGATGGCTGGATCGTTCATATCCCGCATCAGCCGGTTCGCGTTCATCCCCAGGCGCGTCGCCGTCGCCCGAAGGTCCGCGTCGGTCGGCGGTTCGTTGTCGCTCATGATCGCCGCCTGCATCGCCGCATAGCCGCCCTGTCGCTGCGCCGCCAGCAAGGCACGCGCCTCGATCACGCTATTGGGGCCGAGGATCGGAATGTCCTTGAAGACGACACGGACATCCGGGTCCTGCTGGGCCAGGGCCGCCAGCTCGGGCCGCATCTCCCGGCAATACGGGCAGCGCGTATCGTAAAACTCGACAACGGAGACGCGGGCCTGCGGATTGCCGATCTCAGGATCGGCCGGATTGCCGGTCAAGGCCTTCTGCGCCGAGGCGATCGCGTTGCCCTGAGCTTGCGCCTGGGAAGCCTGATCCTGAGCCTGGAGCGAGGCGATGGCATCGCGCAGAATCGACGGGTCCTGAACCAGCTCCTGCCGGATCAGCGCGATGACCTCCGCGCGCTGTGCCGGTGAAAGGGCAGATCCCGCCGCCATCGGCAGGCTTTGCTGGGCGAAGCTGGACGGCGCGGCGGCCATCAGACCGACCGCCAAGGAGCAGGACGCAAGGATCGAGCGGAACACCATGGCGGGAACCTCCATGACAGGGATCAACGAAGCACGGCGCCGGGGCCGTCGGCGGCGGTGCGGTTGCCGCGCCTATCGAAGGCGTTTATGGCACCTTTCGGCTGCATGAACCAAATGGCCTACGAACCACTCTGGAGTAGCGCGCGTCGCGCCGACATGATGATGGCACCTTCCCTCGCCTCGCCCCGCCGTCTCTCCAGGGCGAAGATACCTTTCCGCTCCACTGCCGCGCTGGTCTCGCTGGCGCTCACACTCAGCGGCTGCGGGGGCTGGTTCAACCATCGACTGCCGGGCGCCGGTCCGGACCCGACGCAGGCCGCCGTGCCCGGCGTCGCCACGCCCCAATGGTCCGGCGTCGTCATCGCCGACGAGCCTGAGGCGGCGGAAGCTGGCCGCGCCTTCCTCGCTGCGGGCGGCACGGCCGCGGACGCCGCGGTCGCGGTGGGCTTCGCGCTGATGGTGACGCTGCCGTCCCGCGCCTCGCTCGGCGGCGGCGGCGCCTGCCTCGCCTACTCTCCTTTCGTGAAGACCGGCGGCGAAGCCGACCCGGAGGCCTTCGTCTTCGTGCCGCGGGCTGCCTCCGGCGCCGGCGACCGCCCTGCCGCCGTGCCGATGACGGCGCGCGGCTTGCTGCTGATGCAGGCCATCTACGGCTACACCCCCATCCAGCAGCTCATCGGACCCGCGCAGCGCATGGCGGCGCTCGGCGTGCCGGTTTCCCAGGCGTTAGAAAACGACCTCTCCGTCGTGTCCGGCCCGCTTCTTGCGGACCCCGCGGCGCGCGCCGTGTTCGGGACGCCCGGTGGCGGGCCGCTCGTTGTCGGGCAGACGATGGTGCAGCCGGATCTCGCCAATACGCTGGACGCCCTGCGGACCAAGGGGGTCATCGACCTCTATCAGGGCGATACGGCGCAAGCGCTGGTCTCGGCCTCGGCGCTGGCCGGCGGCCCGATCACCATGGCCGACCTCGCCCAGGCCGTGCCCCATGAAGAGGCACCCATCGTCGTGCATAACGACGGCAACGTGCTCACCTTCCTCCCGCCTCCGGCCGATGGAGGCCTGGCGGCGGCGGCGGCGTTCAATCAGCTGCGGCGCGACCCCACCAACATCGCGGGCGCCAACTCGGCCGCGCTCGCCGTCGCCACGGCCTACCGCGCCGGCGTGGACGCCGCCGACCCGACGGCTTTGCTGTCGGACCCCAATCTGCCCGGCGGCCATCTGCCGCCCCTCGCAGCTTCGACCAGCTTTGTGACCCTCGACGGCTCGGGCGCGGCGGTGGCCTGCACGCTCACCATGAACAACCTGTTCGGCACCGGCCGTATCGCGCCCGGAACCGGCATTCTGCTCGCCGCGGCGCCGACCCATGGCCAGGCCCCGCTCCTCTCGGCCGCGCTCATCTGGAACAAGCCCACCAACTCCTTCCGGGCCGCGATCGGTGGAACCGGCCAGGAGGGTGCGCCGCTGGCAACTGCCCTGACGGCTGAGTATGCGCTGCGCCGTTCAGGGCGTGATTTCGGCACGGTCGTGCCTGATCCTGGTCGCGCCAACGCGGTGAACTGCCCCGACCGCGTGCCCGGTAACTTCAAGAGCTGCGTCTGGATCACCGATCCTCGCGGGGAGGGCCTGGCAATCGGCCATATCGGCAAGCCGACGAGCTAGCCGGCATGCCCCTGAAAATCGGCCGCGGCGGGGACGTCCCACCCTTCAGGGTCATGGATGTGATCGCGGCAGCCAATGCCCATGCAGCCCAGCTGGGTCCGCACGACCCACCTATTATCCGCATGGAGGTGGGCCAGCCGGCGCTCGGGGCGCCCGAGGGTGCCATTCGGGCCGCGACAGCGGCTCTCGCGATGGACCATCCGCTCGGCTACACCGAGGCTTTCGGTCTCCCGAGCCTGCGAAGGCGCATCGCGCGGCACTATGGCGCCTGGTACGGGTTCGACCTGACGGCTGAGCGGATTGCCGTCACCACCGGCGCCTCCGGCGCGTTTCCGCTCGCCTTCCTCGCCGCTTTCGAGCAGGGCGACCGCGTCGCGATGGCGGCGCCCTATTACCCGCCTTACGTGAACATCCTCAGCGCCCTCGGCATGCAGCCGGTGATCCTCGAGACCGGGGCCACAACCCGGTTTCAGCCGACCGTCGAGATGCTGGAAGCGCTCGATCCGCTGCCCGACGGGCTGATCATCGCGAGCCCCTGCAACCCGGCCGGCACCATGCTGCACCGGGACGAGCTGGCGGCGCTTGCGGGCTGGTGCCATACGCATGGCGTACGGCTCATCAGTGACGAGATCTACCACGGGCTGCATTACGACAGCCCGATCGCGACCGCCGCCGCTTTCAGCCCCTCGGCCATCGTGGTGAACAGCTTCTCGAAATACTTCTCCATGACCGGCTGGCGCGTCGGCTGGATGGTACTGCCGGAGGATCTCTCGCGCCCGGCCGAGCGGCTGGCACAGAACATGTTCATCAGCGCGCCCCATATTGCACAAGTGGCGGCAGAGGCGGCTTTCGACTGCACGGACGAGCTGGAGGCGCGGCGCGCCGGCTATCGCCGGTCGCGCGACCTGCTGCTGGAGGCGCTGCCGCGTGCCGGTTTCGACCGGCTCAGCGCGGCCGAAGGCGCCTTCTATCTGTATGCGGATATCACCGCCCGGCGGGAGGCGAGCCCGGATTTCTGCGCCCGGATGCTGCGGGAGCTGAGCATCGCGGCGACACCGGGTGTCGATTTCGATGCCCGTCACGGGGAGGACTTCGTGCGCTTCAGCTATTGCGGCGGTGAGGCCCGGATGGCCGAGGCAGCCGAGCGGTTGTTACGCTGGTAGCGGGAGCCAGCAGCGCTGGGCCTTACTCCTTGTTGCGCGTCACGCTCCAGATGGTGATGTCCCAGGCGTTATGGATTGCCACGAGCAGCAGGGCGGCCATTGCGACCGCCAGGGCCAGGCAACCGAATTTCAGCCGCAGCATCAGCGCCAGCCCGGCCACGGACTCGATTGAATACCCGATGACAGGACCCACGGCGTACCAGATGCGATCCTCCAGATCGATCCGCTCGGTCAAGCCATCGCGGACGACGTCGGCCCAGGTCAGCCCCGAATAGGCAAGGCCGAACACGCCAGCGGCGGTCGTCACGGCGCCAAAGCTGGACCAATCGAGGCGAGGGGCGAGGACGAAGAGAGCAATCGCGAGAATGCTGCCGAAATGAACGACCCTCGCCGAGAGGAACATGCGCTGCGCCCCGCGCCGGCTGCGGGAGAAGACGCCGGAGCCGACGGACGCCGCGACGAACAGCAGCCCGATCATGGTCGCCGAGCCCCCGCCTAGCAGCGTGTAGAAGTCATGCCATGCCGCAAGACTTTGATTGAGTGGCTCCATGAGGCTAACGCTAAGGCAGCTGCCTCGGCAGGGCTACGGGACCGAACGCCCGATCCCGCTGCGGGAATAAGAAAGCCGCGCTAGCGGGATCGGCCGTAGAGCACCGCGCGGGCGCCGAGGTTGATGGCCAGAACCGTCACCATCACCAGCAACGCTGCCGCAAAGGCCAAGGCATGCGCCGAGGCGAAAGGCTGGTTGATGAAGCTCCAGATCACATAGGTGAGGTAGCCGATGGGCTGGTGCGTGAGCTGGCCGTTCCAGACGTAGTTGGACCAGCCGGCCGTATAGATCAGCGGTGCCGTCTCGCCGACCGAAATCGCCAGGGACAAGAGGATCGCCGTGATGATCCCAGGCATGGCCACAGGCAGGAGAACCCGCACCACCACCATCCGGTCATTGGCACCCAATGCGTAAGCGGCCTCCCGCATCGAGATCGGGATCTGGCGCAGCACCAGCTCGGTCATCTTAGCCATGTAGGGAAGAATCATCATGGCCAGCGTGATGGAGGCCGCGAGGACGGAGAACTGCCAGCCGAGCCAGATCACCATCGTCACGTAGCTGAAATAGCCGAGCACGATCGACGGGACGCCGGTGAGCACATCCGCCAGGAAGCGCACGACCGAGCCGAACCGCCCGTTGCCGAATTCAGAGAGGTATATCCCGGTGCCGACCCCGATGGGCACGCCAAAAATCAGCGCCCCGATCGAGAGGACAATCGTGCCGGTGATGGCATTAAGGAGACCGCCACCGACGCCTTCCGTCACCTGGGTGAAAAGCTGCGGCGACAGTGCAGAAAACCCGCGCACAAAAATAAGCAGGATGATGTCCACCAACGGTACCGCCACCAGCGCGAAGGCGACACTGCAGAAGACCCAGCCCAGCACACTGCGGAAGCGGCGGCCCGCAACAGGGCGCCGCTTGATGGTATCGGCCCGAAACCCAGCCACACTCGCACTAGCCATGCGCGCCACTTCCCCTGCGGACGAGAAGCCGCGCGACCATGTTGACGAACACCGTGATGACGAAGAGCACGATCGCGATCTCGGCCAGGGACTGGACGGCGAGACCCGACTCATCCTGCTCGGCACTGTCGAGCTGAGACACGATGAAGGAGGCCATCGTGCTGATGGGCGTCATCAAAGTCGTGGGCATGTAGTTCAGCGCGCCGCCGGAGACCATGAGCACCGCCATCGTCTCGCCCAGGGCTCGGCCGAGGCCCAGGATCACCGCGCCGATGATGGCCGGCCGCACCATGGGGAGCATTGTGAAGAAGACCATCTCGAATTTCGTCGTGCCCAAGGCATAGGCGGCTTCCTTGGCTTCTTTCGGGATGCGCGTCATCGAATCATAGACCGTGATCGTAATGACCGGGATGACCATGAGCGCGAGCACGAGCGACGACGCGAGCAGACCGAAGCCAGTGCCGCCGCCCGCCCGGAAAAACGGGACAAAGCCGAGAACCGCAGCCAGCGCGGGCGCGATGGAATGCGCCACGATCGGCACCAGCACGATGATGCCCCATAAGCCGTAGACGACGCTGGGCACCACGGCCA
>Ga0116230_10004127_pt1 | contig 14236 bp, 8 predicted proteins | sample S1TSphfallax_3_FD_88678 | JGI IMG/M metagenome (GOLD analysis project Ga0116230, IMG submission 88678) | Host-associated microbial communities from peat moss isolated from Minnesota, USA - S1T2_Fd - Sphagnum fallax MG | ecosystem: Host-associated > Plants > Peat moss > Unclassified | place: USA...
GGGGGAGGGGATCTGCATCATGGTGGGCCTATCTCTAGAGCTTCCGTTTATTGCGCTGTTCCACACAAAAATAAAAGACAACAGTATACCGATGCTGCAAGCTGCTCCTTTCATTCTGTCCCGCGACATCTCTTTTTCCCCTTTATAAAGATCTCTTGCCTAGCACGATGCAACCATTACTCTCGCAATTGTCGGGCCTCATCGTCTAAGCTAGAGACTACTGCGTCCGTCGCCACTCATGAGCTTTTTCCGGAGCGGCCGGCCCGATCTGGTCTGGACTTATCTAGCGACAGTCGTGCGTAATCGCTAAGAGGTCTCCATGAGTTGCAGTGCAGTAAGCTCATGGTGAGCGACGACACCATCTTCGAATGCATCCCCTTTGTCGCCGCGGCTTGGCACGATCCTCTCACCAGCCTTTAGACTAGGTTGAGTGCTGCACCGTGCAGCTCATGTGTAGTTCCCGCTCAAGTTTCGAGCTTTTTCTGTCCGTGAGAACTAGGCTACTCCAGAATCGTGGGATTCAGTTTCGTGGGTCATGTCGTTTCTTGTCCAGATTGAAACTCTTGCAGTCTTTTTGCGCGCTGCTCAGAGTTGCGGTAGTACTTAGTATTGTAGGATTTCAAGAATGTTTGGCATCGTGGCAAATCATGGGTACTCTGAGGAGAAAGGTTGCCGTGAGCTATTCATGTCTATCTTGCATCAGAAGTCATCCTGTCTCTTGATGTGCTGTGTTGTTGGAGTTCTTTTCACAGTTTTTTAGCTCTCAGGTGGTCTTTCATCCAATACTGGTCTGTAGTTTTATTTAGTATCTCTCCTAGCTAGAGAGCTTGTGAGTGATTCGTGCCAAGCTGTGTGCAACCAAGGGGTTTTAGTACTCTTTATGACAACAACAAAATGAATCCAATTCATAAACGTAGATCTTGAATTGTCACATGCGCACCAGCTGACAGTCCAAGTTGAAATGGGTCCTGGTCGACATAAGCATTTCAGTGAACAGCTTCAAAGATTTGCCAGGTAAAAGATACATGTTTTCTGGTGATAGATTGTCTTCAGTGATGGCTGGATTGCAGTATCTGACCTTGGATTCTTGAGGAAATCTCTGCAGATTCAAAACAAAGGTGCAGTACTCCCTCAAACACTGCAATTAAATTCCTGCAAGTCAAGTTGCAGTACTCACTCAAACACTGCAATTCCTGCAAGTTTGAGTTCAACAGCAATTGATTGAGGTGAGGAGAAGTTTGGTCATGCTGCTAATATCTCTGCTTCTATATCTCATTTGAGGGTGTATACTACTGACCTGCACAATTGCAGTATAATCGAATATGCAACTCAATCTTGGAGTGGAGACTGCAGTTTCATGAAAAGCTTTGAAAGACTTGAGTGCCCACCTGCTCCTGAAGTTTGAGTGTGGTGCACAGCATCAACTATATGCTGCAACTGACTTGATTTGTTTTCATGATATGTCTGTCCATTCCTGCATCTGCAGGTCACAAAGAGTGCATGAGAGATCATGCAGAACTCTGACCAAACTGAAGCAAGGCAGTTAAGACTAGACCAGTTGCAGTGTTGCAGTATTGAAGGATATTCTCTTCTCTGGGTGAGAGACTAGAGTTGAAGTGCTCATGTTGACTAAAAAAACCTGAGTAAACAAACTATTCACAACAGATCCTATTTGCAAACCTTGCACAAGATAATTTTCAATCATGCAATGTCCCAGAAAGCACATCAGTTGATCAATATCAACTAAAAGGCCTTTGACCAACAACTGCAATGTGCCTGCAACCACTGACTCTTTAAGAAACAATCTTTGTTGATTCTCATAACTATTAAAATCCTTGCAAAATCATTACTTGGAACAATTATAAAATGACAAGTAACAATTCACACCTACAATCTTCAATCAAAATTTATCATAATGTAGATAAATACCACCAACACAAAACTGCAACAGAATGTCAAACCATCACTATACTTCAGCAATAACATGCAGAAATACCATCATTACAAAACTCCATCAACCCAATGGCAAACCATCACTATACTTCAACAATAACATGCAGAAATACTACAAATACAAAACTGCAACCCCACTGTCAAACCAGATTGTCATACTTCAACAATAACATGCAGAAATACCACCAATACAAACCTGCAACCAAATGTCAAACTGTAACTACACTGCCACTATATACTTCAGCAATAACATGCAAAGATAGATACCACTATTACAAAACTTCAACCCAATGTCAAACCAGATCATCATACTTCAACAATAACATGCAGCCATACCACCTCTACAAAACTTCAACCCAATGTCAAACCACAACCATACTTCAACAATAACAGACAGAAATACCACCACCACAAAACTTCAACCCAATGTGAAACCATCACATTATTTCAACAATAGCATGCAGGAATACCACTACTATAAAACTTCAAACCAATGTCAAACCATCACCATATTTCAACAATAACATGCAAACATACCATCACTACAAACCTTCAGCCCAATGTCAAACCATTGCCATACATCTGCACAAATAACACACAGAAACATCTAACAGTACAAAACTGCCCCCCAATGTCAAATCATCACCATGCTTCAACATGAAAGTATGATGATGGTTGAAATTGTGTTGGATTGAGTACTATTTAAAGACTACACCTATTATAATATAGTTCATGAAATACTAGCGTCGACACTGATGACATCTGAAACATTCATCAGGACAATGACTTTAGACCTATGAAGCTGACAGTGCATGATCGGGCTTAATGTGCCTTTGAAATCGCTCTTAGCTGGTCACCTATTCCAAGATTAGTTTCAGCCTAAGGCAGTGAACTTCAGAGTTCACATGGATCCAGCCATGTCCACCTTTCCCCCTCCATACACCATACCTACAATATTCTCCTGGAAAAGGATACAAGCTTCATGTATGCTGCAAAAACTCTGGAACTCAACCACTCTCCAAACTGAGTTCCTGGAAAAATGACGACCAGAGAACTATATTCCTTGAAAGATCCACACTTGAATAACAAGTTCTGCAATCCTACCTGTTACTAGAAGCCACAAAGGAAAATGAAGAGTAAAACCAGAAACACAAAGGTTCAGTATGAAACATCACAGTTACAAACAATGCTGTGCACAAAGCTGATTCAGACTGCAAATGCTTTGTAACTATTCTCCCTCCTACAATCACTCAAAACATAGAAACTACTCAGGTCAAGGGCCCAGATACAAAACTCACTAGAACAGAGAGACAATTTTATGAGCAATGCACCCTAAACAAAAAATGCATACTCCTCACAACCAATTCTATCGTGATCAACATGTGCACTCCACAACCCAATGCATAGATGCCTGTTGATGTCTAAAGAAAGACAATCTCAAGTCTTGTCAGTTGGCCATCTCATCAATAGTAGAGCTTCATCACCTGCAAACACAGGTTGATGCAAACTTAGCAATGATAAAATTATTGCTATTAAGGTTTGCGAATGACCTCTCTACCAAGGCACATGTACAGTGTTTACCTCTCACTCCACTGAGACAGCACCCAATAGTCCATCCAGCTGAAGTGCCTGTGTGCCAAGTCTTTTGATAATCATTTAGGGCTATCAAGTTATAATACCAACAGATGTCTCCACTATCTAGCTGGTATTCAGGCTGGAGCAGTGTCAGGTAATCATATACCTTGTCTCCAGGACAATTTAACTTGCAGTATAAGAAAGCACCAGCTGAAGATTATGAAAACTTAACATTGTCAACAATAACTGCCTGCTATTTCTGCTCACAAGTTTTGAACTTTCTTCCAATTTGAAACCCAAATAGGAAAGCTGCAGTCACTAATAAAGCAAAAAATAGTATAATGAACAGCTTCCTTCAATCTGTTAACCTTCAAACCACTAATCTACCACTGCAGTCCTCAGCTTGTGCTAAAGCCAGCCCTGGCTGTATAAGGCTGCCAACAGTATACAGATGAGTTACATGACCAATCTCTGCTATTACTGACAGCAGCTGACTATTCAAACTAAAGAACTCCAAGTTGCCATTGATTTCTGGCAGTCAAAACCCATGATTTAGCTTGCTTCAGCCATCTAAACAACTTTCAGGAAAGACTTTCAGAGCCCAGATCCTTGACTGATTCCAGTTCTGGGCAGGCCTGACAACTTTGCCATATACAATGAGATAAGACAATGCTGCCTTTATTGCAGAAAATATACATATATCTTCATTAGTACAGGGAACTTCTTCATCTGTATGGTTTCAGTCAACTTGACTAGAATGGGAAGATGATTGGACATTAAAAAGTTAAGAAATTTGAGATCCAACATCTCCATGCACAAGAGGGAAAGAAGGAAGGAAAAAGGACCAAAAGTGATGAAAAGATGGAAGACTGAGTTGCGGTTTGGACAACAGCAACAGTCACATGCATGTTCAGTGACTTTCAGCATGTATGGTAGTGAGCAGCTACCATAACATCCCCTCTGACTTCAGTAGCCCCCAGCAGTGGGTCTAGGTCAATTTGTGACAGACCAGTAGTTACAGGAAAGACTCTCTGATGATGCCAGGGTTCCAACAAAAGGAACAAAGAGATGGAGATAGCCAAAAGAAAAAAGATGAAAGAGGAACCTGAAAAATAAGAAAAAACCAAAAAAAGAATCAAACAAGGAAAGAGGAAGAGAAGAGAGAAAAGGCATAAAGAACTGTACAAGCATGATCTTTTGAGAAAAAGTTGGGCTTTGTAAAGGTCCCCACTCAGAATTGAAAAAACTTTTGATTATTGTTTTGAAGATACAAAAGACAGAGAAAACACCAAACAAAAATATTTCAGCAAAACTCTGCTTCAATTTAGTGGAGATATTGAATCAGACTGACTATCACTCATTAAAAGACTAATTGGGCTAGCCATTTGAGATATATAAAACTCTTTATCTAACTACAAAGTTCCGAGAAACTATAAAACTGACTATCAACTACCCCAAAGTTGGCAGAATCTGAAATATTGGAATGCAAATTTATGAGCATAAAAATCATGTTAATACTGCATATTCTGGCTGTGAACATTTTTCAAAGATGTCATTGGACATGAAACTATGGTTATTGCCAAATCCAAAAACTCGCAAGAGAAGCCAATAGAAGCACAATTGAGCTTACAGAATGATTTAGGGTACATGCTGCCCAGACATTTTTTGCATAATATATCAGCCCTAGACATGTGTAGGTGGGAAAACAGAGCAGACTATGATTTCACAAGAACTGAAATGCCAAACCCAAATGCAGAACCTTGCAGACACTGGGGTTGGGCATTTATTAGCCTCACATGTGCATGGTTGATTGTGCTAGAGCAAAACTGTATTCACATACTCATGGCTGGCAGGGAGCTCCCAGCCCAAGATCATCTTCTTCAACATGACAACAACATGCTGTCCAACATGCAGCACTGTTATCCAGGAGGATTGGGTGACCCAATGACCCCAGTACATGAGTTTTGATTTGCTATCATGAGTAAAAACAGATCTAGCTGCTAGACTGCATCTCATGCAATTTGAATTGCAAAGTGCACATATAATGTTGCCATCCCCCAATTATCCATACTTCATATTCATGCATGTAATACTGCATGTATATATACAGTGATGGCAACAACAGTGCATGACTCTAAAGATGCAAATCCTCCCACTGAACCCTAAACCCTAATGCATGGGGTAAACTCAACAAAATATTTGTGCTTGAAACTTGAACCAAACTTCAGGGAATGGTGTGAGGATTTGCTCGCTGGGGTTTTCAGTAAGGATTGCTCAGGAATTTTCAAACCCTGCAACTAATGGAACATGTTGATTTTGACGTTATTGCAGTTTTGAAGGATTTGAGGATTTGGTGGGTCTTCTTATCAATGCAAAGATTGGGTCAAATTGTCCGACTCTGAGGAATATGCCTATCAACCCTAGCTACTGCAATTGACAGAGTTACTAATATAGGAGAAACAAGTATCATGTAGTGGGCACCTAATCCACTTCTGCATTGAATCATGCTTTCCTTTCTCACAGCATTTCCTACAAGTCGAGGATAATGCCTTGCAAGGTCAGAGATACAGACAAAAAACAACAAACAGATCGAGACAATCGAGACGAGGAATCGTCAAAAGACAAGTTGGAATTTGTTTCCGCACCTGGTGTGAGGACGTGGTGTTTTCGTTGAATGCTGCAGGATTGGGGGCGCGCTGGAACTCTTTTGATCACCAAAACCAAGCTGGAACTATATTATAAAATAAAAAATAAAAAAGCGAAATGAAGCGCAGCGCTAGGTGAAGCTGACGAGCTATGAAATTACAACGGTCGCGAAATCGCTTCTACTACTACGAAGCTTGGATGCATAGCAAAACTCCATTCCATTCCATACCAATATAAAGCTCCCGCCACTACAACTTCCGTATAATGGGCGCAATGGGCGCGATGGGTGCGATGATCGATCGCGTGGGTTGCGATTGGTGTCATCAAAATGCGCGGCGAAGATGTGAATCTCGCTCACGCTGATGAGCTGACTGAAAGATCCGTCCCTTGCAGAAGAAAAGCTTGTGTACTGCAGTAACCCTAGAATCATGAGTTCTTTCTTTCTTTCTTTCTTTATTCTTTCCAGGCCATCTTTTCAAAGTTTTCCTTCGTAATTGCAGTCACCTGCCCAGCTGCCCTGACAGAATTTCCCCTTAAACCCCCAAATTTCAGGACCCTCCACACGTAAACCCGGAATCGCTAACCAGTCAGCTCTTGCCAGTTACCTACTGCCCAGACTGAACAAGCAACCCACCACTGCACCAGTTGGCCTTTCTGTCCATTGGATGATAGATGGGTTGCGTTTTTTTCATCTGGTTCCTGACCCTGCATTGTACCACGTTCAATCTTTTTTGGCTCCTCACATTGACATTTTTCTTTTGGCCATTTCTTTTCCAACCCTGACCCTCCATTTCTACCCTCCCCACCTATCAACTAACAAGCAATCCCCCTACTAACCCTACCTACCTACCTACCTACCTACCTACCTTCTATCTTGTCCTAGCTAAACCTTTACCTCTCAAAAAACAACCTTATATCTTTTCCTAACTAAATTTTTAGCTTTTCATGGCAAAAAATTTACCTCTCAACAAATTTTTTATATTTCTTAACTATATTTTTATTTTTTAACAAAACATTTATATTTTTTTATTAAACTTCTACCTTTTGACAAAACCTCTACAAGTACGTAGCCTAAGCCTATTTAGTAAATAACATAAACCACCTACGCCTAATAAGTAAACATGTAGCCTATCTTATTAACTAGGTGAATAACCTAGGCCACCTAAGCCTACTAGGTAGGTAGCTTACCTTAGGCTATCAAAGTTTAACTAGTTACGTACATAACATAGGCCACCTAGGCCTATAAGGTAAGTAATTTAACTTAGGCCATTTAGGTTTATTAAGTATGTAGCCTAGCTTAGGCCACCTAGGCCTACAAGGTATGTAGTCTAACCTAGGCCACCTAAGCTTACCAAATAGGTATGTAGCCTAATCTAAACTACCTAAACAAATACATAGCTTAACCTAAGCTACCTAGGTAAGTACATAACCTAACCTAGGTGAGTTTAACTTAGGCGAGCTTAACCTAGGCCTATTAAGTAGGTACATAGCGTAACCTAAGCCTACTAGGTAGGTATGTGACCTAACCTAGGTTACCTAGGCCACCTAAGCTTACTAAGTAGGTATGTAGTTAACTTAAGTTAGACCACCTAGGCTATTAAATAGGTAACATAGCCTAGTATTAGGTAGGTAGCTTAAGCTTAAACCTATTTAATAGGCTAGGCTACCTACCTAATATGCCTAAGCTAGAACTATTAATAAGTTAATAAATACTTATGTAACCTATTAAATAGCATAAGCATAAGTAACTTACTATGTAGGTATAAACATAAACCTTAGTACCTACCTATAAGGCCTAGTAGACTATAACCTCCATGTTACTTAAATACATGCATTTATTAATAGGTACCCCCTACCTACCTAAACTAACTTACCTATATATGTAAATAATGTAAAAAATTCAACTTCATTTAATGTAATATGTTTTTTTTAATTCATAAAAAATGATTACAATATGTTGGTCCAAAATCATGTTCATTGCAAGTGAGGAGTTCAAAGCCCCACACTTGCAACCTAGACTACCTTGGTTACTTAGGTGACTTAATTAGCTAGGTATCCTAGGTTTACAAAGTTTACCAGACCCCCTAGCCTAATTTACTTAGTTTAGCTTAAAAGACTTAATCTAACCTAGGTGGTTATATTAAATGGCTTAACCTAGGCCTAGGACATAAGGTTGGTGGGTAAATAAATAATTTTTTTGGCATAATTAATTATTAGGTTTATTAATTATGTAAGTAACTAGGGTAAGGTAGGGTAGGGTAGGTAATTAATTAATTAATATTTTATATGATATTTAAATAATATATTTTATGGTCACTACCCAAATTATATTATTGCCATGGTGGTTTATTAAAAACAATCTGGTCAAAACAACCTAGTCAAAAAAACCAACCAAAAATACCTAGTCAAAACGATCAAGTTTAAAACAATTTGTCCAAATGGCACTTTGGTCAAGTTGGACATTGAGGGAAAAAAACCATATAAATGGTTTTTTTGACAAAAATTCTCAATCCAAAAGGCCATGATTTCTTACAATAGGCACCTAATGGCCATCAAGTTCTTTTATTTTTTTCTTGGATTAGGAATGCACTTGGTGGCCACCAAGTTTCTTTTCCATTACTACAAAATGTGGGTGCAATTCATTAATCTTTGTTCATTAGACCAATGAATTCACTACTTCCCCATTAGGTCCCATTCACTATAACTAATGAATTCACTCATAATCCAGTGAAATCATTTAACGTACAAGGACACCTTTTGTTGTAATATTTGTTCATAATCAAGTGTAAAGGCACTTAATGGCCACCAAATGTTTTTTTTTCTCATCCTCGATCAAAATGGCAATTGGTAGCCACTAAGTTCTTTGTTTTTCTCTTTTTGGATTACGAGGGCACCTTGTAGCCACCAAGTTTTTTTTCTCCTCATAATCGAACAAAGAGGCATTTGGTGGCCATCAGGTGTTTTTATTTCTCTTCATTAACAATGATGGCACCTAATGGCCACCAAGTTTTTTTTTTTTTTCCTTATTGGGTTAAAAAGGCAATTAGTGGCCATTAAGTGTTGTGTTTTACTTGTCATCAATGATAAGTGCACTCAACAGCCCCTAGGTGTTGTGTTTTAATCCTCATTGACGAGAATTACACTTGGTGGCCACTAGGTGCGTTTTTTTCCTTTTTATGGAATTTTAAGGCAACTGGTGGTTGTCGGGTCTTTTTTGTCTTCATGTTGACTAAAAAGACATTTCATCACAAACTTCCTTAGGCAAAATTTCAATATGATTATAATGAATCATTATATTTATGTTATTTGTTTTTTAAAAATCACGTCATTGTTGTGTGTTTTTCATTTTATTATTCTATTGTTGATAAAATGTTTGTTGAAAATATATAAACATAATGAACAATGGCTTTGACTTATTGATTGCATGATTATGATGATGAAAAGAATAATGATTTGTCATTTTACCAAAATTTTCATGACACAAATGCAAAATTTTACCATTCAAGGATATTTTTAATCTATATCATTTTTAAAAATAATTATGTTTATGTTGATACTATGATATTAAAATATAATTTTAAAACTTGTTGAAATAACTAAAAAATGACATTTGATCCAAATTACGTTATATACCAGTTCCCATTATTTTTACATAATTATTTTTCCCCAAGAAGTTTATGATGTTGGTGGCCATTAGGTGCTTGTTTTTTCCTCTTTGTTGACAAGAATGGCACCTAGTGACCACTAGGTGCCATTATTTTCTCTTCATCAACTAGAAATAAACATCTAAACTAAATATTGTATATGTAGAGGATGACGTTTGAGAGGTTCTTACATTGTGGGTGAGTTTTTAACATGTTTGGATTCAATTGATCCTAGTGGAAACATGAAAATTTTGATGGTTAATGAACAAGAAAAATCAATGAATGAATATAAGTAAACTCATAGAATTTTGTGAAAAATTATATGAAATGAACAATTTTGTGATGGCATGTGATGATAGATGTTTTTCACATAATTATGTCTATTTCATAAAATCATGCAAGATTTTAAATAACAATTGAACAATGCAAAAGTTTGTGAATTTTTTGAATTGGACTATGAAAAATGCTTTAAAATGAATGAGAATGAACATAATTTTACAACATGAAAAGATCTTGTGCTAATTAAATCTATTGCGTAGTTCAAAGTCGAAACATAAAAAAACTTTGAAATGTGCAATAGATTAATGTGAATCATCTTACAAGTCAAAAATGCAAGTGGGAAAAAATAACAAATTGATGTTAATCATCTTATAGGTAAGTAAATTCATATCATGTGAATCATCATGACTTAATATATGGGTAGATGAGCAAAAATTGTATCATTACAAAATTTGTCATTGCTTCTTGATGAGAAATCCTAATAAAGTTATAATATAAGAATTAGTGATTTCCTATTATTTGAACATAAAATAATATTTTTGCAAGTTATGAAAACCCTTAAAACTATTAATATTGACATAATTGTTGAATATTAATTTGATGATAAAAGATCAAAATGTTGTCATAAAACAAGCATGTCAATTTGATGAATCATATCAAATGTTTTGTATGTCTTTTTAAACTCATTATTTAATGCTCAACATTGTCTTTTAATATGCAAATATTATGACATTGTACTTAAAATATTCAAGAATGACTTAAATTCTTCACATGAATTTTTTTTAATTCATTAATAATTCACACTGAAAATCTATGTTGCAGTTGTCAAGTTTGTACCACATTAATCAAAAGTATTTAAGAAATATTGAATATATTATGAATATATTAATCATGCATTGTGTTATTTAAATCCCATTAATATTAATATGTTGTTACAACTAAAATTTTCTCTCAATGCACTGTCTTTTTAATTGAGTTAAACACATGAAAAAATAAATGAATGTTTGTGATATTATTTAATTTTTTACAAGACTTAAGAAAAAAAAACTTGCAAAGAAGGTACTTAAAAAAGGAAACTTGAAGAAAAAAAAGTGATCAAATTTGTGGGCAATACACCAATACTTGCAAATTAGGAGCAAATTGTGACATTGTGCAAGATTTTGAAAACCATAAAAGTTAATCACAATACATTTTAATTTTGATATTATTTTTTTTCCCATTTTTATATAGTTGAAACATGTTCAAAGTCTAGTTCTTGATTTCAAATTCTACATTATTGAAAGATTTAATAAATTTTTGGTTGAATCAATTGCAAGTTAGCCATATTTAATCACATGTTTCTCAACCTACTTTCACCATGTATCACACCAAAGTCTTAAAAAAATTGAAATTCATTTTTACATGTTGTCATTTAAAAGTGCATGATTCACATTCAAGTGCATTTGCATTTCCACCTTTTCATTCAACAACAAGTACCCTTTTAAGCTTAATAGCCTAGTATTAAATAATATATTGTGTATGTTTTGAACAATCAATTTTAAATTATAATTCAAGTTTTTGACCTATGAATCATGATTGCAACTTCTTTTAGATGTGTTAAATTTCAATATTTTGTTTCATATGAAAGGAATGTCAACAATGTGTAGATATGGTGTATTTTAAACCTTTAAACCACACTCTACATCCATACATTTTTAATTAATTTGATATGGATTAATTTTCATTATTAACTTGAATTCTTTTAATAACTAGTATTTTCAATATTTGTAATTTAATAATGATTTTAATCAAATTTAAGGAGAATACCATCATTTCTTATTAATTAAATCAAATATCGAAACATATTATTTAAAACCTTAAATTTCAACTTTTGTAATATTTTAATGGATATTTTTTAATCAAAATTAGAAAACTATGTATTCAAATCAATAGTGAAAATGAATTATCCATCATAACATTTTATCATTTAAGTTGACAACTTGTTTAAGTCTACACTATTTTGATCAATTTTATGTGTGAAGTGGTATATACTATATTGATAATCTTTTAATATCACCTCCAAACATGCCTTAGGGGTGCGTATTTTATTTTGTCCCTTCTAACCACCATTTCCTTGGAATGAATAAACATTTTAAATTTCCTTTTATAATTACTTTCTTTTTTCAAATCAATAAAATACATTTCCCTTTTTAATTTTGGTATATTTTAAAATTATTGAAAACTTGATTCATCTTTCCAATGTTTTTTTGAACCTTTAAACCATTATGATTGATGTTATGCCAAATGCCATCCCAACCTAACAAATGTTTCTAAATCCAAACATCCCTATTCGAAATTCAAATTAATGTAATGTTTCAATTTAAGATTGACCTAAGCTTGGTCAATAACAAAACCACACATCAACAACACCAACGATGACAAAAACCAAGGAACAAAAAAAAAAGGGAATGTTGACAAGAAACAAGATAATAAGCAATAACAAGCTTGGGGTCAAAAAAACAAGGGTTGCAAATATTAAATTATTTATCTATCAAACCAAGGGTTGTTGGGAAATATGGTAGGAAGGACGTTTGGGGATGTTGAAAAGGCCCCAAAACTTTGATTTTGAGTCAACAAGGGCCACCCAAAAGGACATCATGGATGTTAAAAATATTAAAATTTTAGTAGGTGAAAATTAAATCTTATATTCTAGAATTAATGCAAGTGGAAATTTTGATTATATTGCCAATCTATATGATCATGTATTATCAATGTCTAGTAATTACTTTTGAAATAATTTATTCAACTTCAAATATACTAATATTTTGACCTTATGTCAATTTATGGTCATTGTAGTGTGAAGCAATGGAAAGCCCAAATTAGAAGCCCTATCCTCATTACCAAATACTATGATATGTCCTTGCTACTTATTTTTATCCTCGTTCTTCTCAAAATAAACCTTACTCAGTGGGTGTTCAAGTTTTTCATAAATTTTGAAAAAGTCAAATAACCATTGTATATATGGATTTTTTTATATATAGTTAAGGTGTAATTTTTCTTTAAATATAATATCAGTATAATGATGTTACTTGAGTAAAAATTAATTGGTTGGTGTTTTGGTTTGGATATTTTGGGAAAGGAAATTTTATTATGTTTATTGTTGAAATTTATTCAAGAATGTAGTTGCATGAAATATTGTGATAATATATACTTGGATTTTTTTCAATGAATCCCAAAATTTGCAATATCTATTGCATGTTACGTTGATATTGTAAAAAAACGCATTGTCATGATGAACTATAGACAAAATTTTGTTGCATGATAATAGTTATGGATCCTATTGGTACAACAATGTTCTTAGGTAGATTGTTCACATATAATATGTTTTTTTAAAATTTGAAATAATTGTAAAATTTTCCAATTTTTGAATTACATGTATGATAATTAATTATTTGGATCAATTATTTCATTTAATTAACCATTGAGGTAGTTTAAACCTATATTAATTAGTCTAATTCAAATAATTTAAATTAATAGTTTAAAATTAAGATAATCAATATGACATAATTAATTTTTGTAGCCAACCAAATAAAAGATTGTTTGAAGTAATCAAACTTAGTATAATTCATTTAATTCATTCATTCATTACTTGAAATGAATAAATTAAATTTGATTTCAGATCATTTGTTATCAAATGATTAATTATCTAAATTCATATAATTATTCAGTTATCACTAAGAAATTAAATTTTTATATTAAATTTTATTTTAATTAACTAATATTTAAAAATTATTTGAATCAAACTATTTATTTATAATTCATATTAATAGTTAGTTATTCAGTTTAAGCAATTAATTCAGAATAATTAAGTATATTAAATATTAAATAATAAATTATTGACAAATAATTCATTATTAAAATTTTAAAAATAAATATGAATTTGGTTTAAAACATCAAGTTATAAATAGACATATCCATACATTGTATTACACTTAAAATGAACTTTTAATATAATACACACATGATTGTTTTTAGTCTCACATTTAAATTAATTATATGTATCCAAAAAATTAGTTTGCTTGTTAATTTAGATAGTTAATGATATGGTAATTATTGATAAGATAATGATTAATATTTCAATTAATTGATTTAGCTCATTA
>Ga0116230_10004128_pt1 | contig 14231 bp, 23 predicted proteins | sample S1TSphfallax_3_FD_88678 | JGI IMG/M metagenome (GOLD analysis project Ga0116230, IMG submission 88678) | Host-associated microbial communities from peat moss isolated from Minnesota, USA - S1T2_Fd - Sphagnum fallax MG | ecosystem: Host-associated > Plants > Peat moss > Unclassified | place...
GGGGGAAAAAAAAAACCTAGCGGTTGCTGTGCTCATGGGCCACCTTGCATCTTATCTTGGATTGAATTTCTACTTTATCTATTTTAGCTTCCATCTCAGAATTGGCATATGTCAGCATGGTTTATCAAAAAAAAATTCCTCCAAAAGGAAACAGTAATCCTACAACTTTGAAGGAATCACAAGAATTCATGTGTGTTGAATGTACTACATGCTCTCTTCCCCTGATTTCATGCCTCTTTGGCTTTTGGTTTCTGTGTGTGGCATGTAACTGTCATACACTTGCATCAGTTCTTCCTGAATTTGAGGATATGTTGCCATGAATGATGGATATATTTGTCAAATTTTGCAGACACTGAGCAGTTCCAAGGAAGTTAAACACCGTGGCCATCAATGTGATCATACACATGGGCACACACATGTACACAGCTCCATTCCGACTAAAAACCCTGGTGGTGATGGGCCCCCACCCTTCCGAAGCTCCCTCAGGCGTACTAGTGGGAACCTGCGGGATTGTGAAAAGGTAAGCTCCAAATTTTTTCTGCTCCTGTTCAGATGTTTTTGTATTGACTATGCATGCCACTTAGTTTTTTCTCAAAGACTTGAATGTGAGTTTATTCCCTGTGACAAGTGATGTTGGGATGGTGATGGCAGCTCAAAGTGCAGGAGGTGGGCTTGATGGAGTTGCCGGCAATTATGAAGCAGCTCCGTGGTTTACTAGGTGAACTTGCAGGTCGTGTTGCTGGAAGAAACAAGGATGATGTCACAGAAGCTCTCTCCCTTGTACCTCTTCATACCTCCCTGCCCCCATATTTTGTCATGCTCTAGCTGCTCAGACCTTGCATGGCTTGAAGGTGTGAAAGGGCACAATGAAAGGTTAATTCTGTCACTGATTTTGATATCAGGTTGAAGTGATGAAGGCAAAATGGACACAAAAGGAGAGTGAGCTGGAGCAACATGTAAGAAAGCAGGCTGCTCTGTTGAAGCAGGTGTGCCTTGCCCTGGCCTCTGTACTCCAAATTTCTGGAGTCTCTTTTCTGCACAGAAAATTGGAAATTCAACTTAGGCATGTGCGCAAGGTGGTGTGAGGATGGGCAGGTATCGGATGATGCAAAGAGGATGGTGGAGGAGGCACAGGCTAATGCATATTCTGAAGTGGAGGCAGCTCATGCTACTGTTCTGCATGTTAAAGCTTCCCTTATGGAGCAGGCTGAGTCAGTGGGCAGTGTAGATAAACAGGTGCAGTGGTTCTGCTAGTCTCTCAAATATTTTTCTGAATTCACCTCTGTTTGGTCTATTTTTGGTTGATCCCCGAAAAGTACACAGGAAATTATTGGTGGATCTTGTCCAGTTGGCAATATGTGGACATGGAGTTGAGACTTTGCATGCTTATGTCCATGCTGCATTCTATGTATGATGCTATAACTGGCTAGAGACATGGTAGTTTCCATTCCACTGCAAATGGTCATGACAAGAAGTAGCTAAATTATGAACTTCACTCCATCTCAATCTAAACTTTGAGGGTTAGGACAAGATGCTAGGAAATTTTGCTATCTGGGCTTTGGGTCCAGGTATGCCTGAACACAATTTAGCTCTATTAAACTATACTTTTTCAAGTAAGGTTGGCATGGGCTCAATTTTGGATATAAAATGAACAGCTGTGGTTGTTTGATTGTCTTTTGTTAACAATGGAGCTTTCAATGTGTGTAAAACATTGGTAAACTTTGTCTTCTTTCAACAGCTGGAATATGATAGTTGTAAACTATGGGAAATCTTGGTGCAAGGAAAGGAGTACTAAGAAAACATGTAGAAGAATTATTTGTCTGTATAAAGTATGCTCTTGAAATAAGCTTTCCAGTTGGCTATTGATTTTTTATCTGCAATGTCCAACTAGGAGTCATTTGGACCTGATTTCTTTCCCTTCTCTTGAACTGGAGTGGGGAGTGTTAAGCTTTACTCTGCTGAAGCTCAATCCCTGTGTTAATGATTATAATACATGTGAATGGACGCAGGAGGTTGAGGAGATGAGAAAAGAAATCACAGAAGCCCGGAGGATTAAAATGCTTCATGAACCCAGCAAGGTCTTTTTTACTTCTAGTTAAGCTTTATATGCATATCCTGAAATCGATGTCCGCAATAATTACACTTGACCAAAACAATTAGGATTTTAAGACTGATCTTTTCTCTTGGCCCACCAGTCTTTGAAAGAAGCAAGGTGCTTGGAATTGGCAGACAATGGACCTGGAGTTTGAGATTGAAGGTTTGCGGCAGCAGCTTACTCAGAAGACTGTTGAACTAATACATCTGCGCAAAGAGGTACACCCTTCTTCTGCCACAACTGTCAGGTTTTCTTTTCTTACAGAAGGGAATCATATGTACTATAGATTGGTATGAGAAACCTAGTTCTTTCTTAAGAGGAACTTTTTGGGCACATTGACTTTGTGGATACTTTTTGGAACTCAAATGTGCATTCTTTCAGTGCACCCTGGAAAAGTTGCTGCCCTTCTCATTAGGCAGACATGGAGTAGCACAACCGACTGGGTTCTGGGATGGCAGTTGGTGGCTGCAAAACGTGTAGGACAGCCAGGACATTATGAGCTGCAGGGGGAGGAGCGGCTTGGAGCCTCTCTCATAATATCTCCGCTTGAAGAAAATGGGCTTGATATCTCCACATGCACCATTCAGTGGCATCGTGAGTCAGCTGACAGGAGCAAGGGTGGGCCTATAACAGGTGAGCATCACACTGTAGTAGTGGAGGTAATGCAACTGAGGAACAAACCAAACTTTGATCTTTCTGCCGATTTCTATCAAAATGTGGACAATTCTACTCCCAATGTAGTTAGGTATCTCATGTCTTAGTTCAAGCCTCACAACTCAGGGAGTGCAGGCCAATGCAGTTATTTCTGGATAGTGACTGCAGGAGACCACACCGGAAATTGAATCCAGGCCCTTTTGCATGCCTAAGGATTAGTAACTTGCATCTTCACTCTTTTATTTGTGAGTGGTTGCAGGTGCCACCAGGCCTCAATATGCACCGGAACCTTTTGATGTAGGCTGGATCTTGCGGGTAGGCCTTATTCTGCCAGGTGGCAAACAGGAAATCCTTTCAACTTCAGGACCTTTAGATGCAGGTACATATTAACAAAATGACTCATTTGTGGATGGTGAAATCAAAATCACTGCTTTTCAAGTATCCTAGAAAATCCTCTCTTTGGCCCTGAAAATCTATCAGGATCTGGTGCCAATATTCCTGCAATGTTGACATTCAGGAAGACAGAAAATTCATCATTCTGCTGAGGTATCTGGATGTTTGACTTTCTTGTAACCAATAGAGGGGACCCTTTGTGCCTAGGGTTCATTTATATTCCTGTGAAGGACCAAGTTTGAAGAAGGTTCTCTGTGAACAGGAAAGGCAGCTCCTATCCATGCTTTTGATTGGAGGCTGCTAGTCTGATTATATAACAGTGTCCTGGGGGTCAATGCAGCTCCAGGGCTTGACAACTTTGTGGAGGCTCTTTTCAAAAAAGGTGGTGCTGAATTCAATGTGAGTTTCTTTGTTAAACTTCATGCTTGGTGATTTCTGTTGAATGAGGTCAGTCCTAAGCTATTGTTAGGATTATGTAAGACATTGACTGTGAGGCGGGACTGTATCACGACTGCAGGTGAGGCTAGTCCAGCAAAATGGGGAGGTTCTTAGGAAGCCTTTGCTTCATGTTCTTCGTGTGGAGCGGAATCAGATTACAATTTTCAAAGGCCGCACAACCAAGGCGAAAGAAGACTACTCCTCCACTATCTGGGTTGACATTGTACTCCCATATAATTGGATTTTTTGAGTTGGGCATACACATAATCAGCACAAAATGATTAATGAATTCAATTGTCTTTAGAAGCAAACCTGCCAATGCTTGCACTGTGGGTATAAGGGTTCAGAAAAGAGAAGATGAAATCCAAGACAGAAAAACTTTGACTGAGAGTCAGAGTAACTAAAAAATGACCTTGACGGTCAAAGTTCTCAGCCTGTCCATGTCATGTACATGTCATCATGGAGGATTTGCAACAGAATGGCTGAAGATGTTGCTAGGTCAAAGGGCCCAACCCCTCAATGCAGCAATGTTTGAGCAGTGGTCCAATATCCCATAGAGGACACATTTCTGATTAGACTCAATTAGAGATGTCCTTCCTGTGAAATGGCTAACTTGTGTCGCTCCTTGTTGCTGTATACTCTTTCATAACGCAGTGGGATATGCAGCTTTGTGGAGCACGAGGGGGGGGTCAGGCAGCGATGCGATCTTTATACTGGGTTGCAAATAAAGGCCTTAGCTTGATGCTTGTGTTGGAGTCTGAAAGGGAACGGAATGCTGCCATCATGCTATCAAGGCGATTTGCAAGTGACCAGAATGTAAGCTGTAGCCTTATTATTTTCATTTTCCTGATTTAGACAGTTCAATCTTGAATATCTGTGAGAACTGCCTGCCGCTAGTAAAGCAGTCATCCTACACAGTACTTTTGGCAATAGTTAAGTCTTTGCTCAGCATTTGAGGCCAGGGATGAGCCAGCCTCTTAATTCTTTAGGATTGTTGTATATTCTAAAATTGCACCAACTATGATCATGCTTACAGGTGGCACTTCTTGGACCGGATGATCGATTGTTTAGTGGCACAACCCCTAGAGGTCACTCATGAAGTTCCATACATCCTGCATGTGTTTGGAATCTGTGCATGTGGCCTGTCCATTAACAATTCAGTCTGCAGCCTATTGGCTTTCATCCACAGCCATCCACAATTGAGGGATGGTTCAAGCTGGAAACATGGGGCTACTTCTGATATGTATATATGCCAAGAAAAGTTTCCTGTATAGTGCCCCTTCATCATTTGACATTGTCTGATGAGGAATTTTTTTGGGGTTCTCAACAAGAGCCAAGGTTTGCATTACAGTAGACCTACTGCTAGATGTGCAAGTTTTAGTCAGGTTTTTTGAAATCACAAAGGTTCACATTTCATTGTCTGGGACGTTTGCAATGAACTTTGGAGCACATGGACGTGCAATGGTCTTTCAGTTAGAGCATGGGTTTAGGGTTTAGATTAAGGTTATTGCAGTTATTAGAGCATGAGGTGGTTGATCAATCCTGACTTCATGGGTTAATGTTGTCTGTCTGCACATTCAAGCTGTGTGTATTGTTCCATGCTACCTAAATCTGTTGGTTCTGACTTAAGATAAACTGTTGGAACTGTCTTGTAAAATATTTCATACATGTTTAAAGCATACAATAATAGCATTCATATATTATGGCTCCTTCAGATTATGAATTATGACTTACAGAATTACAAAGGTCAGTGGCATTGGATACAAGCAATTACATGAATTCAAATTGATAAGCAGTCTATCAATTTGAGGTTCAATGAAAACCTGTGCTTCTGGAGCATTGTCATTAATAGCATCCCAAACTTGGCTGTGCGGTCATGGAGGCTCTCCCACTGTGTCCAACAGAGTTTTCTTCAATGAACTCAATTTGGAGCAACAAAATATTTTACTTGTAGCAACAATATGAACCTCATTATGAAATAAGGGGAAACTGTCAATGCAATGTTCAAAGCTTGTAGGCTCTATAGATGCTCAATTGCAGCGCATATATTGATTCAATCACCATTGGACCAAACCGATAGAAAATGTGGAACATTCTCAAGAAGGACGGAAGAAGTTATAGAAAATGCAAAAAGTTGAATCTAGCTTTGCATTTTGAGAATGTTGCCTGTCTGTGGACTAATGTAGGACATGAGGTGAACCTTATTGGAAGCCTAAACATGTGTAGATCACAAGGTGGTAGGAGTAGGAGGGATCTTATGTCTACTATTTATGAAGGGTAGGCATAAGGGCCCTCCTGCTGCCACTTTCAAATAGCAGCATAAGATCTAAATATTTCAGGAAACATGTGGTCGGTTGTGGAAAACTGAAATCTCAAGAGCATTGACTTTCAGCACTCATTGTGGACTGCATCTGATAACTGGGAATACACAATCACAGTTGTGATAACTGGACGATCCAGCATAATCTGCAATGTCAAGATTCAGGTCTAGTGGCATCAGTGAGGGATGTACGTGTTCCACTAAGTTAAGCTGCATGCCTTGTAAAATGACCACAAATTTGCAATTCAAGGAAGAGATGAGGGCAGTTGAGGGTTGGCAGGTCGTGGGAGAGCCTGTTGCTGCTTATTCTTACTGCCCACAGCAAGGATGTATGAATGTGCTGTCCAAAATCCATCATGTATAATATCCTCATGTTCAACTACAATGTGGGCTCGTAACCTTTTGATAACCTCCCCTTTCTCCACCTTAACTACTTCATCCATCTGGAACCACCCAGCATGACCACAGATCCATTTTGGATTCAGACTAATCAATAACTTTACATAACATCATGCAGTCGACTTGTCGACTGACTACCCCACTGACTGCTTCTCCCCTGAATAGTTTTACAAAATCACAAGGATAAAAATCCTTCATGATGATGTGTGCATCTGGCAATACTCACCTGTTTCCGATACACAATTGACCCCTTGCGGAAAATTGGTGGAATGTTATTGTAGTTGATGTTAAACTTCTCAAATAACAGGTTGTTCTTCACATCAGCTGTTGTTCCCTGCAGGTCACTCATAGTACATCCATCAGATTACTGAGAAAACTCCAAAACAACACTTTGAAGGTAACCAGTGACTGTCAGCTAGTCATTGCAATTACTCACCACTGACTCATCAGCTCACAACAGTGAGTGTGCATAAGTGAATAGTCATCTGCTCAAACTTTTGTGCAAAAAAGAAAGATAAAAAAATCTGCATCCTAAGATTCTGCAAAAAAGAGAAGACTCTGTCATGATCTTGGCTAGCACCCAGGCAGTGTTGCTATGTCATATTAAACTCATGCCCAAATGGATGCAGAAACTTTGCACATAGTACATAGATGTCTCTGGCACCTCCTCAGACAGAGTGCTGACCTTCAAAGTGTTCTGGGCTTCTGCAGTGCTCATCCCAGAGCCCACAAGCTTCCAAAAGCAGGTATTATACTGATTATTTATATGGCCTGCCAACCTCCCATCAAATCTCCCTTGCTCAGTGCACTTGATGCTACTTGTTGTAGATGGTGAGTCACAGATGGGGAAACTTGACATGCAAGACTCAGTTCCCAAGATTGCGTGTAGATAAGCATACAATACTCTGCCATAATTTTGCATCATACATAACTGAGTGGCTTAAGTAAGTTGCTCACAATCAACTTGGCGCCAAGAAAGGTAGTCCCGGAGAATACTTTCAGATGGATAACATACTGCCCTGCCATCAAATGTGGCTGCATACTGCAATTCTGTCTCTGGAAAAAACTGGGTCCATTTCATTGCATATGATGCAGAGAAAAGTGACACTACAAGTGAAATCAGCTTGCTGGAAAATTTGGAAAGAGAATGTCAGTCGGACAGAATAAGTCCCATATACACAATTCTTATGCAACACATGAAAGATAAGATAGTACATACTGCATCAGATGCACACTTCTGTTGCTTATTTTTCGTGAAGTTTTTCTGTTTTTGTTCCCAACCTAATACAATACATGAAAGGAAAAAACTGGTGAATGAGATTTACCTTGCACGACGTTGATAAAGGGTGCAGGTTCTCCGCAATACAAAACTGGCAAATGCCACCATTACTAGCAAGTTTCAGATTTGTGCACATCTACTCAATCATCTGATAAGCTGCCAGCTCCTACAAATGCTGAGGAATGGGAAGCAAGAAAGACAGAAGCAGACCTAGACTAGATAGGCCCTGATCTATACTGTCACAACACATTGAACTGTCCAAGAAAGATTTGATTCAACAATTCCACATGAAGCAAAACTACAAAGGTGGAATGGCATTAAGCAAATGATCTGAGCAAGTGTCTTTAGGAGACTGTAAAAACACACACACACACACACACACCAAACTCCACATATTGCAAAACCCAGACATCTGACGAATGAAGAGACCTGTATTCATCACTGACACCATAGCAAAACACAACATCAGAGATGTCCTCCAGAACAGCCTTTGCGCACTCATTCATCAGCAAGAGTGCTTGCATGTCATTTGGCTTTTCAAAGCCATGAACCTGTGAGAATCTGACACCACCCTCCTTCCCTCCATCTCATCAGTCCTCCACCATCCATGACAAAATGAAACTGAAAGATGGAATTCAGCCAATGTAGATTTTTCTGCAATGTACCAGAATGCAGAAAGTGCCCAATCCAGTACGATCAACCATTGCAAACCATGAACAGCATAACAGAGAGAAAGTAGAGAGATGGAGAGCTGGTGAAAAAAACTGCGCCATGCACATCCAGGAGAAAAGAAGACCAAGACAAAATGCACAGCAGACTTCTAAAGAGAAAACAAGAGCAGAACCTGGTGAAGGCTCGCCCATCGACTCGAATCACAATCCAAGTCTGTGGCAGAAGGGTATCATTTTGCTCAAATCCTTTCACATACTCATACTTGCTGTTGGCCATAATAATGATCCACCTTCACTTCAAGATTCATAAGTTCTTCAAACACCCACTTTCTGTACACCTATCTCTTCTCTGTCAATCCAGCTCCAATTCGTCGCCTACATCCCAATAGCAGCCAAGAGGTCCATACCACTATGAAGAAAACTCCCAAACCCAACAAGCTTCTTTAGTGCAGAATTTGCTACAAAAAAAGAAAAACCAGAGTCTGAGAGAGAGAGAGAATCCGTCAGTACTCGGTGAGGGCGCCTGCACACCATTCCAGACCTAACTAACATCCGGGCCTGCATTGATCCCTAATCCATACCGAGAGTGAGATAGAGGATAGTTTGCAACAAAATTCGTGTTGTGCACGGAATTGTCAGATTGTTGATTGTCTTCTTGTGCATCTGCATGTGCAGCAAGCTCTAGTAAGGGAAGAAAGAGAGCCATGGGTGTCGTTGGGTCCTGGTCTTCTTTCTCCAATTGTGGGGATGGGCATTCGTTGATCAGAAGCTACAATCCTTGTTAGGCTTGTAGAGATCTTTGGTTACATGTAGGATAAGAAGAGGGGGAAGGAAACAAAGAGCCAGAGAGACAGAGAGAGAGAAAGAAGAAGAAGAAGAAGAAACAGTGATGAAGCAGTTGGGACTCTTGCCTGGATGCAGCTTCAGAAAGAGAAACCTCCAAAAGAAGATTGGGGAGAACCTGGAATGAAGTAGTAGTCTTCTTCTTCATGTTGGGTTGAAGAAGCTGGAGTTGTGATCGCCCACAACAACGACCCCTTTTCTCAGTTCTTTCTCATGGGTTTTCAACCATTATGTTCAGAATCCTTTGGTGCAGTAGTAAACTAGTACAGAAGGAGAGAACCCATCAGGAGGAATTCAGAAGCAGCAGCAGCAACTACCAGCAACAACAAAAGGAAGAATTGTGAGGAAGAGATGCATCATTCACAGCCACTGTACAGATGTGGGCTGGAAGAGCATTGGAGACGACAAATTGGTGATCTACAGCCCAATTCCTTTGCACGTGTGATCGGAGGATGTGAAGTATGTATGCGAAGAAGCCTTGATTCATGCCTCACTGTTGCTTTCTTGCTTGCTTACTTGCTTTCTTTGCCTGGTTGTTTAGGGTTTAGTATGTTTGTCAGTTGCCCTGTGGGCTCATCATCTGAATCAGGGTTTTGCCCATGCAGGATTTCATTAAGCGCTTGAAATTGGATGCGACATTGGAAGGTCATGATGGCTGTGTCAATACAGTGCACTTCAATTCCACTGGTGAGACCTTGGTTTCTGGATCAGACGACAAGGAGATTGTGTTGTGGAATTGGGCGGTGGAGAGGAAGAGACTCTCCTATGCTTCTGGTCATGATGGCAATGTGTTTCAGGCCAGAATGATGCCATATTCTGATGACCGAGTGATCATCAGCTGTGCAGCAGATGGTCAGGTAATAATGCCAAACTTTCCAGCTGTGTGTGTGTGACCTTCATGAATTGTTGTGAGAGTGAGTGACTTGCCTCAGGCACAGAAAGCAAGCACACACAATGGTGGTTTTCTTCACTTGTGAATTGCCTGCAAACAAGGAGAAGCACATGACCTGCTCATACCTCAACTATGCATCGATTATTGACATTGCATAGAGGGTCTTCAGCAGAGTGTTAGATCTTCTTCCTTGTTTTGAGTTCCTTATCGGGAAGGATGACATACTTCAGGTGCGGTATGGCCAAGTGTTGGAAGGCGGGCAGGTGGAAACAAAGAAGCTAGCCAAGCACAGAGGACGTGCTCACAAGCTCGCCGTTGAGCCTGGAAGTTCCCGCATATTCTATAGTTGTGGCGAAGATGGTGTTGTGCGGCAAGTAAGGGTTTTGCTTGCTGTCTATATATCAAATGGCAAATTTTTTTTCCTCCCTTTCTTCATCGTTTTTGTACTTTTGTTCTTTCTCTCCTCATTTTTGTTCTCTTTCTCTCTCTGTCTTTTGTTGTTTTTGTTCCAGTTTGATCTGCGAACAGAGAAGACTACCAACATGTTTGTGTGCCATGGCTTCCGTTCTCATGGCAGCAAGCATCGCCGCAATATTGTGCGCCTTAATGCTATTGTCACCAATCCTCGGAACTCAAGTCACTTTGCTGTTGGTGGCTTGGATGAGTTTGCCCGTGTTTATGACATTCGTCGCCTCATGAGCAGTGCATCTGAACATGATGATCAACCTGTCGATACCTTCACTCCCAAACACTTGTTGGGTACAGGCAAGCTCCCACCTTAACCTGCATGAGATTTTCACCATGTTCTCATATATGTTTGCAGGCACCTGTGCTTTTTCCATCCATGAACATTGCCAGGCAGACATACACAAACCACTTTAGTGTTGCATAAGCTGTGCAGGAATAGAAGTAGAGACTGTTGGACATTGAATGAGTGGTCTATTAAACTGTGACTGCAAGTTTTGCAGGTCAGGTGCATATAACATGTGTTGCCTTCTCACAGCAAGAGGAACTGCTGGTCTCATACAATGATGAGCTCATCTACCTATTTGACAAGGAAATGGGCTTGGGTTCAAACCCAATAGATAACAGCAGCCAAGGAACAGCAGCTGGAAGGATTGACAACAATGTCATCAGTCCCCATCCAAAACTCCCTGAACCACAAGTCTACGAAGGCCACCGAAATGCTAAAACTGTTAAAGGCGTGAATTTTTTCGGGCCCAACACAGAGTATGTGGTTAGTGGGTCCGACTGTGGACGGATTTTCATATGGAAGAAGATGGGAGGGAAGCTCATTGCATTGATGCAAGGAGACAGCCAAGTGGTGAACTGCTTAGAACCTCACCCGCATGCCACTATCCTTGCCACGAGTGGTATTGACAGCACAATCAAAGTGTGGGCTCCAACAGCTGACAGAATTCTGCCTCTTCCAGAGGATGCAGAGAGGGTGAGACTTCTTTTGGCTTGTTGACCTCAGATTGACATCCTCCATTTATCTCTCCCCTTGTCTTGTCTCACATACGGAGTAGATGAGATGACACCAGCTAACATGCTAATGCAAAAGTAGAAAGGAAATCTATGCTCTGAAAAACAGAACACATAGAAACCTACCAGTATGTAGAATCCAGTAACAGGAGTCAGTTCCATTAATGTAGGGACTTACCATATGTCATCTTTGCATTTTCTTCTGCTCCATTTTCCACTGGTCTTTGGGTCTAGAATATACTTAGCACCTGCAAGTGACACTGGTTTCAATTGGTGATGGTAGCATATGGAACTGGAATCTGAAGCATGCAAGTCATAAGAACTTGTGCTGTGCTGATTGTAGGTGATGGCAACAAACAAACGTAGGAGAGAAAACCGGTCTCACATCTCACTGACACCAGATATCTTAAGACATGTGCTGCGTTTCCGGCGACTGCAATCTCAGTCTGAAGCTGATAATTTATATGTAAGTGAAGCATTTGACGAAGATCTGGACCTAGATCTGGATATGGATGATGATGAGGAGGAGGAGGAGGAAGAGGAGGAAATGGACAGCCATGAAGAGTCATCTGGTTCCGAGGGTTCTGCTAATCCAAGGGACTGTTTCATTAGCTAGGCAGGTAGCCACTATGGGATCCTGGAATGTTGGGTTGCAGCCAAAAGTGTGCAGGAAGAGTGAGTCCTAGACCAGATTTTTCCCATTGGTCAGCCTTGTAAAAACCATAACAAGGTTAATCAGAAAGTCAGGGTGACCACAATGGGATCTGGCACTTTCAACGTGCATGCATACATACATACATACATATATATATACACACATATATATACATCGAAGTATGGGAAGAAGATGAAGTCTGGGGAATGGACTTGATTTTGTGTTTGGTTTGTTACAGTACATATTGATCTTGCAGCATTGTATCTGCTTGTGACTTGACAAGATAGGGAAGAGTTGTGGAACAGGGAGGAATTGTTGGTTCTTGTTGCAATACTCAGCAAACTTATGTTTTGGTGAAGAGGTACCACCTGGCTGTATAAGCTTTCTTACAAAGCTCTCTTCCTCTGTACAAGCACACAGAGACCTATTGAATCTAACTCTTGTGCAGCTCTCAAAATCCTGTTGAAGATGTGTCCTCCATAGCAAAGACCAAAACCAGCAAATCCCTTACAAAGTCCTAGTTGCATACAAGAATCCCTGTGCACCATCAACAACCCTAAAACCCCCACTATAGTGTTGGTGCTGCATCTCTGAGACAGATGTGTCTATGGAACAGTTCTCAAGATCTCAAATGCAGATGAGCAAGGATGGTGCTGCATTCCTGGTTCCTAGAGGAGAGAATACAGAACAGGTCTCAAGATCTTGCTTAAGATCTCAAATATGGACAAGCGATGTGGTGTCACCAGCTTCAAGTATTTTTGGAGTTTGCTCATAGCATTCTCAAAAAAAACTTTCCAGAGCTTTGTAAAAATCCAAAAACATGTTTATAAACATTCCCCACTGATGCTCCATAAGTTGATGTACATCACAGAGAGAAATTTGGAATAAAGAAAGTGCTGTAGTGATTCTCTATACTAAATCCTGCAAAAAATAAAACTGTACTAGCTACATTACCGCAAGCTATTGCTGGTCACTAAGTGCTGCAAAAATTGTTCTCTGTACTCCACAGTTGTCTAGATATCTAATTAGGTGTCTAAGATTTGCATCCAGAAAAGCAGGTGAGTCAGATTGGTCTTGCATTTCAATCCCTACAGATTTGATCCAGTAAACCACTTGCAAAGTTGGGAGAACTGGTTTTTCTAATCAAGCACAAAAGAGTTGAAAACTCCAACAAACTTGATGAACAAACCAAACCCAAATGTCTTTGTGTAGCAACTAAGTGACAATACAACCAAATAAATTTCGCAATGTTCCTTTGCTGGACTCCTTGGTGAATCAAAACTCCAAAAACTTCTGGTGTTTATGAATGAGGTGGTTGCTCTTTTTATTTGGGGAATTGCAGCTTGGACATGAAGAGAAAGCTTGTGGATGATGATACTTGTACATTCTATGTTGAGGTTGGTGCTAGAAAGCTTCCCCACCACATGACAACAAGTAGCCTAAAACAATAAAAAGATCATTGTTTTGGGTGCGGAATCATGTATCAATAAAAAGATGGGAATACCTCTCTATTTCTTTCCTTTCCCCTTGACAGGTTTCTTCTTCTTCTCAAAGACAATCTCTCCTTTGGTCAGGACAGGAATAGTATTCAGGCTTGCTAAACCTGCATAGCGTTGCTTGAACTTATCCACCCTGTCTGCATCCAGCACAAGTGCAGTCTTGTTGCCCTGGTAGAAGGGATGATTGCCTGACCACACGTCAACCACATACTCCCCTTGCGTACCTCCTGTTGTCATTACAAGCTCTCCATTGCAGTACACTTTGGCATCATTGAAAAACTTGGGATGGATGTCCGTGTTCCTACATGTCACTCTTGCCTCTCCTCTATTCACCTACAAGCAAAACCCAAAACCACAAAATCCACTTCCCAATTCAGCAAAACCAAGGAAGAAAACTCAAAAAAAAACACCCATAACTTACAGAGAGAGAGAGAGAGAGAAGATGAAGCTTGAAAATGCAAACAAAACCCAAAACCCAAAACCACAAAATCCACTTCTCAATTCAGCAAAACCAAGGAAAAAAACTCATTAAAAAAAATATCCATAACGTATAACTTAGAGAGAGAGAGAGAGTGATAAGATGAAGCTTTGAAAATTTTGGCAGCCAC
>Ga0116230_10004132_pt1 | contig 14225 bp, 14 predicted proteins | sample S1TSphfallax_3_FD_88678 | JGI IMG/M metagenome (GOLD analysis project Ga0116230, IMG submission 88678) | Host-associated microbial communities from peat moss isolated from Minnesota, USA - S1T2_Fd - Sphagnum fallax MG | ecosystem: Host-associated > Plants > Peat moss > Unclassified | place...
ACTCTAATTACTGCTTCTTGATGCTTCTGATGTTGTGTTGATTTTTTGTTAGGTGATGGGATTTGTTCAAAGTAAAGAGGCAAGATCTGAACTTGCTTGCTTTCCAGGAAGATGATGTTCCAGAAGGTCCATTGCCAGAACGATCATTCAAGGCTAGTGGTACATTGAATGGAAGAGGCAATTCCAAGGGGTTGCCAATCTCACAAAGCTCAGGGCAGTTGGGTTCAATGAAAGTTATATTGGATCCTCTGAATTTGATGACATAGAGGTCGAATTGCCTCCTGCCATGACATGTATTCCTCTGGAGATTAATGGAACTCCTCACAAATATTCTATTCCAAAGTCCCAAGGTCTTGACCTCTACCACCCATTTTCCACAATTGTTTCACCTTCAATTTTTTTCAAAAAAGCCTCTGGAGGTGGTGATGGTGAACTCAGTAGGATTGCAGTCTAGCAGCTCTTCTGAGAGTTGTGAATTGGGCTTCACAACAAGGCTTCCTCACTTCTTTGAGTCATTCAAACCTCATTTCTCAGCCAGATTTGTCATTGACAGAAACATGGTCCACCATAATAGCATGAACAATCCAATGAACATTGACAGCCATTCCTTTCCACTTCTGAGGACACGAATTAAAGTAACAGCAGAGGAATTCCATCATGTGAGATTATGTGCACAAACTTCTAGTGCGATTGACAACAATGACTCCCCCTACACACCACAGTTTCTCCCTTCTACCAGAGTCCCAACCAACAGTAGTAACCTATCTGAGATTTTGTCCTCACATTCTCCTTCCAACTCTCCTTACACCACTCCTCTTAAAAAAATTGTCACCATAAGGTCCCTCTGTTTCAAGATGCCCACAAAGACACCCCTAAAAATGTCTTTTTTGTCAACACAAGGGATTTCAATGCATTGTTCCAGAAATATTGATTATGCCCAGAAACCAAATTCCAAGGTTACTCTGACTTCCGGGATAGAGGCACCAGTTTCAAGTGGAGACATGAATGTGATACATTGTCTTCCAGCTGAACTTGTGCACTCAGTATGTAAGTTCCATTCCCAAATCTCTCTGCAAGAAGATTCCCTATGGAGAATTGCATAACTTCAGAGATATACCATGCATCAATGTAATAGGTGTTTGCAATAGGTGTTCTGCACAATGACTTCTTTTCTCTTGAAACTAAAGTGGTTTTGTTATTTGCATTCTAAATAAATTTGTGTGTTGATGTAATGGATGTTTGCGAAAGGCTGTGATATGCAAAATGACTTGTTTTCTTTTGAAACTAATGTGGTTATGCCATGGATTTCATTTGCCTACATAATCAATAAGTGCATTGATGTTAATGGGTGTTTCCAAAAGGCTGCGTTCTACACAATGACTTCACCAATTTCTCAACATCACCTCCATCTGAAAGAGCAGTGTTGTGTTGAGCTTGAATGTGACAGTGAGTGTGGCGATGTAAGAGCAAGACATGTGATATGCGCCAGCTTCCTGATTTCCAAAATCTAGAGGTTAGCTTCAGGATCATTGAAACCAAATGATACACAGAAGATAGGTGGGAGAACTCACTGCTTGTATATATTCTTTAAGGATTGATTTATGTTATTCTTTCAATTTCTCAACTTTCTACACAAAGATCAACCTTTGAGGTTGGAAAACTAGGATAGAAATTCGAGTGCAAAAAACATTGATAAAATGAGCTAGTCCCATTGTTTTTGCTTTCTGTGTGTTTAGATTAGTTCTTAACCTTAAAAACACCTTATGATCCCAAAATGGCTTTTTAGGGGAATTTTAATGGAAATTTAAATATTTTTCAGTTCTTTTTTCTAGGTTGCATGGGGTTATGTAATTTGACCTCAATGTGTGCTCTGGCTAATTAGCATGGACTTTCTCTAGAAGGGCTAGCATATCTACATCTAGAAGGGCAACGATTGTACTTGCATTTTCTAGTAGACCTAAAGGGGTTCACATTGGGTTGACAACTTTCATTTGTGTTAAGATTACAGGGGAGTAGGAATTGGAAAGGTCATTGGGCTTCATTCTACTCAAGGTACCCTCATGTTGCAGCTAAACAGTACTTGGTCTCACTTTATGATTGTTGTTTAGAGGTAGGTAGGGTCTTTGAGCTTAAGTTCCAATTAGCAGTCTAGCCCACACACATCTACCTGCCAACACTACTACATTAAAAAGGGTGCAGTAAGCAATTTGATGGTGCCATGTGTAGGTAAGCAAGGGAGAGCAGAGCCACAACATCACCATGAGCCAGGTGAGGTAGATTGTGTAGGGCAAGAGAGCATTGGGACTTTAGCTAGAGTCGCAGTCAGGCATTTGGATCAAGTGTGATTACCAATGATCACATACGTGCAAGTTCACCTCCAACAAAATCTCAATCAGTGGTCAATGACTGTGATGGTGAACGTAAGCACACAAAAAAAAAGGTTTCCAGGTCAGAACATGGTGAAAGTTGTCCCATGTACTTTGAAAGTGGGGAATTGCACAAAGGAGATGAACAACAACAAAGTTCAGTTGATGGATGGTGTTGTGATGAGAGTAAATCAAGGTCTAATAGTAGTTGCGCAAGTAGCAACTACACAGGAAGTGGGTCTGATTACAATGAAAATACACATGATGCAGAGGATGACTGGGAAGCAGCCTTTGATGCATTGCACATACATGGTGCCATTTTAGATCAAATTCAGCATAGTGAATTGAAAGATTCACATGAGAGGAAGCCAAATGGGGTTCATCATTTGGATCTGCAAAGTGTTATGCTCAAACCAGAGTACATGTATAAGAATAATGGATTTGGGGGGTAGAAGAGGAAACAATGGCAGGGCTTGAAGATCAGATGACATCTCATGGCCACCTGTGTTACCAAGGCTGCCAAGACAACACACTCACCCTAGCCAGCAAAACAAATAGATTAATCATTGTGTTTATATGTGGATCATCTAGTTATTCAAGTTAAGTATTATTGATTACATTAAGGTAGGAACCCATGTTCAATACAGAACATTTTTCCATCTTTGCAAGACTTAAGGTGAGTGTGTTCACTGAGTTTTTATTAGTTCAATGGTAAGCATTTTCCATGTCCATTTTGTGTGTGATTAGTGAGTCATGGTAACCCTAACCCTAGAACATTGTTAATTAAACCTTAAAATGCTAACCTCAATTCATAATGTTAAACTGGGGTCCATTATTTTATTTCAATAAAAATATATTTTATAAATTATTTATCATTCCCATGTGGCATGTTTCTATTGCTCGATCTTTAGAAGATTTGGTAGATTTGAAATTTCCATTCAAATAATAATGTGACATGTGTCAAGATCCTTATTCTTGACATCTAATGATTGGGATATATCTAGGGTTTTTTAATAAATATTTGAATGGCATGATGTTCATAATGAGCCACGTGGCACGTGTTGATTAGCCAAACACAAAAGAGATGGCCATTTCTTGGCCATAAGATTTAGAAAATTATAGATAATTTAATATCACAATCTAGGAAAATTAGACCTTTTAATCACATGCCACGTTTGTAAATCAGAAACATAGGAATTGGATGGTCCAAATATGTTCTTGGTTTGTACATCAATTAATTGACATGTGTCTCCACATGGTTGGAGATTGGATCCATCAAAATAGTTACAATTTACAGTCGCAAAATGATGCCCCATATACACTATGTATATATTGGCCCCATAGGATGAGATAATATATACTAAGTTTAGTCTTCATCTATCATTTGATGATGTCATCCTAATGTAATGTCTCATGCGACTATTTGTCATCTGCGACTTGTCTTAGGCGACTATTAAATAGTTAGTTGTAAAATGTCTCTTTCGACTAAAAAACAGTCGTAGACACTAGTTATAAATCAAGATTTTCCTTATGTGTTCCCAATCTATACTTGGATTACTACCATATGATTATCTATTGCTACATCACTTGTCTCTACCTTTGGTATTAAAGAATTAACTTGTTTTTTTTGTGGTTGTTTTATTTAGATTCTAAGTTTTTTCTAGTTTTAATTTTTGCCAAAAATACCTTTTAAACTTAGGAGCTATTTTAAGCAATTATCCCAAGTTTAAAATATAACTTGTTTCTAGCATCTGCTTACTAATATCTTGAAAAATCTTTTATATTGTAATCAATTTTCCTTGTGAATTCATTACTTCTTGAGATTTTTGTGCTTCTATAAGAGTAATATTTGGCATAACCGGCTAAGTTGTGTTCCATCCCTCCATGGATGTGGATGGCCCTTTTGTTTGGGTTTGGGTTTGTATTTTCTAAATTTGTTGAATTATCTCCACCATTGATTTCTTCAACCATTCTTCTTTCTCCCAACCAACAACATTTTTTGCTTTCCTTGGCTTTCTATCCTTGAACACATGTTCTTCAATTGTTTTACTTATTATTGTAACATTAACATCCACCACATTCACATTTGCAATGATTATTTTTATTTCAACAATAGGTTGAACTTCTACTAATGTCACAAATTTCCCATGAAACATCTTCTGCATCTTAGTAAACTTTGGACAATATGTCATTTTATGTCCATTCAAACTACAACTGTGGTATGCATATGAAAATTTCTTCCATGGTTTTTGACTTTGTTGTGTTGCCTTTGTGGCTGCCACTGTGGTCTACTCCTTTCTGCATGTCTCCACAATGTTATTATTCATTCCACAATTTGTGCAATACTTGTCATTTTTCCTTAGATTACTTTGTGCTTTTGGCGGTGATGCCTGTTTAATACTATGTGGTATTAAAAGTGCACTCCTTGCTTCGGCAATAGTCATTCTTCTTCACACATCGCCGTTTCATTATGTTGTTGTAGTGGGGTAAAAGCACATTGCGATGTACTTATTTAAATGTCACGAAGGTTGAATTTTCTAGGTTAGATACATATTATTGATAAAACTCATATGCAAGTTGAGAATTCCAACAAAAATGGACTCAAATAAATGAAGCTAACTTTTTTCCCATCCTAAGTTTCAAATAATTACACCAATAACATTAATATTCAATGAAAGATGGACTTTGTTGACCACTTCATCCTTATAGTCATATTTCAAATGTATGATTGCAAGTTTGCCATAAACATATTAATCAAAAAATTGTTTGTGGGTTGGGATTTATAAACCATGAGTTCTAAATCCTTTCATAGTAAACCTCCACCCTTTCAATCTCCTCTTGTTTCATATTCTTTAGTTCCACGTATATTTGTTCATCATTTTAAGTATTTCAATGACATTTGCAAAATGCAGGTGTAAGCTCTGAAAAAATATAGTCAAGAAATTAGAACATGTGGTTATGGCACCACTCCGATGTTGTATCTTCTAGCGTATAGCTAAACACATTGATGATATATTCTTAAGAGGTTTTTGCATTTGCTTTCATTGAAAAATTGAACATTCTGACACGAGCATTTGTGTCAACATATTTTTTGAAATTAGGGACTTAAAAGTTACCATGTTTGGCCTCACATAATGACCATTTTTGTTATCAAGAATTCATGTAATTATGATAGATGGTTCTTGATATCCTCCTCCTAGATTTCTAGCATATGTACATATGTACCCTCCAATAACTATTGAGCTCATTGGTGGTTGATATGTAGTCATGTTTACATCAGTAGTCATTATTGGATCGATAAACACCATATAGGGTGTCCCAACAACTCCAATAGTTGCCATGGTATTCTTAAACTTCTACTTAAATTCCTTCTCACCAAGACCCTTCTTGATCCACAACCCAAGTTCTTTGCAAATCCAATAAGTAGGTTTCCACCTTTGACAAAATTTGTGGTGGGTGTAACAACAATTTCCATTCTTGTGGTTGGTATTATAACATTAAGCGATTGAATAAACTCCATTCTAGCAAGTTGTCTTTGGATTTCAATAGTTGCCACTTTTGACACTCTTAGTGAAGCTAAAATGACTCAAGTTTGATGATGCCCCATTTTGTGCTTACCCATTGATATCCTATGTGATGCGAAATGAGGATGTGAATACACCTTTGGTATTATGCTCTAAATTTGAATGGATGAATGAATTTTTCAACTTTGTCGTCCCAATTAACCTCCCAATTCCATGCCTCTCAATATGTTCTGAACGAAATTCTTGGTTCCAGCCCATATGATTGATCCATTAATGTTATTTCCATATATTATAACTCCACATGTCTAGTAATGTCTGCTTTGATGTGAAAAGGCATTAAAGGATAATCCATGATTACATGTCCTTTTCCTCATAAAATGCACAAATTCTTGAAAGTAATCCAACTACCTCCAAATCCATAAATTCATGATCCCTAGTTTTGGTTGTGTACCTTGTTTGATCCAACTTTGGATTTCTTTTATGTGAATATGACTGTGGCACTTCATCCAACACATTCACATGTGCCTATACATATTCAAATGGTCTTAAGAAGCTTTCTTTAGTCTCTTCAAGCACATTGATATTGGTGTTTTCTTCCACCTCCAAATCTTCCATTGGTTCATAATAATCTAGAGATGCAAACTGGTACACAAACCCAAATTGTATACCTCTTGTAATATCCCTTATTCGATTAGTCACTAATTTTGGACTTGAAATTCCTTATTACTGATCAAGTACTACAAAAGTTCCTACTTCATCTTGATTTTTACAACTTTGAACCACGGATTATTGTTGAGAAGTATATTGTGCCCATTCATTTGGGCTACATCTCTTTCCATGGGGATCGTCATTTGTAATTGGGCCTTTTTTAAAAACCATTTGTCAATACTTCATGCCTTACCACCTCTTGTGATCTAAACGACATGTGCCTTGTAGGTCTTTCTTCTATTTTAAAAACTTGTCTACCCAACATCAGATTACGATATGGGTTTATGTAATTCCCATATACTCCTTTCCATTTTCATGATTATTTTTTGTTTCTATTTCAAGACCTTGATGATTTGCCTCAAGATTTTATACCTATTGTAAACTTTGAGCCACCATTTGATTCATCTTATTTCGCAATCCTATTTTTTAGATTCTATAGATCGTTCTACAATCCTTATGACTTCAACTATTTAAACATTTGGTGCTTTCTAACATACCCCTTCCAAATGTGAATTGAAAACTAAACCACTTTTTTCAACACCTTCATCTACAATATAAATAATGGAAAATTCAAAATACCCTCTTGTTCCTATCAAAGAAAATAAAAGTTTCCCCAAAAGATGGTCGCCAAATGGTAGATGTGGATTTAATTCCTCCATAACCACTCCACATTTACTATAACAACAAATTTGCACTATAGATATACACTCATTCACAACTCTACATTGATTTAAAACGCAAATCTATTTACAGTTCATTAATGCATCAAATTCATTATTATTTCTAATAACCAGAAAATGTAATCCAAAATACAATGATAAAAACTATAAACAAAATTACAACTCATTTTTGTGATATTTGAGACCACAAATGATTCACACATCAAATTGAATATGGAAATTAATGGAAAATTTTTTACTTTTTTTATTTATTAAAAACTTCAACAAATTTACAACAAAATCCATGTTCTATGAAAGTGTAATCAAACAACAAATCAAATCTATAGTATTCAACACCAAAATTTATAGTTTCTCTACAACATACCGACATGATGGCCACACACGGTGTAAGGTTAAAATGACAACATCAAGAATGATCTAAGCCTTACTTTTCAAAGAGCTTTGTGCTTGGGCCATTTGTAATGCTGAAATGATGTTTATGATTTCTTTCCTCGTAACAAATGTAAAATCAAAACAACTTGGAATGGCAATGTTGTTCACGACCTTAAAGGATATCATTTTGCTTTCAATTTGCCTTTTTACAAAATTTGTATTAACATCCCCTTTTGTGTGAATATGTGTGTAGCTCACATTTATTACATCACGCATAAGGAGAATTTGACTCAAGTAACAATTCATTTAAATCACTTGATGGAAGAAGGTTACTTTAAAGAAGCTATTGATAAATCCTTGGTCAAGGAGGAGGTGTCTTGCACACCTTGGGCTATGTGAGGCGACTCTCTATCCCTCTGCTCTCAATTCTATGAGGTGATTATACTCGAAAGTACATATGCTACTGGTGAAAGAAAAAAAAATGCAAGTGTACTTTTAGTTGTGAAATTGCATTTATAGTTGAAACCAAGTAGCTTGTTTCTTATGCATCAATCACAATTAAAAATTAATAGATACATTTTCCAAGCTCAACACACCAAATCCTAGAATTTTATGTTAAATTGCCATTCATTTAAACCAACTTTTGAAGGTTTAACATCGTGTTCAACTTGGCTGCAGACCACTAGTCACTTAAAACATTATTTCTAACACATATGTTATCCAAATCTAGCTTGCCTTAGCTCTTTAGAAAGCCAACTATGAAACACACTTTTCTACCAAATCCTAAGCTTTGGAGCTAAACCAATAGCAAGTTATGTGACCAAACCCGAGAGGGTTTTGTGAAGGTAAGAGGTTTAACCTAACTAAAAACCACATATCATTTAAAACATTGTTTATAACACATATGTTATTCAAATCTGGCTTGCCTTAGTTCCTTACAAAATAAACTACAAGGCGCACCTTTCTACCAAATCTTAAGCCCTACAGTTAAGTTAGTAGTAAGATATGTCACCAAACCCGAGACGGTTTTGTGCAGGTAAAAAGTTTAACTTGGCTGAGACCACCGGTCATTTATAACATTATTTATAACGCATATGTTATCCAAATCTAGCTTGCCTTAGCTCCTTAGAAAGCTAACTATGAGTCGCACCTTTCTACCAAATCCTAAGTTCTGTAGCTAAGCCAATAGAAAGTTGTGCTACCAAACCTGAGAAGGTTTGTAAAGTTTTTCTAGGATTTCAAGCTCCCAACACTATCCCTACCTATTTCCATTCTTCCCAAACTATTACAACCCTTCGATCTGCTCTCCTTCTTTCTACCATCTACCAAGGACTACTCATTTTCCTCCTACCCAATAAGGTTGTGGAAGCAAGACCTCTCAAGATTTGAATTGAAAATAATGTCCGGAAAAGAAAGAGTAAAATGATCGGACTTCGCCCTTTTAGAAAGAAGGAAGGAAGATCCCCACTTGGTGGCCAATGGAAGGAGAAGGAGAAGGTTCTTTTTCACCTCTTTCCACTTTTCCCCCAAGTAACTTTATTTAGACTTTCGTCTTTTTCCTTTGATATTAAGGTTTTACTTTACCATGGTTCTAGGCCGTTATTTACATCTTTTTTCCCTTACCTTTGGCCTATAAATTACGATCGCGCATTTTGATGTCACAGATCCCCCACACATTCATTGTCGATTCAATTTGGTTGAAGATTTCTTCTTTTTCCCTTGAAATTATGGTGTCGCATTTGGCCATGTCTTATGGGTTTCATGCTGAACAAGCAAATGAAGAGCTGGCCCCGAAGTCATATTTAGATTTGACGTTGACGCAACATCCTCGTGATGAAAAACCTGAATCGCGAGAAGTGCACATTGGTCTTGAAATCAATCCCCCTTGAGCTTGGTACTATTGCATTTCCTCGAACTCTCGCACCCTGGTGATTTTGTTGCAAGTCAACCCCACTTCTGGTGATGAACTTGAAACCATCTATGAAGGTTGGTATGAGATTGAAGACACTTTCATCTTCACATGGTCTTCAATTCTTGGCGTTGGACATTATCGTTGGTTGTGCGGTCCGATTTGCCGATTGCCTCCTAATAGCAAGGCAGACTACCTAGTTCGCACCATTTGATGCATCCTAGATTTCCTCCAGTTATGAATTATCATTGCAACATACATTAGGATTCCGCATGTAATTACAGCTCCTTATTGAGCTTAACCATAATCTAAATAAATGTTCCATTCATCATGAAACTCGAGTTGCCATTACCACCCTATCCCCCCTGTTTATTTAATCGTTAAGTTGTTTTGAATTAATCGTATGTTTATAAGGCTTGAAGATTATTCTATTTCTATTGGACCTTTCATTGATTCCCTCCCACCTGTTTCATAAATTCCCAACATCCTTACTACTCACCAAATATTATAATAAAACCAATTTTTTGTTGCACATCATGAATCTAGTGTTTGTTTCTACCCTCAACCCTCTAGAGATTTCTCACCCCTAATTATGCCACTAAGGTTTTAAAACTATGATTTACCAACTTTTTATTGAAGAAAAGAACTAACCCAACCAATACCGTATTTCAGAAAAGAAAACAACCCCCCCCACACATAACTGTGTGCATTCATCAACCCCTATTCTAACACAAAGCTATTAAAAACCCTTAATAACCTCACCACACTCGAATATCCCTAACACAGTTCTTAAAAATTGAGAGTACTGGCCATGGCTATGTCAGTATGGTTCACAGGTTACCATGTTGGCCATTGCGTCGGTTGTAAGTAAAACTTTTTCTTTTCGGGCACTTGTTAAACAAAGATGGAGAAGGACCAATGGAAGTTTTAAAGGTGACAAGTTCATAGTGCTGTCTTTGCCCAACGTCTAGAATTTAGTTGCATCCTTTAAACATTGACCATGGAACAAATGCTACGTTTCTAACATTTTTGCATTCAAAGTAAACAATGGTTATGATTACATTCAAAACAACTATTTTTTAGGGCAATATATTAGAGAAAAAATGTTTATTTTCAAGATGTTTTGTGCATGGAGATGGTAGTGGGTGTGAATTAGTGAAGTATATGTAGCTTGGTATCAATCTCCAAACCATTTAGATTATGTTTGATAATCTAAAATGTGTTGAGGGTTGGACAACATTTGCCTACCATGTGTATGATTATTTTGATTGTAAGGTGATGATGATTGCAATATGTGATATGTAATTTGAAGACACGAAGGCTTAATGCATAATGTGGCGGAAACTAAACAAGGTGATGGCAAAGAATGGTGTTCCCAATCCAAACTTTAAAGGATTCATGGTTGACAATGCTTAGGCCAATTGGCACACAATTTGAATAGTCTATGGTAATGGAGATCCAAGTGAACTAATGGTTGATAGGGGACAAACTTGTTTTTTCCACTAGAATCGATCCTTGGATGTCACAGAAAATAACAAATCAAGCCAAAGATGTGAAAAAAACATAGGACATTATGTTATGAATACAAAAACATCAATTTTTGGAAGAAGAAAATGCTTGGTATGCAGTTATCTGCTATTGGTGGTTTTCTTTTAAAACAACTAATGAAGTTGGAATTCAAGAGGTGGAGAATTTGTTTAGTTTAGCAATTTTGTGTGAGACAATGGGGAGGATTTATGATACATCTATTATTTTCAACCTTCTCACACATCTCTTTTCGCATCCCATCTTTTTTATAATTTCACATCTAAGGTACCGCTTGTTTTAAATCAACATAACAAACTTCTTTTTTTTCTTGCAAAAATTCACTTTGGAAGAACTTGTAGACATGTCAACGCATAACCTTTCAGAAAAAACAGTGCATAATGAATGGCTTCAATAATCGGGGAAAAGGGGAGCCTACTTGAATGTTGCAACATTGGATGACTATGTTCAAGCTTTAAAACAATCGACATTGTATTCTTATTTCAAGCAAGGTGGTTATTAACCCAATTTTTCAAGTGTGTACATACTAATTAGTTGTTACGAATTGGTAACTAGTGAGACAATATAACTTTAAGACTTAGTACAATTATTACTAAGTAGTAAGATCTTAAGTGAATCAGTTTGTTGAAATAACCAGTAATAGGTGCTAAAGTAACTAAAGGGTTAAGTAAGACTAGTAACTACCCTATACAATAACCAATTGTTGCTAATACAAGTTAGTTTAAACTTGTGACTAGTAGTTGTTACAATTTAAATTCAAGTTTTACTAGCTAGTGAATGTTTAATTTCAAATAATGTTATGTTTGGTATAAATAAAAGGATGTGAGGATTGATAAAGAGTTTTCTTTGGAACTTCTTGTAAACTTTTGATCTTTTGGAACCATCTTTTTGAAATTTTTTATTCATCTTTAAATTTTTAATAAGGTATATGATTGCATCATTGATAAAATGGGTAATCATGACCAATTCAACTTGACCCATTTCAACTTGTGTATGGATTACATCCTTACTACCTATAGAATTTTTTTACCATCCGGACTTGGTGAAAATAGAGATCCAAGACCTAGTGAAAACAAAGATCCACAACTTACTAGAACCCTAATTAATCGACTATCTAAGTTAGAGAAACGAAAAGAGATTATGTTGATTACGTAGGATCTAGTTGCTTCTAATCAATGGAACAAATCATCATGGTCATAAAACCAATATATTGAAACACAGTTTCAATTTGAAGACTATGTGTTATGGTTTCCAGGAGCTATTTCCAAACATGTTCCAAAATTTCAGAGACAATGGTTTGGACCATATATGATTGTTTGTTGAATAATAATGTTCTACTTGTCACTATTGATAAGTTTGATCTTACCCAAGTGCTTGTCAACATTGACAAAGTAAAGCCATACATGTTCATTGAAAACTTTACAACTTGTATTAACAAAACCTAGTGACCTGGTTACTTATGAACCTATTTAAACCAAAAAACCTAAATCGCTACATGTTGAACCTAAAGGTCTTCAACCTGTAGAATTTGAATTGATTAATAATCGTTTGACACATGATAGTATTAAAAGAACAAATGTGTTTGTTCATTATTACCATGATGTGTTTATTCAAGATAATTTAATTGTTAGCAATGATCAAAACAATACACTTAGTGAGGCACTTATTAACATTTACATCCTAGAAATCTTTAACCCTAAAGGTTGCATCTTTATGTATTGTCAATTAAAACAATATAAATAATCGCCACAACTTTTTTTCTATTTCTTCATTCTTGTTTACTTCTTCATGTTATTAGAGGCCATGAGTGAAAGGGCCTTAAGGAAGTCAAGACAAGAAACAAGGGTGAGAGAACTTGAGAGAAAAACTGAAGTTTTTAGAAGAGAGCAAATAGAGAAGGAAAGAGCGAAACAAGTTAGACTAATTGGAACAATCTATGTAGAACCATTAGCTTTTTGTGCACCTACAACAAAAGAGACTATAATTTTTGAGCAAGAGTAGAGAAGTAGGGAGTTAGAAGAGGAATTATAAGCATCCCTTAACTTTCTTAGGATAACCATTATCTCTACACCAACACCAACACCACAAGTTATTGTTATTTCAAATTTAAAGGAAGAGATTGAAATTTTACCTCAACATGTTGCTGAGGAACATCTAAAGTAAGTTCTTACATCAAGACCTATGGAAGAAGAGGAGTTGCAACAACCTAATGTTGAAGAATAAACAAAATAGGTTTCTGCACCAAGAGCTATGGAAGAAGAGAAGTTACAACAACTTGTGAACAGTGGAGAAGAGTTTTTCTAAGAACTTTTTGAAGAATAACCTATTTGCAATATTATTCTTTAGTGCTTGAGATAAAAAACCAAGGCCATGATGAAGTGAAAAGGCAAAGGGCATGTAGAAGAACATGTTGAAAAACTTGTTAAGAAGAAAACAATGTCTAAGGCAAAGGAGATCCAAAAAATGTTGTAGTGGATGAAAATGGACTCCAATAAATTCAAATGGGCTAGATAAGCCAGTTTGGAGGTCATGTTCAACATGTAGTGAACTACACTAAGAAAATACCTATTACGAGATTTTTTAAGAACTTGGGAAACAATAGAGGATGGAAGAATTCAAGGGCGAATATGTGGTCAAGAAATTTTCATCGATCATGTATTTATTCATGAACAACTTGGAATTTCCAAGGAAGGAACAATAGATGTTGGCAAATTTGCAACTTTCAAAGAAGCCAAAACCACTTTGAAGAAGATTATAGGTCTGCATGCCTTTGTTGAGAATGAATAATCAGTGTGGTATGTGACGCGCTCCCAAGTCACGGGGTGAAACCCACTTGAGGGTTTCACAAAGTCAAGTTGCGGAAAGTTGAGACTTAGAGGCACGCTCCCGACTTCCAACTCTAGAAAGGGGCAGAGGGTCGAGTTGGGAGCCCAGGGATAAGACTAGGAAGAGGACTTAGTAGATCAAGCACGAATCTGCATCAAAACAAACCACCCACGTGGTTAGTTCACATTCCGGGACACCCTTGGGTGTTGGGATAAGCCACGGGCACTTCGGACCACAAGACTCACCACGGCCCGGACTCGGGAGTATGCCACCACCATACTCCCTATAGTATACT
>Ga0116230_10004137_pt1 | contig 14220 bp, 10 predicted proteins | sample S1TSphfallax_3_FD_88678 | JGI IMG/M metagenome (GOLD analysis project Ga0116230, IMG submission 88678) | Host-associated microbial communities from peat moss isolated from Minnesota, USA - S1T2_Fd - Sphagnum fallax MG | ecosystem: Host-associated > Plants > Peat moss > Unclassified | place...
AAGCTTCGTGATGAAGATGCGTACTAGCGGCGCAAGATCGCACAGTAGTCATGCGCGCACTATTGGATGTCAACGTACTCATCGCGTTGCTGGACTCCGATCACGCATCCCACGATCCCGCGATTGATTGGTTCGCGAAGCAAGCGAGCGAGGGTTGGGCATCCTGTCCAATCACGCAAAACGGATGCATTCGCATCATGTCGAATCCCGCCTACCCAAACCCGTTTCCCGTTCAAGCCGTCGTGCAGCGCTTAGCCGAAGCCTGCCACCAAAATATCCATGCATTCTGGCCGGACGATGTCACGCTGTTGGATTCGAACGTCGTGGATTCGAACCGAATTCATGGACCACGACAATTGACCGACATTTTCCTGCTCGCGCTCGCCGTTGCCCACGCGGGAAAGCTCGTGACGTTCGATGGCGGCATTCCAATAGCCGCGGTCAGGAATGCGACCAAGCAAAACCTATTGGTGCTGTAAGGCAGCTACGGTGAACGCACGGACTTCTTACTAAAAAAATGCCAGTTTCCTTTAATAAGCTGCTGCGCACTTAAGCAGACTTTAATAGGTGGCACGACAGTGAAGCGGTCCGACACAGGACGATCTGTCACATCCACAGTTCGAGACGCCGTGAATGGCGTTTAAAATTGGCGTCCCCACGGGGATTCGAACCCCGGTTCTCACCGTGAAAGGGTGGTGTCCTAGGCCTCTAGACGATGGGGACGCAAGCCTTCAAATCAAAGTATCACGCAAAATCGACATCGAATCTGGTGGAGCCAGGCGGGATCGAACCGCCGACCTCTTGCATGCCATGCAAGCGCTCTCCCAGCTGAGCTATGGCCCCACATGGAGGCGCGGGAAGTTACCTTAACGGGCCCGGTCCGTCAAGCAAGGAATGGCTCGCAATCGCCTGGTAAACGCGGGATTTTCTCGATACCGGGCACCCTGCCCCGGCGCGCCGGGGCTCCCCGGCGTTTCCTCTCGACACGGCCGGACCCGCCGCCGCCGCGCGCATTTTATTACGAGAAAAATATATACGCTGGTCGCGATGGCCAAGCGTCGCTTGCGGCCCGCAGGCGGCGTCGCAATTTTTTTCCCCTTGTTACCATAAGACGAAATCGACTCCACGCAAAACGCCGATGAGATCGCCCGGCCGCGGCGCTTTTCGCAAACGCGCGCAGTGCTCAAAACGCTTGCCCGCAAGCATATTCGCAGCATTCGATCGCATGCTCGAAAACTGTGAGATCGGTCACATCACATAATGCACACGGTCGCGTTCCGGCGACACTTTGCGCACGTCGTGCTTTTCCCCTAAAACACACGGCACCTAAAGAATATGGCTGAAGGGGCTGTTCAATGAATCGACCGACGCGACTGCTCACCGCGCTAGCATGGTGTGCCTGTGCAGCGTTGAGTGCGTGTGGCGGCGGTGACGTTTCGAGTTCCTCCTCGAGTAGCGCGGCATCCGCCACCACGGCATCGACCGCGTCGGCCAGCACCACCTCGAGCTCCGGCGCCAGCCCCTCCTCCACCACCGACAGCGTCACGCCCACCTACAGCCTTTCCGGCGTGGTCACCGGCTTCACCGCCGCCACGGTCACGACGAGCGGCACCGGCACCGCCACCGCCACCGCGGCCACCGATTCGAGCGGCAATTTCAGCTTCGCGTCGCTGGCCGCTGGCAGCTATACGGTCACGCCCGCGCAAGCCGGTTATGTCTACACTCCCGTGAGCCGGGCCGAGACCCTCTCCACGGCGTCGCTCACCGACCTGGTGTTCAACGCCACCGCCAGCACGGCGGCCACCTACTCGATCTCCGGCACCGTGAGCGGCCCGGTGATTGCCGGTGTCACGGTGACCTTGAACGGCACGAACATCGGCTCCGCCGTCACCGACGTGAGCGGTTCCTACAGCTTCGCCGGTCTGGTGAGCGGCACTTACACGGTCAATGCATCGCGCAGCGGCTACACCTTCACCACGCCGCTCATCGTCGGTTTGGGCAGCGCGAATTCGACCGGCAACGACTTCACGTCGTCGGCGGCGTCGGCCGGCGGGATCACCTTCGCGGCGGTCAATCCCCTGCCGCAGGCCACCGTGGGTACGCCTTACCAGGCCCACATCGCACAGACCATCGGCGGCGGGGTTTCGCCGTACCATTACCAGACGGGTCCGTTGGATGACGGCACGCCGCCGCTCGGCATGATCATCAATCCGAACGGCGAGGTCACCGGCACCGCCACGGTAACCGGCGTGTATGACTTCACCGTGTGCGCCGTCGATGCCGCGGGCGAGATCTCCACCTGTCAACCGACCTCGCTCACCGTCGGGGCCGCGCCGGTGGCGGTCACGCCCTCCCCGACCCCCGTGCCACCGGTGCCGGTGGCCGCGGTCACGCTGTCTGCGAGCCCCGCATCGATCACCGCCGGCGCCAGTTCGACCGTGACCTGGTCGAGCACGAATGCGACCGCCTGCACCGCCTCCGGTGGTTGGAGCGGCACGGAGGCCACCAGCGGCACGGCGACGGTGAAACCGACGAGTTCGACGACGTACACGCTGACCTGCTCGGGCGCGGGTGGTGTCGGCAAGGCATCGGTGCTGGTGACCGTCACTCCGGCCACGCCGGTCGTTCCCACGGTGACGCTGAGCGCCAGCACGACCACCCTCACGGCGGGCAGCAGCGCAACGCTCAAGTGGTCGAGCAAGAATGCCGAGGTGTGCTCCGGCAGCGGCGGTTGGTCCGGGAACCAGGGCACCAGCGGTTCGGTCACCGTGTCGCCCAAGAGCACCACCACCTATGGCCTGTCCTGCTCGAGTTCGAGCGGCAGCAGCGCCGCAGCCTCCACCAAGATTACCGTGAACACGCCGGTGAGCACGCCGACGCCGGCACCCACCGTGACGCTGACGGCGAGTCAGACATCGATCAAGTCGGGCAGCACGTCCACCTTGACCTGGGCCAGCAACAATGCCGACTCCTGTACCGCCAGCGACGGCTGGAGCGGCGCGGAGGCGGACAGCGGCACTTACAGCGTGTCGCCCACCTCGAACACCACCTACACCCTCTCCTGTTCCGGCGCGGGCGGCACGACCCAGGTATCGACCACGGTCGACGTCACGACCACGACGGCCACCGGCACCTCCTGGGTGTACTACAACGGCAGCTTCGACTGGCCGGGCGATTTCGACTTTTCGGCGGTCGCAAATTACTCGGACACGAGCGGCGACCCGTTGAGCGGCCCCCGCGACATCAAGATGACCAGTGCCCCGTACGGCGGATGGCTGCCGTATGCACAGAACTGGGATTTCAATTCGGCGCCGTACACCAAGCTCACCTTCTCGCTCAAGCCCACCCGCACGGGCCAGACGTGGCAGGTGTACTTCGTCAAGGTGGGTGACATCCCGGTGGGCATCGCGCTCAACGTGAGCCATTATGGTCCGACACCGGTGGTCGGCCAGTGGGCCACCTACACGATACCGCTGCAAGATCTCGGGGTGCTCGGCCAGCCGATTTACAAGTTCGCCATCCAGGATCAGACGGGCGCGAACGGCAACGTCTGGTACATCAACAACGTCGGCTTCGTGCCCTAAGGGGTTTAGCGCGGCGCCTGCGCCACGAACGCCACGTCGTTCACGTAGAACACGTTGTTCTTGATCCCGGTCTTGTCCTGGATCGCGAATTTATAGATCTTGGTCTTCGCCACACCGATGTCCGCGAGCGGAATGGTGTAAACGCCCCACTGACCCGGCACCGGCGCGGGACCGTATTTGAACGGATCGACCCCGATACCCACCGGCTTGTCGCCGACCAGCATGAAATAAACCTGCGCCGTTTGATTGGCCAGCGTGGGCTTGAAAGCGAACGTGAGATAGTTGTACGGCGTCGTGTCGAACACCCAATGGGTCGCGAACGGCTGCCACCCGCCCCACGGTGCGGTGAGCGTCACCTTGATGTCGTACTTGCCGCTCACCGGCGCGCCACTGGTGTCGCGATAGTCGGGCGTGGCGACGAAAGAATAATCCCCGGGCCAGGCAAACTTGCCGTCGTGATACACCGAAAACGTCGCGCCAGGAGCACCCTCCTCCGCCGCGCGGGTCATCGACCCGCCGAGGACGCCGGCAACCGTCACCAGCAGGGCGCCTGCGCAAAGAGTCACGCCTTGGGTGGCGCTCACCCGGCTCACGCGGCTAACCCAGCCCACGCGGCGCTCGCGGCCGCCAAGCGAGCCAACGTCTCGGCCTGGCCCAAAATCGCCAGCGTCTGATCGATGGGCGGCGAGACGGTACCACCGCACACCGCGATCCGAATCGGCTGCGCCAGTTTGCCCAAGGGCAGCGCGTGGGCGGTGGCCATGTCGCTGATGAGCGCATGGATGGCGGGCGGCGTCCACGCCCGCAACTCGGCGAGCGCAGCCCGCGTTGCGCCGAGCACGGCGAGTATCTCCGGCGTGACGTGCTTGCGCACCGCCTTCTCATCGTAGGCCGTGGGTGCGCGGAAGAAGAACGCGCTGTTGGCGGCCATGTCCTTCAGGGTCTTGGCCCGTTCGCGCTGCGACACCACGATCTGTTCGAGTTGTCCGTCATCGTCGGTTGCGATCCCCAACTCACGCAGCTGCCAGCGCAGGGGCGCTACCAGGCGTGACGGCGGTGCATGCATCATGTGCTGCTGATTGAGCCACGCGAGCTTGGTGCCGTCGAAGGCCGAGGCCGACTTGTTGACGTCGGCGATGTCGAACAACCGGGTCATCTCCTCGATGGAGAAAATCTCCTGATCGCCATGCGACCAGCCGAGGCGCGCGAGATAATTGAGCACGGCCTCCGGCAGGAACCCCTCGTCGCGGTATTGCAGCACACTGACGGCGCCGTGGCGCTTCGACAGCTTGGCGCCATCGGACCCCAAGATCATGGGTAGGTGCGCATACACCGGCACCTTGGCGCCCAACGCCAGGAGCATGTTCATCTGCCGCGGCGTGTTGTTCAGATGATCGTCGCCACGGATGACGTGGGTGATGCCCATGTCCATGTCATCGACCACCACGCAAAAGTTGTAGGTGGGCGAGCCGTCGGAGCGCGCGATGATGAGATCGTCGAGTTCCGAGTTCTGAAACACCACCCGGCCATGCACCACGTCCTCGACCACGATCTCGCCGGAGAGCGGATTTTTGAAACGGACGACGGGCGGCACGCCCTCGCGGACATCGCTACGCTCGCGCCAACGGCCGTCGTAGCGGGGTTTCTCGCCGCGGGCGGTCTGGTCCGCCCGCATGGCGTCGAGTTCATCCTTGGTGCAATAGCAGCGGTAGGCACGGCCGTTCGCCAGCAGCTCGTCGATGACCTCCTTGTAGCGGTCGAAGCGCTTGGTCTGGAAGAATGGACCCTCGTCGTGACCGAGCCCCGCCCACTCCATGCCGTCCATGATCTGCTGGATCGCGGCGTCGGTGGAACGCTCGAGATCCGTATCCTCGATGCGCAGCACGAACACGCCGCCATGGCGGCGCGCGTACAGCCAGGAAAAGAGCGCGGTGCGCAGGCCGCCAATGTGCAGGAAACCGGTGGGACTGGGCGCGAAACGGGTGCGTACTGACATAACCTATAAGCTTAACAGAGACGGTGGCTTGCCCCAGCCGCTATGGCATAATGCGCGCCGGCGGGCGGTTAGCTCAGCGGTAGAGCACTGCTTTCACACGGCAGGGGTCACAGGTTCAATCCCTGTACCGCCCACCAATGCGTTAAGCTACGTCCGACTGCTCGAGCATCGGATACGCATTTCTCTATGAAGCCCGCCGTTCCCGGCCAATTGCTCGGCATCCAGTACCTGCGCGCCGCTGCGGCGCTGATGGTGGTCCTACACCATTCCCTGGAACAACTGCCTGCCTACGCCTCGCTGCTGGCGAGCCATCATTTCGGCGGCTCACGGTTGCGCAACGGCGTGGATCTGTTCTTCGTCATCAGCGGCTTCATCATGGTGCTGACCAGCAGCCGCACCTCCCCGGGCGATTTCGCGGTACGCCGCGTCATCCGCATCGTGCCGCTCTATTGGGTGCTGACCATCGCACTGCTGGTGGTGTTGACCTGGCGGCCGGAGCTCTTCCGCAGCACCGTGGCCAGCGTCCCGTATGCCGTCAAGAGCCTGCTCTTCATCCCCTATGCCAATCCCGCTCAAAACGGCTTCATGTACCCGCTGCTGGTGCCCGGCTGGTCGCTCAATCTCGAGATGTTCTTCTACGTCATTTTCGCGTTGATTTTGTTCCTGCCGCGAAGCAGCCGATTGATCGCCGCGGCCATCGTCTTCGTTGCCGTCGTCTGGCTTGCGCCCAAGTTCCAGGGCACCGCCTATGGCCAGGAAATCGCGTTCTTCGGCAACTTCAAGCTGTTCGAGTTTCTGTTCGGCATGATGCTGGCACAGTGGTATGTGCGCGGCTTGCCGAGGCTTGCCGCACCCGTGGCGGCGGCGCTCGCCATCGCCGGCTTCGCCGCGCTGTTCCTCGAACTGCCGGGCCTCTCCTACGATCCGGGAGACTTGCTGGAAGTCCTCGCCGACGTGGCACTACCGTCGGTGGTCGTGGTGTTCGCCATGCTTTCGTTGGAGCCTACGCTGCGAGCGCGTCCAGCCAGGGTCCTGGCTTACTTGGGCGATGCGTCCTACTCGATGTATTTGAGCCACATATTCACGCTCGGCGTGATGCGGTATGTCTGGGTCAAAGCCGGGTTCGATCGCGTCACCCTCCCCCATGCGTTCGCGTTCGAAATCGCCGGCATCGCGGCGAGCATCGCGGGTGCTGTGGTGGTCTATCGATGCGTCGAATTGCCGCTGCTCAACGGCATCCAGGGAGCTTACAAGCGCTGGCGCAAACCCGCGTCACGAACCAGCGCGGTGCCCTCCTAGCTCGACCTCCGTGCCTTGATGACGGCCGGCACACCGATGGCGATGGAATTATCAGGGACATCGACGATGACCACGGCATTCGCGCCGATCGCCACGTTGTTGCCGATCCTGATCGGCCCCAACAGCTTGGCCCCGGCACCGATGTCCACATTGTTGCCGATCACCGGCGCGATCGGTTCCTCGACCCGCCGCAGGCCGACCACCACGCCGTTGCGGATCCGGCAATCATCGCCGAACTTGGCGTAGCCGCTGATGATGATCCCGCCAAAGTGATCGATCACGAAGTTCTTGCCGACTTCGACCTCGCACGGCAGTTCGATCCCGGTGATGATCTGAATGAACTTGTACGCGACCTTGTACAGCAGCGAGAAGAATTTACGCACGAAGGCCGGCTTGACCGTGTAGCGCCAGCGGCCGAATCGATAAATGACCATGGCCCAAAAGCCCTGCGCACCCCAATCCCCGCCGTGTGACCTTAAATCCTGCCGGATATTGGCAAACATTCGGTCCCGTGCATCCGCGGATCGGGTGACAGAAACAACGCCCCGAGTTTCTCGGCCTCGGACTCGCTGCCATGGCGGCGGTTGATGCGCTCATAGCCGGCATCGCCCATGCGCTGCAATTCTTCCACCGACGCCTTGAGGCAAAGGGACAACGCCTGCGTGGCTTCGCCGACCGAGCCCGCGGCGAACAGCCAGCCGTTCTCGCCGTGACGCACCAACTCCGGAATGCCGGCCACGTAGGTCGCGAGGACCGGCCGACGCAGCGCCATGGCGTCGACGATCCCCACCGGCATGCTCTCATCGAAGCTCGGCGAGATCAGGGCCCTCGCCGCCAAAATCTCGTCGCGCACCGCGCGTCTGCCGAGGGTCCCCGTGATGCGAATCTGATCGCCGAGATCATGCTCGGCGATCAAGCGCTCGATCTCCGCGCGCTTCGGCCCATCGCCGGCCAACACGAGTTCGATCGGGATGTTCATGGCCCGCAGGCGCAGCACCGCATCGACCAGCAGCACCTGGCCATTCGTTTCAGATAAGCGCCCCACGCACACGATGCGCGGCGCGTCGGTGATCTTGGTCGCCTCGGTTTCCCGATACGAAGGCTCCAAGCCCCGATGCACCACGTTGATCTTCGGCCAATCGTCGTGCCGGGTGCGCATGTACATCTGGCTTCGGCCGAAGGAACTGATGGCCACCACGAAATCGCTGCGATGGACCTTTTCCTCGAGGCTCATCGGCTCGAGAAACTCCTCGGGCCCGTGCACCGTAAAACTGAAGCGCGGCCCGCCCAGCATCCGCACGAACATCACCACCTCGGCCGAATTCGTGCCGAAATGTGCGTGAATGCGGTCGGCACCGAAATCCCTCACCCAGAATAAAATGCGGCAGGCTTCGGCGAGATACGCGAGATGGTAGAAAATCGATCGATAGGACGTCCGCACCATTTTCATCGCCAGCCTCATGGCGGACAGAAACACCAAGGGCGAGCGCAAAAACACGCGGAGCGTCGGCCATATGAGCGCGGCGAAACCGTCTTTCAGCACGTACAGCGTCCGTGCGCGCTCCTCTTCGTCGTCGATATCGGTGAGGGGGCGGTCCCAACCGCGGATCGCGATGCGTTGGACATCGAACCCTTGACGCTCCAAGGCCACGATTTCGCGGCGAATGAACGCATGGCTGGCCTTCGGATATTGATTGATGAGGTAGGTGATCTTCATGGGGTTTCGCCTACTTATATTCGATGAGTTGCGGCTGTTCACCGCGGAATCTAACGAGCAAATATTTCAACTGACCGGTCATTTCCGCAAATTTACCGACCACGAGTGATGCCGCCTGCCACCAATTCTCTCGTGCGGAATGCGTGCCTCGAACCCCGATCCGCAAAATCTGTACGGGATAGACCAGGAGCAAACACAGGCCCGGCCAGCCGATCAAGGCGACCAGGATCAGACTCGCGAGCGGCACGAATCCGCCCCAGGTCCAGATCCTCGCCGATTCGCGCACGCCATGCCGCTCCGGGGGCGCGCCATGCAACGCCGCGCCTTGCGCGAAACTAAAGCCGCTGCGCACCATCCGCCGCCACCACTGGCCGAACCGATAAATGGCGGCATCGTGGAGGGTCATCTCCTCCGCCAAACGCCAGATCTGCCAACCGGCCTGACGCAGCCGTACACACATCTCCGGTTCCTCACCGCAGATCAGGTCCGGCCGGTACCCGCCGACCTCGCGGATGGCCGACACGCGAGTCAGGGCATCGCCGCCACACGCCTTCATTTCACCCACGGGGCCCGCACGCCATTCGAAGTCGCACAGCATGTTGTAGACGGACTTTTCCGGAAACTTTTCACGCCGAAAGCCGCAAACCACCGCGACCTTGGGGTTAGCGTCGAGAAATTGCGCCGCCTTATCGAGCCATCCTTCGACGACCTGGCAATCACCGTCCACGAAAAATACGTAATCCAAGTTGGGGTGCATCGCAATCAACCGCTCGAAACCGGCATTGCGGGCGCGGGCGGCCGTGAACGGGGTACGCATGTCGAGTTCCACGACCGCGCCCACGCGCGATGCGGCCAGCGCGAGCGAACCGTCATCGGATCCGGAATCCACATACACGACGCGCTCGCACATCCACTGCAACGAGTCGAGACAGGCTTTGAGCCGCTCGCCCTCATTGCGTCCGATCGCAACGGCGCCAATGGTCGATAAATTCAAGCGCTGGGGTCTCCATTGACATGGGCTTGAGCCCGTTATCATTTCCGTGAGACACGCTGGAACGAGCGTGATTAAGATCTTTTCGCTCGGTCACTATGCTGTTCGACGGCGTGCCACTTCGCGGCAGTTGTCAACCTAACCCGTCATAACACCCCGTAATTAACGAACATTTGTGCATAATGCGCAAGGCCGATTTAACAGATAACGCCGATCTTTTCGTTCTTATTGGCCGGCCGACGGCACGACGCCGGGGGGATGGCGGATCGAGCACCAAGCGCCCACGCCCCGATTGGCGCCCGTGCAGGTCCATGAACTCGCCGTCCCATTGTCGGTCAAGCCCGTGACCGTGCCGGCGGCACAGGTACCCACCTTTTGACCGCATGCGCCGTTGACCGGCGGCGGCAGCGCATCGGCCACGGTGCACCAGGCACCCACGCCCTTATTCGCCCCGGCGCAGGTCCACGAGGTCGACGTGCCATTGTCAGTCAAGCCGGTGACCGTGCCCACGGCACAGGCGCCCGCTTTCTGCCCGCACACGCCATTGATTGGCGGGGGCAGCGCGTCGGCCACGGTGCACCAGGCACCCACGCCCTTGTTGGCCCCGGCGCAGGTCCACGAGGTCGCAGTGCCATTGTCGGTCACGCCGGTGGCGGTACCGGAGGCACACACGCCCGCCTTCTGACCGCACACGCCATTGACCGGCGGCGCCAGCGGATCGGCGACGCTACACCATGCGCCCAAGCCTTTATTGATCCCGCTACACGTCCAAGAGGTCGCGGTGCCATTGTCGGTGACGCCGGTGGCATTGCCCGCCGTGCAGGTACCCGCCTTCGTGGCGCACACGCCATTGATCGGCGGATCGGCGGCACTACAAGAAACAGCGGCACCGGTACCGGGCCCCTTGCATATCCACACCGTGGTGCTGCCATCGTCCTTCTTGCCGATCGCCACACCGCTGCTGCATGTCGCGACGGCCTTACCGCAAACGCCCGCGGGCGGCTCTGCATGAGCCCCTGAGAACAGAAAACCCGCCATGAGCGGGTAAATCGACAGTGGGAGGAGACGGGCAACATCAGGTAGCCGCTGATTACTTGCCATGAAAACTTTCCCTACGCATTCACTCTACAAATCGAGTATGCCTTTTTATTCCAAACCCCAGAAATTGCAACTAAATCCTTTCATCGTCTTCATTCGTCGGTGGCGGTGAGGTCGGCGGCTGAACCAGCCGCCGACCGCCTCCCGCTTATTGCGCAGTACAGGTGCTGTAGTTGGCGAGCGGCGTTGCGGCCACCGCGGCAAGCGCCTTGCTCTTCGGCGTCGCGATGGACAGATCCTCGTACGCGCCCCAGACGTTGCCTTGCGGTTCCGCCAGGTCGAAGTACATGAACAGGTCGTTGCCGCAGCCGAACCAGTCGGCGAGGTAACTCTGGATCAAGGGCTTCAAGGTCCAGCTGTTTTCAACCTGCTCGTTGACGGCCGCCGAGGTGGCGCTGGTCAAGCCCGTGCCGCCTTCATAAGCGATGCTCTTCAGCCCGTAATAATCGGCGAGTCCCTTGAAGCTCAAGTTGTTGTACACGACGCCACCCGAATAGGCCTGGGTCGGAAAGCCACTCTTGACGGTGCTCAAGGCACTGGTCAGCCCGGCGACCGCGCTGGTCACGTCGGCATAGTTGGTGCTGTCCGGGCCGCCGAAATACGGTGCGCCGCCGACGCCGTAGATGAACTGGCTGGGCGCGCCGAAATTCGCCTTCAGGTACGTGAGCGCATCTTCGGCCAGGAACGGCTGGACATATTGCGACAGATACAGCGGGCGGATGGTGGTGTTGATGGCCGATGCGCCATACACATTTTGGAACAGCTGGCTCAACCGTTGCACCTGGTGCATGGTGCGGCGGCTCGCCCAGTAGTACTCGTTGTTGACGCCGTCATAGTTGAGGGTCGCATCCGCACCGGAGTTCGACTCGCTCACCGCGGCGGCAAGGTTGGTGCCCGCCTGCATGAAGGCGTAGTTCCAGAGCTCGTTGCTGTATTCGAGATACACGTGGATGCCCGGGTTCAACGTCGCCTTCATCAAGGTCGCGAGCTGCGTGGCGTAGTTGTTGGCACTCGTATCCGCGAGGTTCACGCCCACCGGAATGTTGACCCAGATATCCTTGCCGGTCGTATTGGCAAGGGCAATCACGTACTCCCACGCGAGGCCCGACAACGCGCTTTGTTGCGGCGTGGTGGGCAGCGTGCGCTGGGCCCAGGAGGTCACGGTGCTGTTGTTGGTCTGTAGCGTGTCCATGAAGCGCATGGTGCTGAACGGCGCGATCGCCTTCAGGAACTGGGTGGTGAACACCTGCGTCGTGCCGAGCGCATACCCCGGCCGGAGCAGCTTGAGATTCTGCACGCCGCCATTGGTACCGGTGAAGGTCAGCGCCAGCTGCGTGTCATTCGGCCCGACCACCACGCTCGCCGTGGTGGTATTGGTGGTGGGGTCGTAATTGACGTTTTGAATGGTGCAGCAACCCGCACCGGCGATCGTTGCCTGGCCGGTGAAGCTCAAGCTATAGGTGCCGAACATGCTCGGAAACGTCGTCGACACGGGACGATTCAAGGGATCGCTCGGGTTGGTGATGAACACCACGCCGAAATCCGCGGTGGGCCAGCCGTTGGCATCGACCGGCGCCGGCGAATTCACCGGATCCCAGTAATTGGCCGGAGTCGCGAAACCGCGTGCATCCTTCATGACGTCGACGAACATCATTTCGCGGTCGCTCCAATCGAGCACCCAGCTCAAGTTGATGCCGAGCTTGGTGCCGGCGAGCGCCGGGCTAATCGCCACCGGCGGCGTCACGACCGGCGGTGCGACCGGCGCGACCGGCGCGACCGGCGCGACCGGCGTGACGGGCGCAACTGGCGTGACGGGCGTGACCGGCGTGACCGGCGTGACCGGTGAGGCGATCGGCGTCACGACGGTCGGGGGAGTCGACGCGGCGACGGTATCGGGCAGTGTGCACCAGGCGCTGCGGCCGTAGTTGACGCCAGCACAGGTCCACTGCGAATTGAAGCCGTTATCGGAGGCCCGGGTGACGGTGCCGGTGGCGCAGCTGTTGGCGGTCGTGCCGCAGCTGCCGTCCACAGGCGTCGGCAGTTGATCGGCCACGGAGCACCACGTGCTCGTGCCGTAAGTGCTGCCGCTGCAGGTCCACTGCGTGTTGAAGCCGTTGTCGTGGGCCCCGGTCACGGTTCCCGTCGCGCAGGTTTGAGCCACGGTGCCGCAGCTGCCGTTGACCGACTGAGCTTGCGCGGGGATCCACCACAGGCCTGCGATGAGTGCGCACGCACCCAGTAGGTGCGTGCGGAAAAAATTCGAGGTTGATTCGGAAGTCGACATTTGGGAAAGCTCCATACCATTGCCAGATCGAACGAGGGTCACAATGGGGGATGGAGTTTTCGCTTACAAAGTGTCTCTGAATTGCGAACCGATTCGCTGCGTTATGAGACGTAGTCGTCACAAAACAGTCATCGAAATGTTACCGGCGTCACTAGTTTTGCCCCAAGCCTTAGGGCTCGACGAAAGTGTAGTCGGGCGAGATGGTTTGATTGCCGTATTGATCGGTGCTGTAGATCTGGTAATGAGTGAGGCCGCTCGGCACGAAGCCCAAGTAGGGTGCGGGATTCGACGTCAATCCCGTGAGCGGCGACCAGCGTGTGTAAGACGTCGTGGATCCGTACGCCACGTAGCTGTAGGTGGGCACCGAGGTGGTCCAGGTCACCTGGGCCACGTTACCCGTCAGCGGCACCGGTACGACATTGGAAATCACCGGCCCGTACACCGGGATGGTCTGGAAGCTGTACACCGACGAGGTCCCGGTGCTGCCATTCGCGGCGGTGGATTGCGCGACGAAATAATAGGTCGTGCCCGGCGTGAGCCCGGTAATCGTCACGCCGTGACTGTTGGTCAGCGTCGCTTGCAGCGGCGTGGTCGACCCCAACGCCGAGGTCAAGCCGTAGGCGACCTGCGTATTCGAGATGACCTCGGTGGACCAGCCGATGGTGACGCCGGTGGAGGTCACGCTCCAATAGGCGACGCCGATGATGTTGAGCGGCGCGCCCGACGTGGTCGGCGTCGCGAAGGTGCCATTGGCGGAGGTCGACGAGGTGCCGGCGGAGTTCGCCGAGACCACGTCGAAATCATAGGTGATGCCCGGCGTCAGCCCGGTCAACGTGACCGAGTGGCTGGTCGAGAGCGTCGAGTTGAAGGCGGAGTAAGCACCGTAGCCGGTCGTGGTGCCATAGTTCACCAGCGAGGTAGTGGCCTGGTCGGTGGTCCAGGTGATCGTCGCCGAGGTCGTCGTGATGCCGCTCGTGCTGACGGCGGAGATCACGGGCGGCTGGGCGGTGGTGACCAACGTCTGGTTCGCCGAGGTCGACGAGGCCCCGGCCGAATTCGCGGAAACGACGTCGAAATCATAGGTAATGCCCGGCGTCAGTCCGGTGAGCGTCACCGAATGGCTGGTCGAGAGCGTCGAGTTCAGCGCGGAATACGAGCCGTAACCGGTCGTGGTGCCGTAGTTCACCAGCGAGGTGGTGGCCTGGTCGGTGGTCCAGGTGATCGTCGCCGACGTGCCGCCGATGCCGCTCA
>Ga0116230_10004138_pt1 | contig 14216 bp, 6 predicted proteins | sample S1TSphfallax_3_FD_88678 | JGI IMG/M metagenome (GOLD analysis project Ga0116230, IMG submission 88678) | Host-associated microbial communities from peat moss isolated from Minnesota, USA - S1T2_Fd - Sphagnum fallax MG | ecosystem: Host-associated > Plants > Peat moss > Unclassified | place: USA...
CATTCAACGGAGGGTGAAACTGAGAAAACCATCCATTTGATGGTTTCCTGAGTTTCATCCTGTCTTTCTTTTTTCCTGAGCGCCTCCATCCACTGCTGCTACATAGATTTTCACTGCTCCTATCTGTACAGCTACTATAATTCCTCTCGAACCTTGTGCACTAAATGATGAGTTTCAGCATTTCGTACCGAGTTTCAGCATTTCATACTGAGATTTAGCATTTCGTACTGAGTTTCAGCATTTCACACTGAGATTTAGCATTTCGTACTGAGTTTCAGCATTTCATACTGAGATTTAGCATTTCGTACTGAGTTTCAGCATTTCGTGCTGAGATTTAGCATTTGGTACTGAGTTTCAGCATTTCATACTGAGATTTAGCATTTGGTACTGAGTTTCAGCATTTCATACTGAGATTTAGCATTTGGTACTGACTTTCAGCATTTCATACTGAGATTTAGCATTTCGTATCGAGTTTCAGCATTTCATCCTGAGATTTAGCATTTCGTACTGAGTTTCAGCATTTCATACTGAGGTTTAGCATTTGGTACTGAGTTTCAGCATTTCATACTGAGACTTAGCATTTGGTACTGAGTTTCAGCATTTCATACTGAGATTTAGCATTTGGTACTGAGTTTCAGCATTTCATACTGAGATTTAGCATTTGGTACTGAGTTTCAGCATTTCATGCTGAGATTTAGCATTTCGTACTGAGTTTCAGCATATCATACCGAGATTTAATAAAATTTCCTTCCTTTACGGAGACCACTAAAAGAGGGGTCAGAGGGTGAAAGGAGGCCCAAAGACAGGGTGAATACAGGGTGAGTTTGCTTTTCAAATTGGCGGGGGGTGGTGGGGAGGGCAGTCCGGGCATTGATTAAAAGGAATTATTAATTCCGGGCCAGGAGTTATTTTTTAGTCTGGGCAGCCTGTAATAAATAGGCTACTAGGTACCTAAGACTAGCTACAGCCGGTCAGCATTTCGCGTCGCCCAAGTTTGGAACCCCGCGTGACCACGACCAAAACCTCTGGTAAAATCAACTGGTGATAATTCTAGTGCATTCAAGTAGCCAATAGATTTTGGTAATTCATGTAACCTGGAACACCGTGTCAAATCAAACTCTTGAAATGCATTCAATTGACGAATAGATGTAGATAATGCCTCTTGAGAAAACCTTTTTATTCCTAATTAAACCTTTACACATTGGCAAAACCTATCTACTTCATGGTTAAACATCTACTTCTTGGTAAAACTTTGTTATTTGTTATTAGACCTTTACATCTTCACAAAACTTCTTCCTTTCATGGCTAAATATTTACCTCTTGGTAAAAACTTTATATTTAATGGTTAAATTTTTACCTTTTAACAAAACACTTTTACCTAATGGCTAAAATTCTACCTCTTGGCAAACTTTTATATATATTGGTTAAACCTCCAGATCTTAGCAAAACTTCTTTACTTCATGGTTAAACTTCTTTAATTCATGGTTAAACCTCTACCTTTTGGTAATTTTTTAAAATTTATTAATTAAACCTTTACATTTTGGCAAAATCTCTCTATTTCATGGCTAAACTTTTACTTTTTTACAACACTTCTATAATTTTTTATTAAACTTTTACTTCTTTGCAAAACCTATTTATTTCTTGGTTAAACCCTTAACTTATTGACAAAACCTTTATATATTACTTGTTAAACTTTTAACTTTTGACAAAACCTTTATACTTCATGGCTAGACTTCCACCTTTTCAAAAAACCTTTTCAATCCTTAATTAAACTTTGACCTCTTTGGAAGACCTTTTACTTCGTGGCTACACCTCTCTCTTTTGGCAAAACTTTTATAATTTTTTTGTGAAACATCTACCTCTTTGGAAAACCTCACAATTTCATTGGTAAACCTTTATCTTTTGGCAAAACCTTAATATTTTCTTGTTTAAAGTTTTTAGCTTTTAGCAAAACCTTTATATTTCCTTGGTTAAACATTTTTTTAAATAAATTTTTATTGAACCTTTATTATTTTGTAAGACAACTATCTCATTTTCTTTAAATTTTTACTTTTTGCCAAAACCATTCTACTTCATGGCCAAACCTTACATCTTGACAAAACTTTCACATTTTTAAGCTATATTTACACCATTCAACAAAAAAATTATTATTTGAACAAAATTTATATTTGTTCATGGCTAAACTATTAACCTAAATCAAGCTACCTACATTAAATTAAGCTAATTTAATTTAACTTACATTATTCAAATTCAACTAAGCCTAGCCTTGGCAAAACCTAGGGCAAGCCTAGGCTAACCAAGCTTAAACCTAATCAAATTAACCATGGTCAAATTGATTATGTTTAAATTAGCTATTACAAAATTTACAATGCTTAAAATTTTGACGGTTAAATTGGCCATGGTTAAATTAATTATGTATGGAAAAATAAACAATGAGTAAACTAATTGTGGCTTAATGAACCATAACTTATAAACTAATTATGAATAAATTAAACATAGTTGAATTAATTATGGCTAAATGAACCATGGTAAAAAATATATATGGCTAAATTAATTATGGTAAAATGAAACATGGTTAAACTAAGCTAGTTAAAATTGTTGTTATATTAATTAAAACTGAATTAACCATGGTTAAATTAGTTATGATTAAATGAACCTTGATTGTCATTGTGGTTCAATGAAGTCGAATGTGCAATTACATTCCCATGTGTCATTAAAAATCCTTCATTGTCATACCCAAAGAATCAACATCTTCGGTAATAGTAAAGGGTGGTGATCACAAAGGCTTTTGAAAGGATGCACTTAAATAATCAATTAGTCACATTTTAATTTCAAACTAATTAGAAATGTATTTAATTAATTTCGCACTAAAATGTTAATTTCATATTTAATTCAACATCGTGAGTGCAAGGAGGGCCACCTAATGGCCACTAACTTCAAACAATTTTGAATAAAGCTTGCAAAAATATTGCCTTTTATTAGATTTGCTTATAATGTTATGTGTTATATTTGGATAAGTTTAAGGATTGGAGGTGTATATGTTTCTACCAACCACCATATAAAATATTTAGCAAAAAAATCATTAGTATACAATCATGGTCTAACATGAATATTCATTTGCAATAAGAAAGTAAATACACAACTAATGACCAAAAATTTGTTACTTTTATGTCTTGACATTTCAAAGCAATTTGTATACACCTCATGTGAATACTTGGTGGGCACATGGTACTTGTAAAAGTTTCAATTTATCAAAACATTAATAGATAAACGAATTTGGAAAAACTTTAATTTATGAAAGCATTAACAAATAATGCAATTTGGAATTAGTAAAATAAGAAGGCTTAAACAACTAATGGGCATTAAGTCATCATTATATACCAAATAAAATAAAATCATGAAAGCTTGCAACTTAGATTCCTACCACATGGCATAAGTCCATATTAATATGACATAGTCAACATATTGAAAATAAACATAAACAAATTTCAATAACACTAATATTTTTTAGAACTAAACAAAAACCAAATTGCATTTAAAAAAAAAGAATGTAATTCAAAATAATAATTACACACCAATAGTCTCATTACAGTAGAATTAAACCAAAATGTAACCCCTCCATTCACGATTACATGCGACTTGTAATCATTTGTGACTAGATTTGTGAATATTTGTAATTACAAGACAAAATTTGAACTATTTTGATCATTTTCACAACTATGATGCAACTATTGAAAAAACATTATCCTATTGGTTGAATGGATTTTAGGTCTATTTTCATCCATTAATAGGTTGATATGTCCCATTACTCTCAATAGTCACTAAATTGATTGCATCCTAAAGATATTCTACAATGACATAGCGATGCATTTTTATGTATGTTATATATATGTGTGTGTGTGTGTGTGTACATTGAATATCCATATGTATGTATATTATTCATACAATGAACCTCAAAATTAATATTTTCATTTGAAAATTGTCATTTCAATTTTGAAAATGATATTTGAATCTAAAGTTTTAAATATGTACTCTTAAAATTGTTTGTTGTATTAAAACAAATATGTTTAAATTTAAAATTACAATTCCAATTTTGAAAATTGCTATTGGAATTCTTTCTCAAAGTGTTGAATTTGGAAAAAAAAACCTGAATCTGAAATTTAATAATTTAAATCCTAAATTAGTTACTGCAATTGTTTTTCTATTATTTGAATTTCAATAAACACAATTTTAATCTCAAAAGGGATATTTCAACTCTAAAAACTGATATTTTAATTCTATAAAAACATTATTTGAATTTGAAACTTAATATTTGAATCTGAAATTTTTATTTTAATTGATTAAAACGTTGTTTGAACTTGAAATTTTTATTTGAATATGAAATTTACTATTTAAACTCAAAAAGTTTAGTTGATTTAAAATTTGATATTTGAAATTCTACATTATTATTTTCAGGTCCAAAATCAGTATTTCAATTCAGAAAATTATTAATTGAATAAAAAATGGACATTCTAATTCTGAATATTTTCATTCGAATATGAAAAAAATTATTTCAACTCTGAAAAAATTTCAATTAAATTTTAAATAATCATTTGATTTGATCCTTCAAATGAAAATTCTGAATTATTATTTTTCGTTCTCAAAATTAATATTTCAATTCTGAAAACCATTTTTATTTGAATCTGAAAATTGACTTTACAATTAAGAAATGTTTATATAAATTCAAAAAATGTATTTGATCTAAAAATTGATATTTAAATTCTGAATCTTAATTTTTTTCAACATGAAAATTGGTATTAATTCAAAAAACTATAATTCAGCCTAAGAACCGACAATTTGATTATAAATATTTTATTTGAATTTGATATTTGATAATTAAATTCTGAATAAATTTTAAGAAATTATTTTGACTTGAAAGTTTAAGTCTCTGGATTCTTGAAATTAATATTTCAATTCAGAAATCTGTTATTTAACTTTAAAAAATAAATTGATCTCAGAATTGAAAATTGAATTGTGAACTAATATTTTGGAGTTAATTTTTTTTTAATTCAGAAAATTATTGATTCAGTTTTTTTTTTTTTTTCTACTAATGTTATGTGTAATAATATATTTATGATTATTTTTATGAATTATTAGTTTCACGAAGTAATTATTGTTATCACATAGATTTTCATATTATATAATATCCTTATAATAAGAGAAATTTATTAGTGTAATGAATGTAATTAGTTTTTTGAAATTTTAAAATGTGTAAAAATTTACTTTCTTATAATAATTTTTAGTCCAATATTTATAAAGTGAAAATAATTTTAATAGTAAAATTATAGTAATTAAATTAGTATTAATTGTATTATCTATAATTCAACCAGATTCTAAAAAGTAATAAAATATTTTAAAATAGTTATATTTATTTAATTATATATGGGTTTTGTATTAACAACTTGTGAGTGACTAGATAGCTAGTATGTTAAATATGCAAAAATTAGTATTTCAATACAGAAAATTATTAATTGAATATAAAAATGGACATTTATATTTTGAATATTTGAATTTGAATATGAAAATTTATAGTTCAATTCTGAAAAAAATTCATTTAAATTTTAATTAGTCATTTGAATTTGAAACTTGAAATGACAATTCTGAATTATTATTTTGGGTTCTCAAAATTAAGACTTTGACTCTGAATATCATTAACTCAGTCAGAAAATGGACATTCAATTTAAACTTTTCTTATCTGAAGCTGAAAATTGACATTTCAATTCTGAAGTTTGTTATTTCAATTCTAAAAATGTATTTGATCTAAAAATTGATATTTGAATTCTAAAGCTAAATTATTTGAAATATCAAATAAGTATTTCAATTCAAAAAATAATAATTGAGTTTTAAAATTGAAAATATTTTCAATATTTGAATTTGAATATGACAATTTACAGTTCAACTCTGAAAATTTTCATTTAAATTTTAATTAATCATTTGATTTGAAACTTGAAATTACAATTCTGAATTATTATTTGAGGTTCTCGAAATTAATGCTTCAATTTTGAATATCAGTAACTTAGTCTAAAAATGGACATTTCAATTTAAACTACTTTTATCTGAATCTGAAAATTGACATTTGAATTCTGAAATTTTTTATTTCAATTCAAAAACTTGATATTTGAATTCTAAAGCTAAATTTTTCCAAATATCAAAATAAGTATTTCAATTCATAAAACAATAATTGAGTTTTAAAATTGACATTCTGATTTTGAATGTTTTATTTGAATTTGATATTAGACAATTCGATTCTGAATTTTTTTCAATTTAAATTTGAAGAAATTATTTGACTTGAAAGTTTATGTCTAAATTCCAAATTGTTATTTTGGATTCTTGAAATTAATATTTTAATTCAGAATTTTTTTAATTGAGTCTTAAATTGGACATTGCAAATTTCAGTATTGTTATTTGAATCTGAAAATTGACGTTTCAATTCTGAATTTTTTATTTAAGTTTTAAAAAAACATTGATGCAAGAATTGTAATTTGAATTATGAATTATTATTTTGTAATCTAATTATTTTATTTAATTCAAAAAATATTGGCTGAGTTTTAATTGTTTTTTCTGCTAATGTTATCTGTAATAAATTACTTTTATCATTAATTATAAATGATTATTTTGATGAATTATAAGTTACACTAAGTAATTATCTTTATAAAATAGATTTTTATATTATATAATATCCTTATAATAAAAAAAGTTATTAATGTTACTAATGTAATTAGTTTTCAAAAAAACAAAGTGTAATAACTTACCTTCTTATATCAATTTTAAATCCAATATTTATAATTTTTAGAGTTTTACATTATAGTAATCAAATTATTTTTACATTAATGATGAAATCTATAATTCAACAAGATTCTAAAAAGTAATAAAATATTTGTAAATATTTTTGTTGCCTAATTTTCTATTAGTTTTGTATTAACAATTTGTGAATAACTAGATAGTTAATTTGTTAAATATTAACAAGTTACTACTTATTTAAATAATTGATAATGAATAGTTAATAGTTGTAATGTATAAAATATAATTTGAATATATATAAATTTAATCATTGTAATAATTATGTAATTATCTATTGAACGGTGTATTTAAATTGTTTAGAAATCTAAAAATTAAAAAAAAAGGTTTGAAATTTTTTTTGGAGTTATAAGTTGATTTGTGAAGGGTTTAGGGTTTATCCCTAAACCCTAAACCTTCAAAATTCATCCCACATTATTTGTTCTCCATTCCTATTTTGAACATTATATAAACAAAGGGTGTGCTCATTTAATTGCACATTAAGAGATTTGTGCACATGGGATGAGGTAATCAAACGATTTAATTGAGAACCAAAAAAATAATTATGCATCTTTTTAAAATATTTCCATTTGCAACCTACTTATCTACCTAGCTAGGTAGGGACATAGTTTAATTTAACCACCTAGCGCAACCTATGTACCTACCTATTTAATTATTTATTTATATGAGTAGGTATTTTGCGTAAGAAAATAAAACCTACCTACTTACTTACCTGCATGTTTACATAAGTAGGTAGGTAGGTATGTAACGTAGATTTGTAAGCATTTACTTAAGTACCTACCTACGTAACTTTCAACCTAATATTGATATTTTGTATTCAATTTATTTTTTAATGCCACGTGGCATATTTACATTGGGCCACATGTCATAATAAAAAATCATCCAAGCATTATAATTATTATATTTTAAATATTCAAATATTGGAACACGTGGCAATACACCATTTTCCCTTCAAGTGTGACCAAAATAATTGCATCTGAATTACATGTGAAAATACATGTACAATGGAGTCAAAGTATGAATTTGTATTTGTTGACTTTTTCTTTCATCCAATACCCTTTGTGATATGCGACTAATTTATCGCATGCAACATGTCATAGACGACTAAAGAGATTATAGTTCCAAATGTCACTTGCAAATAAAATTTAATCACAAGGACTAGTCGAAAATATATATATTTTTAATCAAGGTTTTGTTTGTCCTTGGTTCATTATGAAAAATCTTGCCACCGGAACCATACTACTTTGTAACCAAAGCTCCAAAATAATTAATATACAACTACATTATAACTAGAACATGGAAATATGGACGATTACTAAATAAAATCCCCCATCAAAAAATTAGGGAATTGTAATGCATTTGCAATTTAATTGTACATGGGACATTTATATGGTGTAATGTATGCATCATACATATTGATGTAGTCAATCGTGTTTGACTTTTTAGCAAGTTGCATGTGACAACTATATTACAAATAATGTAAATGTAAGGTGGTTGGGGGTTTAATTTAGGTTTATTTAATATTTAATACTGAAATTATTTTTCAATAAATGATTAATTGTCCAAATCAAAATATTTAGTTATTTGATAATAAGTTACTTAAAACAAAATACTTATATGTTAATTATATGTTAAATTTGAGTTAGAATAATTAATTAAAATAATTATTTCAAATAACTAGTTCTCATACATAATTATCATGTAATTACCTATTGAATTGTACATTTTACAAAATAAAAAACGAACAAAAAAATGATTAAAAAAAAATTACAACCCAATTTGCAACTAATGTGCAAGGGATTTAACCAATATGTTTTATCCTTGAATTTCATCTCATAAAATATATTAAAAAAGGTCCTCACTTTCACATACACATGTTTCAATTTGAAATGAGTTAGAAAAATGTCCTAAAAAAACTATAAAATAAAAAATATTTACATGGGTGCACTTTAACTTACCTACCCTTCTACATTCCTACCTACTTGCTTCTTTAGGAAGGAATGTAGGTATGTAGCATAGGTAGATGTCTAACCTAAATATGTAGGTATGTCCTACTTACGTAGTTTTAACTACCTACCTACTTAAATAGATTTTAGTTTATTTTATTTTATTAATATATGATGTCTTGCTTCTTTAGGAAGGAATGTAGGTATGTTACATATGTAGATGTCTAACCTAAATATGTAGGTATGTCCTAGTTACGTAGTTTTAACTACCTACCTACTTAAATAGATTTTAGTTTAGTTTATTTTATTTTATTAATATATGATGTCATAATTTTTAATTATGTCACATGTCACAATCTAAAGCCATATTAAACGAACAATTGTAATGGATGGTGAAGATCAAATACTTGAAAAATAATAATTTCACCCAAATATCCCCATAGTTCTACATGTCAAATTTTGATAGATCAAAAGAAAAAAGTGTCAACATGATGTTACTTTTGTATTTATAAACTAGTTGCATTAAAGTGGCAGAATAGTTGTTCTTACATAATTATAATTAAATTGCATGAGTTGCATATGTATACGATTTCACATATGGCAAATTACATCCATTGCAATTCATGCAACTTGTCGAATAACATTCATGCTTGTAGAAATACAATGATTGTTGCAAACGGTCTTTGCAACTCCAAAACCTCATTGTAATGCTAATTACAAATCACCCTTATTTCTCATAATGATTGCATTATTAACATTAATCATTATAATGGGTGAAAGCACCATCAAGTATACACCTCATGATCCTTGTCAAAAAAATGTAAAATAACCATAAATCAAGCCTTAATAGATTAAATTTAGAAATATTCAAATTTCATTTAATAATCAACATGAATTGATTCTTTGAATATATGTCAATGATATTGAAAACTCACATGTTTAAAGTAGATTTAACTAGATTTTTTAAAATGCAAGTAGCATTTTTTTACTTTCCAAGTTGTCCGAAGAAACAAAATAGGGGCCTTAGTCACAGTTAGGGTACCCCATTAGGAACCAGGGCATATAGGAAGTTGTGGTCCTTTGATTCTTAAACTTGACATCTAAACAAAATCTATTGGTTTATTTTTGGCAAGCATTAATTTGTGCCCAAATATGCGGTCACTAAGAAAAAAATGCGTGCTCAAACAACTTAATAGGTGTTCCTACTATTCAAATCTTGCCAACAAAAACTTGGTATTTGATTTTATTTTCATTTTCTCCAAATCAAAAATTCTTGTGTGAAAAAACACACTATTACAAAATGTGGGTGCAATTCAGTAGTCCTCGTTTACTAGACCACTGAATTCAGTACTTCTTCACTAGTCCCGTTCCATACAACTACAACTAGTGAATTCACACAACTTCGTCCAGACTGCTCCCCTTCACATGTCCTCTCCACTTTCCTCTCCAAGGAGAGCATGGGCTCATGCAGACAGGCCTACCACCAGAAGTCTCACACAAGGATTGTTCTGAGTCTGGCACTGATCTCCAACTTCGTAGTTCTCCTACATCCCCAAATTTAGTGGCTCCAATTCAATCTCTCCCAAGTTTCTGAGATTGTGTTTGTGAGACTCACTTAATGATGTCACACTATAAACAACCAGCCATCGATCAGCTTACTTCCAAACATGAAGTACAGATAGGAACTTGGTTGGGGCTCAGCAACCACGATGTTCTATGAATTGACAAAGGACACCGATCAAATACCTGTCCACCTCATCTCAAAAGAAGAGCCGATGGATCTGGATTGTTGAACCTGAACTGGCTATTCAGAGTATTGAACTTGGGAAAAACTATTCATCTGTGGATACGAGACTGTAGACAAATTCATAACCACAGGGGAGCGCACTCGTGGAGATTGTCCTTGCTTCATGTACAGTACAGTAGACGGACTGCAGAAGTTGCCGTACCCAGTTGAAGAGGAACTTGGCATTCCAGAGGAATGCTGTTGTTGGGTATATCGCACCATAGAGGAACTGGGTACATTGCAGTACCCCACTGTAGAAGAACTTGGCACAGTACAGGAGTGTTGTTCCTGCATGTATCGGACTGTAGTAGAGCTGGGTACATTGGAGTGCCCCGCTGGAGAGGAACTTGAAACTTCTGGATAATCAATTGCGGAGGAACTATGTACCTCACGGTACCGCACTCTGGAGGAACTGGCTGTCGACGGGTGCCGCAATGCCTGACCGCTCCCCACTTCAGCGGAAGTGGAGAACAATGCATTCCTGTTCAAGGGAACACCAAACTGGCTACGTTTCAACACAGCCTCATCGGCACCTGATGCCACCCTCTGCCCTCCATCCCAAGACGGCACACATGCAGCGTTACTTCCTGCTCGGTCCGATTGTTGCGCGGAGCTCATAGGTCGTGGAGGAGTACCTGATCTACAAAATGCCACTTGACTGTTACTTAGCATATACATTTTGTTCGACGTGGACATAGCCATTCCTAGGCTCTTCCTCTTCACACTAATAAATTCCTGCAAAATCAAAGTACTGTGATCAGTACCTACGATTCTCTCTATTCCGGAGATAGAGATGACACCTACATGCAGATTGTCACGAGCGCTTAACCTTCTAGGACCAACAGAAGGACAGTGAAATAAGCACTTACTTCTATCAATTCTGGAGTGCACATCTTCACAGGAACGTCCTCCACAGAATGTTGCAATCCGAGTTCTTCAAGGTCCTTCGGGAGACTTGCCGCCTGGAGAGGCTTCTCACCTGCAGATCCGCGAGAAAGATACAAGGATAGCGAGCAGCTAATAAGAGGTGGGGAAAAGAAACAAAACCCTAAGATCTATCTTCCAAGGAGACAACAACCTGGAGGCGGGGCTCTAAGATTCCCTAAACTACGCCATATTGTTGAACGAAAAGCCCGAGCAGAAAGAATAAAGGAGTTACTAAGCTCCATATGCAAGCATCAAAATCCCGACCGTTCAAGTCAAAACTGTAGAACACAAGAATCCTCTCCAACAGAGATAGTTTGGTATATATTAGAATATTTGTTACCTTTCAATTGTTCGATCTACTTGACAAATATTTTTGACACACCTATATGATTCTAATATCTTACTTATTTAATACAGATTGCAGGTTGACAACAACCCTGTGGCAAGTAGTTGCATTTTATTTTATTTTGATATTCTGCACTAATAACCTTAAGTGAGACCATTGTCTTACATACTTTGCCAACCATTTCAAGTACCTCAGTTGCTACCACTATTTTGCATTGAAAAAACATGAAAGATAGGACTTGATTACATCTTTGTTTTTAGAATACAAGGAATTTTTGTAAAACCTTATTTGGTGCACTCAATCGTCAAGTTTTGAATCATTCAAAACAAACTAAAAATGAGGAAGATATGGGGTTGGAACTAGAGAAAGGTCAAGAGTTATTTTTTCAATTTTTTTGAAGCAAACTATAACTCATCTTTTTCTTCTGTTTTTGGCATTGCTGCTTTATTTATAGCGTTCAAACAGCATTTGTAGCTTTCTACTTTGCACATTCAATAACACAAAAATTGCTCAATTTTGTTACGAAATCAGGAAAATATTGAAAAATGTTTCTTGATAAGTACATGATCAATGAATGGCAATTTTACCCTATTGCAAATTGGAAACGAAAATATTAAATTTAACCTTATAAACAAAAAGACTAGGTCTAATGCAACACATTTGAATAGCATATCCTAATGAATGCCACATGAGTCAATATCCAAAGGAAAAAAACATTCATGTGGGAATTAACATACACAAAATCAAATTGGTGAAAAAAAAATCATTGTAAATCTAGGAGATCAAGTCCTTGATAACTTTCACAATGGAAAAGAAAAACATTTTTAATGCAATGTCATGCTTGAATGAAAAATAGAGGAAATCAATACTATTGAACAAGACATCTAGCATGTACTCATTGGTACATTAATACCATGTAATCAACCTAAGTTAACCATGTATAAGTTTAATCTCATTGACACAGAATTATTGCTTATTTGTGGATTTGGGTTCCACAACTTGGTGAACACATATATGATCAAGTAATGTCAAATTCAAATTATGTTGTTTGTACACAAATATATCATTCCCTCTATAATTAGTTATTGAGATTTAAATCTAAATAATTAGTGGAATGAAATCAACCCAAACACATCCAAATTTGAAGTTCAAAAAAAGGCTCCAAACATATGGCCAATATCCATGCACACCAAGTTTAGGTTCATGGGTCTTATTAAATGAAATTATTATTTATAGTACATAACATGTTGCTACTAATTGCAAATAAGTTAACATCCAACAGTATTCGAGAGATTCAAATATATATGAACTCATCAATGAAAATCACTTTAGTAACAACATCAAATGAAACTACCTAGCATTCAAACAAAGACTCTAATAATAATCTTGAATTGGTGAATCTATAGTTCTTGTGACAAGTTTAGGAACGTGTATAACTAATGAAAACATGTTTCCAGAGAAGGGAAAACATACACCACACATACTTTCATTTAATACTTTTTGGATATTTCATACTATAAATTATGTCAAAAAAAAATTGGGAACCATAATGAAACTTCCAAAAGGAGTCCTATCCATTTGCAACTAGAAGCATGAAATAACATAGTGTAGAATTCCAAAATGGGAAAATTTTGACAAAATCAATTTATAAATTACACAAATCTACCAATTTCATGTCAATATTCACTTCAATTAATATTCAAAGGATTTCAGCAACTCCTGGTTAAAATTGCAAACTTCTTAAGAATCCAAATGTTCAGGGAACATGTCATAATAGAGTTGCCAACCTAGATTAAGAACTAATTCTTTTCATAATATGTGTTGCCAAAGTTGTGCTCCACATTGCTATGCATTACAAATGATGATGAAATGACAAAAAAGAAATAAGGGTTTATATTTGAAAACTTTGTTATTTTCAAATATATATAAGAGTCAAATTGTACGAAATATCTCTGAATTAGCATCCAAGAGGAGATTTATTTAGCCACCCTTATTTTTAATTCATTGAAATTTTGGAAACAATTGGGCTGGATAAATATTTAATCAAGTAAGCAAATGGGGATTGAATCCATGAATTAGATATTTTAAAAAGATTTTTTTAATTAAAAATTAGCTTAATTTCGCCAAAAAAAAACATGTTAAACTCTTGAAGGAATTTTTCAACATATTCAGATGAAATAACACATACTAATGTGAACCCGGTGCATAATGCACCTTGTCAATGCCCGCCACCCGGTCCTTCGCATTTTCCACTCCGGTTCACTTCCACCTATTAAGACCCCTAGAACCCCACCCCCTCCCCCCTCCACGAAAAAAATAAAAATCATGACCCTCCTAAACCCTTAGCCCAAAAAAAGCGCACCCAAATCTCCTC
>Ga0116230_10004141_pt1 | contig 14215 bp, 15 predicted proteins | sample S1TSphfallax_3_FD_88678 | JGI IMG/M metagenome (GOLD analysis project Ga0116230, IMG submission 88678) | Host-associated microbial communities from peat moss isolated from Minnesota, USA - S1T2_Fd - Sphagnum fallax MG | ecosystem: Host-associated > Plants > Peat moss > Unclassified | place...
TGAAAATGGCTTCACCAATTGAGAAAAACTTTCTATAAACTTTTGGTAGAAGTTAACCATGCTTAAGAAGGATTGTATGTCTTTGACTATGATTAACCTTTTCCAATACCTTATGGCTTCCAACTTCTTAGGGCCATGTCTCACCCCTTCCCATGACAAGATATGCCCCATGAAGTCCATCTCCTTCCGGGTGAATTCACTTTTTGTCCAATTAACAAAAAGTTTGTTTTCATGGAGTTTACTCAAAATATATTTCAAGTGTTTTGCATGTTCTTTTGTTGTCTTAGAATACACCAAAATATCATCAATATTAATGATCACGAATTCATCCAACCTTTCATGAAAAATGGAATTCATGAAGGTCGTGAACATTGATGAAACATTACACAACTTGAATGGCATCACTAGGAACTCATACAAGCCATACATGGTTCTCATTACCATCTTTTCCACATTTTCATCCCAATGCAAATTTCATAGTACCTTGATTTGAGATCAATTATAATAAAGTAGTTTGCCCCATTGAGTTTATCTAATAGATCATCAATATAGGGTAGTGGATAGTTGTTTCTTTATTGTTATTTTATTCAAGGCACATCAGTCAATACACATTCTCAACTTGCCATCTTTTTTATCCACAAACAAGACAGGTGCCCCATAGGGTGACTTGTTTTGCTAGATGTACCTTGATTGAAGAGGTCATTTAATTATTTTAAAAGGTCTTTTCAGTTCCTTTTGGTTTAACCTATAAGGTTCCTTTGACAATGGGGCTACTCCAAGCACCACTTGTATCTTATGGTCAACCTTTCTACAAGGTGGAAGGGCATTGGGGGGTTAATATGTTAAAACCTTTGAAAATTTATTGCGTGAATTCAAAATACAAGCAAGAAGTTGCTTTGCCCTTTATGGTTTAGGTTCCCTTTAGGATACTTCCAATGAGATGAAAATCAGAAAATTAAGCGATTCCAACTCACTAGTTAAAACAACCAAATTTCCCATTTTTACTAATGCCAAATTATAATCCACATCTAAGTTCATTAATTTATAACCATTATTGGCATGGACTTTCAATTTACCTCTATCGTGGAGGATGTTTATTTTGTAGGCATCAAAAAATCTGTTTCCTATAATTACATTAGAATTATTTAAATCACATAGGGTGAAGTTCTCAAATAATTGAACTCCTTTGCAAAATAATTTGATTCCTAGCACTACAATTGCACCGTGATGGGGCCTACCACTAATTCAGTTTTGACTCCAAGTTGTTCCAGCACCTATGGAGTCATGAACAAATTTGTTAATTTGAAATCCAATAAATAATCCACAATTTTGTCATTTATCTTACAGTTCAATTTTAATAAGTTAGAGGCTTCGCTTTTGTGGGCCCCTATTTTGGTCATGAAACTTTGTTGGAAAATCAACTTACCTTGGGCAATGTAGTCACTTACCCGAAGTGGTTTAAAGTAGTCTTTTGCCAAATATCCATTATTGTCACAATTGAAAAATTTGACCTTAACCAGGTCCCACTTTGCTTTCTTGAACATCAACTCTTTGTTCATTACTAGCTTCTCCTTGTTGTTTGAAAGTAGAAGTTTTCCTTGGCACACTTATGTTTATTACAACCCTTGCTTCCACTTCTTAGGTTAGATTGGTTTTTTTGGGTGATTTTGCTTCCGATTTCACCCTTGGGATGTGTTAGAGTTTCATCTTCCATTCATTCCATCATCTTCATCAACCCTTGTCAAATCTCCACAATGTCAATCCTTTAATAGATTATCTTCCACACCTAGGGTTTGAGTCCGTGCAAGGAGATGAACTTCAAAGCATAGTCATATTTAAGGGGGACCATAGTCAACATGTGACTTAGACATAGGCGGCCATGAGCCCTTATTGTCCCATTGGGTGAGCTCCAAAAGCTCCGTCCCATCTTGAAACACAAGGTGGTGTAGCATGAACCTCCCATCCAACCGCAATTTGAACTCCTCCCACGTGAAGGTTTTGAATAGGTCAAATGTTTCTTGCTTTTGGGATATCCACCATTCCCACGTGTGTTCCTTCAACAAGGTCTAAATGAAATGAATCCACTCCTTATTAGTTTCAATTCGAGGTGCTGTGTTTCCATATACACCTTTACTTAGTGCAACCATGGCCACACTTGTTTGGTTTTGGTCTCCTTCCTCGCAAAGGAGTTTGGCAGCCTTGCCTTGATGGTTGCCTTGGAAAAACCTCTACTTGGGGCATTGTTGATGGCACCCAAACCTTCCACAATGCAACTCATCAACTTGGCTAATTCCTAGTTTTGGGTTGTGGCTTCCCCTTGTTGGACCACAAACACATGGAAGGCATCCATAAGAGCAAAATACTCCTTGGATGATTTTTGCACCTTTGGAACCTCCTCCTTCCACTTCTCAAAAGATTTGTCCACAACTAGGCGCTCCAAGGTTTGCTTGCTTATTTTTCCTCTCCTTAGCCCATTTAAAGGGATAATCAAGGAATGCACATCCCCATTTGACTCAGAAGAAAAGAAGAAGAGTGAAAGTCAAGGTGCTCAAGGGATTCCACAATTGGTTCATGAACTTTTTCCTTCCCTTTATTTTTCTTGGGAGCCATGGGAGATTTTGTCGATAAGCCCACACTCACCTTGTCTTCTCCTTTTCTTCACTTGACAAGGGAAGGTGTTCTTTCACAGACCTCAACTTTGCTCATGCCTACCTCATCTTTCCTTGCCTTCTTTTTTTTAGTTTTTCATGGAGGAGGCTTTGTTGCTTCCTCCTCCAAGCCTCTTAGATTTTGGCCTCTTTGTCAAGAAGCTCCTCACCCACCATGGTTTGAACTATTATCATCAACTCTTTTATGGTATCATCCTTCTCTTTCTCCTTTTTAGTTTTATATTTTTTCTTAGCTTTGGGTTATACCATAGCCATTGTGCCAGGTATCCGTTTGTTTGAGGCCATTTGCCTTGAACTGTTCATCTCCTTCAAATGCCTTAGAAGATTTTTCAATCAACCTTAGAAGCATATTTTGATACCACCTATCACATCCGAATATGCTTTGGTGTTGTTCCACCATCACTTTTGTTTCATTCTTGTGCTTTCCTAAACACCTATGTTACTTGCACATGGAAAATCACACATTTGGTCCATGGCCTTGTCGCTTGGGATTACCATCTTTCGTTTTTCAGCCTAACCATAGACTTTGTTTAGTTTGAGGATTTAGTGCATTGTTGGCCTTAGGCCCCTTTCCCAAAATGCTCACTTGTCGACACCTATGCAACTTTGTGAGTCTGTCAAACTGGGAGTCGAACCTAGCCCAACACTTAGACTCATAATCCAAGCCGTTGTGAAAGCCACCCCGCGGTGGTTTGAACTTGGGCCCTAACAAAGCAAGCCCTCACACTTGAGGGTCCACCTAGAAGGGCATGTCCCTCCCCTTACGTAAACAACTCTCTTTTCATTTCCTCATTTCTTTCCTATTTCATAGAAAAGAAATATTTCCATGGGAACATGAGAACATATAAAATTGGGGGAGCTCCCTCGGCATAACACCCTAGGGTTCTTCTGTTGGGGGAGATCCCTCAAAATACGGGCGTTGTTAATGTACCAGCCAACACACTATATAACTGCCTACTACTATTTTTGACCACCACCAAGTGGAAAAAGAAAAGAAAAAAATGTCACATGAATTTTTCAAAAAAGGTAATTTCATGTGACATTTTTTGCATCTTTTTAGTCCCCTTACAAGACATAATAATGGAGGGTCTTCTTGGAAGTACCTGATCTAACTTGGGCTACATGACTATCATGTAAATCCACACGACCAATGTATGAATCCATATGACCATTATGTAATTCCACGGGGAGTGTGCAGGGTACATTTTTCCCATTGTGCCCATTTTGTTGCCTGTTTGAAAGCTCACCTGGCCCTAGCTTGCACAAATTCCTCATATGCACCTCACCATGCACAATGGCCTGTACCCAACATGCTCTATAATACCCAATTTTCTCGGCTGGAAATGCAGCATCCTGATGAGAAAGGATGATGTCTCATGGTTTGTCCTAGTCTTAGATTGATTTGGAATTTGTTACTAGTGACTATGTGACAAACAACAAGGGACGACAACAAACAACAACAATAGAGGGATAGTCTTATACAAGATTCTTGTATTTTTATTGGAATTTTATTTTTTTCCCATTTCAGTAAAAAATAAGAAAAAAATTGCATTTATAACAACATGAGAAATAAAGGCTTACAAATAGTGTCTGAAAAACGCCTTCTCCCTAGGCTATGAATGATGACGATCGATGATGATGACAAACATATGGCCCACCTTTAAAGGGTTAAATGTATGCATGGCCTCTGCCAATCCTAATGGTTTTCTTTCCTGGTTTTTTTACAAGCAATTTCCGTCCCACCAGCCAAGAGATGGGCCGACAATGCTTGGCCAGAAAGCTGACTAAATAAGTGACTACAAAGTATCAACGGGTCTTGTGGGTGTATCAGGCTGAACCCCTGGTATACAGACTGGTACTGGAATCAAAGAACTGAGCAGACTCGTATAATCTAAGGCATAACGGCCTCATGTGAGTCCTGCCTGGTAGGGGACATGAGGTAATACCAGTCTCATACCAATACGTACCTGGTAGGAGAATTGAGGTATTCTCATTTTTACATCCAAAATATACATGTCACATACCAGACAATAATCAGCCTTGGAAGCCTGATACCAAGAAGAGGTTGGCATGAAAGTTTTTTTTAAAAATAAATATTCCATATCAATAACAGACTGGTATGAAACTGTTAATAAAAGACCCAATATGAGGCTGACATGAATTTATTTGAAAAAGATTTGATACAAGTATTAGCTAGAATGCTCAAAAGTGGATACCAATGTCAATAGGTAATACCTGCCCCAATACTGGGTATCAAGTATCGGATGAACACTGATATCAACTATGAGACAATTGTTTGCATGTGAGGTGAGGTTCCCAATAGATGAGAGAGAGAGAGAGAGAGAGAGGAAAAGAGGGAATAGAACCACACAATCTTTGTCACTATCCCTGAGAGTTACCCTCCTGTGTCCATCATCTCTGGCTTAAGATGTCCCCCCACCAGCCCTCCCCCTTTCACACTCCCTCCCAAAAAGAAATATGATACATGCATGCATATGGAAAGGATCTGATTTTTATTTTTATTTTTCCTGGAAAAAAAATTAGAGTGGCAAAATGTTTCCTTTTTGTGTTTTTTTTTTTTTTTTTTCTCAGGACCAAAAAACATGGAACCAAACATCAGTTAAAATCATGCATGATTAAGGATGAAGGTGTTCAATCATATAGGTAAAGACTAATACAGGAAAAAGGTTGTACAATATTCGATATTCTATTTCAATGTACTCCACAATGGGCAAAACCTTGTGGGCGTGCCTATGGCAAGAAGGCCTTGGGGAGAGTGGCCCAGATATTGTCAGTTGCATTTTTAAGAACTTGGTATGGTATAAATATATATATAAAATAATAGGTAACACCTGTGGTACCACATGGATGGATTCTTTTGGTACAATATATAACCAGATGTATGTCACACATATATATATATATTCCACTAAAAAGAAACCATCTGTGTGGTACCACGGGCCTTATTATTATTACCCAAACACGAGCTTAAAAACATTCGGCCAAAACATTCACTCCCTTCGGAATCCCCAAGTGTGTGTGTGTATGTGTGTGATAGTACCCATTTTGTTCTCTCGAAGGTACACTAGGAGGGTGGTTTTCAGAGCCTCTTCTCTGGGGGTGGGTCAAAGGGGATTTTTCCATCAAATAAATTCCCTTGACACAGACATTAGGACATTCTTCTGTACATATGATTGTTGGGAAGTTTCTACATAGGAGCTTTTCAAGGGGTTGGGGGGCCGGGGGGTGGAGGAGTGCAAGTGAAGGATTGGTTGGGGTCAGGGGACAGAAACCTTCATGCAATTGTACTGCAATTGATGTGGCAGGGGAAAAAAAAAAACAACAACAACAACATTTTAATAAGGTGGAAAGTTCATGTTATGTTTTGCACAATATTGTTCAATTTATGCATTTGTGAATGAACTTCGAGATACAGAGTTCTATGAACCTGCAATTAATAGGTAGCAAGGAGGGGAGAGACTTGGTAGGGGGTTTCGGTTATCGTGGACCAAAACATACAAGATCACCAGGCATTTGAAGGAGGGGTGGGGAGAGAGAGAGAGTTTCTTACTTCTTGCCAGGTTTTGGTGCTCATAGGGACTTCAATAGATCAGACGGATAAGGGCAAACATGAAATTTTGAAATACGTATATCAGCCAGGTACCTAAGGGTACATATGTCTAGGGTAAGGTCCTAGGGTAGGGCATTTTTAAAATAAGGGTCCTAAGACAAGGCAACAGCTGAGTTTGACTGGTATTTTTGGAAAGTTCCCCACCCCAAGGGCTTTACCTATCGTAAAGCATGAGGCCAAATTTATCATGAATCAAACCTATGTATGTCATGAGAGTTTTCTTATGCCTACTCCTCAATAGTGAGAGGGTTCTTACACCTACAAGTAGGCATAATTTCCCTCCCATCTTTGAGGAGTAGGCATAATATCCCTCGAGAAATTGATGGATATAAGGTGCCCTTCACATACACTACAAAATTTCTCCAAGTGCTTTTATGTTGTGCAAACTTATCAATCCAAGTAAGGGTAAAGCTATGCAACAAACACTTACCCTGTTAATGCATTAAGGGCAAGGATCAATATTTCATCATTTGTCTACACATCATATGTGAGTACAAGTGGGTAAACATAGAACAAATAAAAATATTTACACAAGTATTGCACACTTTGAATTGAAGAAACATAATTTACTTGCGTAATTGCAAACACAATCATGTGAAATTTTACACATGCTATCCAAAAAAAAACAAGAAGAATGAAATCAATCAATATCCTTAAAAATATAATCAAGCCATTACTATAATCACAAATTATAGTAAACACTTGCATGGTTCCAAGAGCATACAATAAGAATTTATTCAAGGTAATTAATGAAATGAACAAAAATAAAGTCCAAAAGCGAATATATTTAATAAGTAGTCATCATTATTTGGGCGAATCCATCCTAACCGCATGCATCACAAAGTATGGAATGCACATATGCTAGACAATGGTTTTGGTATATGCCCTCTTTTTACTCACTTTGGATCATCTACCCTCCCCTGTGCAAGGGTAGACCTCAAATATATATTAGCCTAGCAGAATAAGTCTGAAATATTTACCAATCAGGTAAGGTAGTTAAAAGGGAAACCAAAAAAAATTCAATTGGGTGGAGTGCAGACATTAGATTAGCAACATGTCTTGTGCTGCTCAGACACATCTTGTTGTTGCCCAAACACATTTTGGAGTCCTCTTAAACATGTCTTCTGGACATATAAGTGTTCAATACCAGGGCAAACCAGGCTTAACAAAATTGAAAGTGTGTTTGGGCAGCATCCATCTGTTTGAGGAAAAGATGGATTGAGCCAAGGGCTTACAAGGGGGAAAAAAACATTTTTGTACTGTCTACACAAAAAACATGTCATGGATTTAACACCTTCCAAGGGTAAGGTATATATTTATTTTGTCACATTTTCATAAATATATCAAGGTAAGAAAATTGTTAATTATTACATCAATAATCATTTTATTTATATTAATTGATATAACACTAAACATACCTATATTAATATCAGTGTATCATTGATTTAAAATTGATTGTAACGATAATTTCGTTGTCAATATGACAGCACACCATTTCACGAGAGTTCCTCACTTATATTATGTATCCTGTTGCCTTCTGACACTTTCATACCTCCTTAAGTGCTTTTAGCACGTTGCTGGTCGTTGGTTGGCTGAACCTCATAACTCACACTCTTTTGGGTCCCATAACCTGTAAGCTCAGTGCTCCCCTAGGGTAATAATGTCCAGTCACCGGTTAGAACATGCTGATTGCTACATCACAAAATCAGATGATAGCCATATTTCACTACATACAAAATATGAAAGTTGAAAGAAACAAGAATCCTTTTATATTTTTGGCTACCTATTGGAACTTATCATATAAATCTGATGATTTAAAATCTTTAAAACTTGGCAGATTTGGGCCTTTCTTTTTCTGAAAAATTCATTTTTATAGGTCAAGATCATAATTTTCAGGTTGAAATTTGACAAATTTTCACCTCCCAAAAAAAACTCATCATGAATAGTTGTAGTAACCTGTGTGCTTTTACCTAGTCTGCAACACATGGGTTATTTAGACCAGATGGGTATATAATATATCTGATACCAGACCAACAGTGCTTCTCACCCTTCTTCAATATGGCTACTACACTCTGGTCATGGAAAACTTGTGATGCCCCTTTTGTGTGCTTGTCTTACACATAGCAGTCTAAGCCTTAAGGTTCACATGATGCAAAATCTCCACCCTCTTTATAGTAGTCTAACAATTAGTGAGTTTGGGAGACTTCGATCTCTCTATTGTTTGCAACTAGCAAATTTTTTAGGTGATACTTTTGTTGTGTAATTTCAATACAATTGACAAATGATTCAATTCATATATACAATTTACATATAATTTACACAATAAAAGTATCACCTTTGTTAAACCCAAACCATTTTGAATATCAGATAATGATAATTTCATTTCCAAACAATATGTTTAGAATAATATCAAATGAAAATAATGTCATTTAATTTGATCAAGTAAATAAATTTGTTGATTAAAAAAAACCACAAAACTGATGATCAAATATAGATGATTTTAATATAATAAAAATAAATAAATAAATCATTGATATCTCATATTTTAAAATAATTCTATCTATTCATGAAGGAAGGTTATTTGTTTGTTTTTTGTGTTTATCACAATGAGTCCACATGCATGGAGTTGGTTTCATAATGCTTCAAACTATGGTGGAAAAGTTATTGAATGTTGATAAATTTCTTTGTTGAAAATTCATCAAAATCGAAACAAGAAAATTATAGGGAAATTTGGGCACACTCTTGATATTTATTGGAAAAGCTCTTGGTGTGAGTAAGATTTAATAAAGGTCGATTTTGAAAATGTATGGAGCTAAGGTGAAGGAAATATTGAGAATTTTCGGTTATTTTTGTCATATAAATTCACTTAAATTACATAAAATGGTTTTGTAAGGAAAAAAAAACAAAGCAAAAAGTTGGCTTACCATTTCACACTTGGATGAAAGGCACAGGGCTACCTACACGAGTGAAAGATGAAGAAACCCACCCCCAAAAAAAAAGAAAAAAAAGAGAGAAAGTTTATAAATACAAAAAGAAAAAGGATAGATAAGTGAGAGAGCATGGAACAGCCAATGGGAGTGAAGCATAGGCCCAACCGGGCGTTCCGACAACTAGGTAGCTAGTAGCAACCCTACTAAAAATAGCTTACTAGTAGGTTGGTTATAGCCCGGTTGCCTCGTCCCGACAAAGCTACGGTAGAGAGAGAGAGAGAGATATATATAGCTACCGTATACTAGGTAGAGTATAATACTAAAATACAGTATAAGCCTCTGGCGTAGACCCCACCTGCTCTTCGTCTTCGTTCCTCGGTGCGCGCGCGCGCTGCGAGCGAACGAGCGAGAGAAAGGCGGAGAGACGGAGCGCAGGCCAGCGAGCGAGCGCAGTACTACAGATACTTCAGGTACTTAGGATTTCTGGATTTTCCCCAGGCTCCACAGAGTGACGATTGTAGTGTCCCGTACTAGGATCTTCTTTTTCTTCTTCTTCTTCTGCTGCTACTGATCAGCTTCTGTTACAGCAACTTTCTTCTCCCACATCTTGTTTTTCTTTTCTTCTTTGGTTTTGCTCGGTTGCTGTTTTTTTTTGTTTTTCAGGCTTTTTGAGTGCCGCTCAGTTCTGGTGGTAGATTGAGTCTGGTCACTAGTGATATCCTCTTGTGTTCCTCTTGCTGTGGTTTCCAGGAAGAAGCTGCTGCTTTTCTTTTTCTTTTTTTTGTGCCGGGCGGAGGTCATGCTGGTGGCGCGCGATTGAGCTGCGGGTCGGTTTCTGGTGGTAATAGTACTATTATGCTGTGTGAAGGTCCAGGAGAGCTCTGTCGGGAGGTCGACAGTTGAAAAAGTGGAAGGAGGAGGAGGAGGAGAAGAAGAGGTGATCTTTATATATATGCTGATGCGTCTGGCCGTGGACGGTGTTGTTACCGAAGAACGTTGGATTTGTTGCTTTGATGTTTTCCTCTGAGAGAGAGAGAGAGAGAGAGAGAGAGGATTTTCTTATAGTGCAGAGGAGGCGTGAAGTCATGGAGTCTTTGTTTGAAGAAGTACGGGAGAAGCTCTTGCTAGTAAAAGAAAGCATTGGAGGTTCAGATCGTGTACGAGGTTGTAGTACGAAGTTGAGATGATCGTGGTCCTAGAGTTGAGCCCTGTAGCAAACAGTAGAACTCATGATGTCGAGGAGCCGAAAATCTTCTTGAGGTCCGTCCGAATGCAGAAGAACAGGACGACTTCTGGTGAAGAAGAAGAAGAATTTTAGTATGCAGAAAGTCTTACAGTCTTCTTCCAGCAGCAAGCACATGATCTCACAGAAGCTGAAGATTTTTTGCATGTTTGTTTTGTTGGCAGCTGTAGGACAAAGGAAAGGACGACGACGTTGTTCTTGAGAAGAAGAAGGCCGGCGGCTGTTGCGACTGGAGGACAGCAGTGGCATTTCTGTACCAGACACGACGATGCAAGGCGCTCATGATGCGATGAAGAAAGGCTCTTGATAGATCTCGTGTCGTCTTTTGATCAGTGTTATTCTTGGCCAAAGAACAAGACCAGGGAGGAAGAAGAAGGCAGCAGCACCAAGAGGGGGAGAACAGTAGTGGTGCAAACTTCAATTCTGCAGCAACTGATGAGGAAGCTCATGAGGTACTGAACAAACCCGGAGAAGAAGAAGAAGTGCAACTCGTGTACGCAGCCAGCAGCCCATAACCATAACCCCATCAGGGCAAATGCAGCAGGAGACTAGACCAAGGAAGAAGTTCTCCTGATTGGAACAAGTCTTGGAATTGTTGTGGCAGCAGCAGAAAATAGCCACCACCTGCAAGTCTCCAAGGACATGAGTATTCCCACGTTTTTGATAGAGGACCAGGAGTCCATGAAGGCAGAAAACAAGTTTCTGTCATCTCATTCTCCCATCACATGAGAAAATCCCATCTCCTGGACTTGTATGTGGCCGCTGGCACACAGTAGTACTACTTACTGTGCAGTTTCTGCTGCTGGAGGAGGAATCGCCAGAAGTACCCATTGAACAGCAGGTGTTGCAGGCTCTCTCTGCACACCCAGAACATGATCCCGGCCACTGCAACTGATCACATCTTCTTCATGTTTGTCAATCCTCAAGCTGCATTCAACTGAAGGACATGATCATCCCGAGCATGTATGTATGTGTGCTGCTGCCAAGTTCATCTCTAGCCTTCTGCTGCGGCATTGTTCAAATATAGGAGCCAACAATTCCACAGAAACTGGTATGTCAATCACTTGCTTGAGCATTATGTATGTGCTGTTGTTCTTTTTGGAAGTCCCTCTTTGCGGTTGCTGTGGTAGATGACAGCAACAAAGTACACCTTAGCATCTGTTGGGTTCCTAAAGGAAGGAAGTTCATGCAATCCACAAATGCTTACAAATGTTTGCACAGAGCTTTTTAGCAGCTTGTAGAAGTTGGATGGGAAGAATTGTAGGCAAGCTCATTAACTGCTTGTCGTCTGATTTACAATCATCTCCAATCTTCAGAACTGATCTAACCTGATTTCAGCATCCTGCTCTGAACAAGCAGTCCAATAAGGAACTCAGATTGTATCAACTGAACAATTACATGAACATAGATAAGATGTGCTTCTAGAATCCTTGAGCCAGTGTAATGGCAAGCTATTGTTTCTTTCCTCTGAATCTACTCCAGGTGCTCAGTTGCTTAGCAGATGGAGACTAATCTATGCTGGTGGTCATTGAACTGCAGGATTACTGGGGCAAACATCAGCTCTTATTTCTTCTGGAGGACATTGAGAACACTGCAACATGAGGAGCACAATGGGATATGATCAGCGAGAGCCAATTAGCAATCATGAAATTGGGGGAACAGATTGAACAAGACTTCGTGCAATGTCACATATGTTTCTTCCTTACTGAAAAAGCCTCTAGCACACTTTCTTGTGAGTGGGGCCTCTCTTCTTCCTTGGCTTGCTTCTTCTTTTTCTGGCATCCTCCTCCTGTACAGTGGCAATCACACCTTTATCCTCCTTTAACCTTAGCACATGGAGTGTCCAAGATGCATGCTGCACAAAGTTGAAAATGTGGAAAAAGGTGAATTCTGCCTTATATGGAGACAGTCTATGAAGAACTTTTGAGCCCATTGCTGGCACATCAACATTGAATGAGTCAAGTCAGTTTGCTCTACTTGTGGTTGCTGCATTGGGTTCCAATCATTTGTACCACTTCCTGTAACCCAAGGAGCTCATTGTGTCAGAACACAGAGAGCAGCCTTGCCAAGAACAGCAGCTCGGTCATCATCTGTATGTGCCATGACTACCTATTTCAGCTGTTCAAAGTGTTGACAGGATTGTGCTAGGATTGGCAGCATCCCAAGACTGTACAATGGAGGAGGGTCGACTGTCAAAGGCATAGCCAGGCTTCTAAGGATGCTATTGCAACCTGATTCAACTTCTAAAATATACCATGGGATTTTTCTTCTCTGCCTGAATAGCAACCAGGGATTATTAATAGGTTGCTACGCTGTAGAACAGAAATGTTAAAGAAGTTGACTGTACATGTAGTGATAGCTTTATCTTTGTAGAGTCTTGAGGTTATAATTCTTGGGGAGTTCCTGAGTGTTATGAAACCTTCATATAGGCCTTCTTCTTCACAGCATGTCACTCATCTTAGTTTACTGGAAAAGCATTCCATAGGTCCTGCTTGCTTGCTTGACCCTCTCTGCCAGATTGCTCATTACCAGTAGTTAGTACAGGCATCATCATCCTTCTGAGTTGTGATCTCAGTTGAAATATTTCATGTTTCTCGGAGTGTGTATTCTTCGAGATTCTGCCCTTGGTGTGTTCTCTCTCCTCTGTCAAAGTGCTGATGCTTTTTTTGGATCACCACGCCGGAGTGATCAAGGATTCTAAGTTCACTAAGAATCTTACTCCAAGTTACTTCTCACCGGTGTGTGGGATGAACTCTTCTGCAAATACCAGCGATCACCAAGGTGACCCCAACTGGGCAACAGGGAACTGGGACCAATCAGGTGCAATTGGCAGTCTTGATCAAGCTGCACACCAGTACACAGCCAACCGCTTGGATTGGGAATGGGATCCAATGATTCTGGCACAGCACCCTGGAAGTGGAGGCTCCAACGATTACAGTGATGCAGACTGCAAGAATCACCTTGCTGCTGGAGGTCAGATCCCAAGAATATTTGAAGATTGTTAGAACTAAGTTCAACACAATGTTGTACCTATGTCTGGTGGATTAACATGATAAAATGGAGTAGTTGAAGTGATCTGGCATTGCCTTTTTTGTGTCTCATTCTATTATCTGTGGATGCTTCAGGCACAATGTCAAACCTACGCACATACAACATGCTTTCAGGTCTTCCACCCAACTTCACACAGACTAATATGGGGATGTACAACTCTGCTGGAATCCGGAACTACGGAGGTCTGGAGGCCCTGGGCAATCTTCATCCTTCAACATCCACAATTCAAAATGTTCTTGGATCGTCAGGCATCCCAGGGCTTGCACCTACTGGTAGGGCTGGGCTTCACAGTGATCTTCGAAGCTCTTTTGATGACCAGCGACACCGGGAGTTCTATGGAGGCATGCAGCAGAATCCATACATGGTGAAGAGAGAGGATGAAAACCAGCACTATACAGGTGTTTCTATGAATGGTGGCAGGACCCAACAAAACGTGTGTCATTATCCTGAACTTCTTGTTGTGGTGTTCATGTCCAGTTGGCTACTAATCTCAGGCCAAAATCAATCTCACATGAGTCTTTTTATGTCTATTCATTTGGTTTTGGCTGATGAATCTGGTTTTCTCAAGCAAAGCCCAACAAGGACTACTTTCTGTTTACTATGTCACACCCACTGGTGCAATCTGTGCAGGTAAATGATGGCCATGGTGCTCGTCTAGGACTCAACCTTGGTGTGCGCACCTACTTCTCCA
>Ga0116230_10004142_pt1 | contig 14215 bp, 12 predicted proteins | sample S1TSphfallax_3_FD_88678 | JGI IMG/M metagenome (GOLD analysis project Ga0116230, IMG submission 88678) | Host-associated microbial communities from peat moss isolated from Minnesota, USA - S1T2_Fd - Sphagnum fallax MG | ecosystem: Host-associated > Plants > Peat moss > Unclassified | place...
AAAAAGAAAAAGAAACCCAATAAAATAACTTCAGCCCCGAGAATCACTTCCTCCTCGACACACCAAAATAACCATCGGACACAAGACGAAACTAGCGGAATTTGCGTATGACCAGCAGTTCTGTAAGCTTTCCTTCGGTCCCCGGTCCTCATCCTTCGTCCAGCATGCGCTTCGCTGCTGCTGCCTGCCTGCGCACGAACTACTACTCGCTGCTGCCTCGTCGCAGCAGAAATCCCTGGTTTTTTACAAGCGATCGCCAACTCCCGAGGTGGTGATGAATTCTCTAACTCCTTTGCTTCTTGGTTTACAGAAATTGAGAAAATAAAATCACCAAATTTGATCAATTTTTTGCCAAACAAAAAAAATTTCCATCCATTTTACTCCCAATTTGTTTGTGCTTGGCGCATGCATGCCTTTGGGTTGTTGTCTCTCTTCTTTTTTGTCTTTTTTTTTTCTTGGGTTTTGGGATCGTCTCTTGGATTTGGATTTTCTGCATGCAGGATCGCCAATTCCGATTTGGTTTTTGTTCATTTCCGGCGATTCTGTGAATTATTGTGATCTTACTTATTGCTGGTCTTTAGGTTTTGGATTCTGGGTTGGAATGGTTCTAGAGGTTCTGTTCTAAGCTCAAGGCGATGGGTATGTGTGTGCGCGTGCGCATTTTGTGAGAGAAGAAAATTGCTCTGTTTTGGGTCATTTATTCTATAGGACTGCATTTTCTTCTTTTTTTGGGAAGTCTCCACCCAGCTTTGCTGAATGTACATTTTTTTGGCTCTTGTAGTGGGAAGTTTTGATTTTCTCAATATCGGATCATCCGGAAGCCTGACCACTGGCGAAGAAGATAGAGTGCTGCTGCTGGACCGGAGGAGGAGCTTTCTGCTTAGCAGTAGCAGAAAGAAAGCCACTAGCACTAGTTTATGTATGGTGCTCGCCATGGAGTTCTCCGCAGTTTTTTCAAACCATTTAAAGCAGAAGAAGTGAGCTTCTGTGAAGGTGGGTGCTGCAGTTTCAGTCTCAATTTTGCAAACAGGAAAGATCACTGCCAAAAAAACTCCCACAATTTTTCTCTCTTTCTTTTGCTTTTGATGATGACAGTAATGGAAGAAACCTAACTCTCAATCAGCTAGTGACCATGTTCCTCAGATCCATCCCTTGATAATATGACTGACTGCATTGTGATGTCATTGTTGCCCATCACATGTATGGGTTGTGGCCAAATTGTCAGGCAGGATTGCAATTCTGATGTGGGCTTCTGTTTTATTTTACATGGTCAGGCCCAGTTGCCAGCCAATTCCTTATTAGAATTCCTCTTCCAATGTTGGACTAAAAGCTGAGGATTTGTGTTGGCAGGAATAAGGGTCTTACAAAGGGGAGCCATGTCATCCACTGAGAACTCTTCCCATCTTTTATCTTCTTATGGGAGCAGTGGAAGAACTCGCCACCACTCACGAGCATCATGGCCTCTGAATGATTATGTGCATAGACCTACTTTGGCATTGGTATGTCCCCTATGTGCCCATTGGATTTTGAATTGCTCTTACATGTGTGCTGGATCGAGATACTTCAAACAGAGTGCAGCAGAGAAATGAGAAGATCAACTCTGGCTACTGGAATCCCAGAAGAAGGACTTTGTAGTATTACATCCAGGAGGAAATTCATGCACAGTTATCATCATCAGTGTCTCCACAACATGTGAAAGTTGTGCATGAGTTTCTAAGGAATCTGGCATTGACAAGACTGTCGTGCTGCCCTTGCTGCTTTTTGTTGCTAGTTTGAAGATGACCCTGGGGCTCCACCTGCACAAGCGTGGAGGCGCAAGCTCAATGGTCATGCCAATCTTTTACGGGAATTCAGTGTAACCTTCATGGAAGCGTTTAGAATGGTGATTTCCTTGCCATTGCCCACCTTTCTTCTGCAGAACCTCTCTTATAGAAATATTTCTCAAGAGATGTGTGTGATGTGATTGGGAGCCAAGTTTTCTCTTCCATATGCTATGGATTGCTCCTCTCAAAGGTGGGATCCATTTAGGGTTCCGATGACTGTCTCAGTGTACCAGTACTTTTCCTGACACAACATGCTTAACTGCTTAGCTCAAATGGGATGTGGTTATATCCACCTCAGTCTAACCACAAGCACACCAGAATATCCATCATGAACATGGACATTCAAGATGGATGTTCATTGGTCTGTTGTATCTCAATCTGGGAAATTGGAGAAATAAGTCTAGATTTTCAAGTTCTTTTGAGTCTTTTCTTCCTGAGCTGATTGGTGCCTGGCACTTGCAGCTTCGGTTGGGGATGCGGATGTGGATGTATGTGCAGTCAGAACGATCCCAGGGTCGGGTAACTTCTTCATCTTCAGTTCCCACTCTTAGAATTTGGCCAACTGAATACCCTGAATTTATTGTCAAACAGTGGAGTATTGTAATGCAGACCAATGCTCAATAGGAATATTCCTTTTCCTTGTAGATATATCTGACCTCCGCAGAGCTTCCCCACAGACCATTGTTGAGATCTGGACTTGAGACTGTAAGAGTGTGCTTTGATAATATGTTGTTGACATCCTTTTTTTGCAGCTTCCACCCATTGATCCCTTCAATCGGGAGACAAAGCCCTCAGCATGTCATGGTGTTCCACTTGGTGGAATGGGGTGAGCCCAGCCAGGAATTTTCATGCCATTCCTTCCTTAAGCAAAATCCTATGACAAGACTTTTGCCTTGAAGCTGGGTCCTTATTGAATTCCACATCAAGTGGTACTTTGGCTTTCGGTATTTTTTCACATGTTTTTTCATGGTGGTACAGGGGTGGAAGCATTGGTCGAGGATTCAGAGGGGAGTTTAGGCGATGGCAATTCATTCCTGGTGTTTGTGAGGAAGGCCCTGTCTTGGCCAACCAATTCTCTGTACTTTCCTGACCCTTGTGGTACTAGAACCATGAAAACAACAATGTACAAATGCTGTTGGAAATCTGGTGAGAGTTAGACACACCCTGCATAAGAGAGTCTTTTCTGAATTGCTATTCAAAGTGTGATCCACTGTTGTCACAGGTTTTTGTCACCCGCCAAAAGGAGGGAGGAGGTGAGAAGAAAATTTCATCAGTGTTGGCACCTGGCCGCCCTCAAGAACTTGAAGGGTGAGATAAGGGTTGCGCCAACTCATAGACATCTGGAACTGGTTGTTTTGATTTCAGTAACCCAATGTTTTGCAATACCAGAGTTATATTGCACTGGAAGGTTTTAGAGGCTGGGATGCATACAGGTAGTGCTGTTTCTGGAACTGAATGTAGGGAAGGCTTGCTAAGAGGATTAAACTAACAGATCCATGAGAAGATTGATAACGTGTTTGTTGAATTGTGACTATGCACTTAGAACTTTGCAGCAACTTCATGGGTAACAACAAAAGTTATTGATTTTAGCTTGTAATGGCTTAAGGGCAATTTCTCATCAATTTGTACACTTACTGTTTGTGTGCAGCATAAAGGATGATCAACTGGGTATATCATCATGGGACTGGAATCTAGATGGTCAGCATACTACATACCATGCTCTTTTTCCAAGGGCCTGGACAATTTATGAAGGTCCAGTTTTCAAGCATAATTCCAGTCCTTGTTATGTCACACAATATGAGGTTCAATCTTGTGAATTGGACACTAAAGATCTTATGTTTAGTGAACCTTTCTGACTCTTATTTTACTATATATTGTGGCATGAGAGCTTTTTAGCATGCTGTGGACATCATAACATTTCTTGCCCCTCGCCCGGCCTGTTACATTGGCATTGCCAAAAAGATATATTTCTGCCTTTCGGGTTAGTGCCCTGGTACTAAAATTCCCTTCTTTGAACCTTGTTTAAATGTTCTGAACTTTGTGTGGTCAAATGCAGGTGAGCCAGATCCGGAACTGAGGATATCATGTCGACAAGTATCCCCTTTCATTCCACACAACTATGTTGAAAGCAGCTTCCCTGTGTGTGTTTTCTCTTATGTGGTAAGAGCATATTCAAAAAAATCTTGTCAGTTTTATCTATGAGGAGTCTTCTGCGTGCTATCTCTAAGAGAAAACTGTCTAGTCTGTTCTTTGGATATTGTGATCCTTCTGCAAAGTCAACTCTGTTTTCTGTTTATGGTGTTGTGTTTAATGAGTTGTGCTTTGACATCCAGCTCATCAATACTGGAAAGGAAACAGCGGAAGTCACCCTCAATTTTACGTGGGCAGTATGTGCCTCTTTAGCTTGGGACAATTTTTTTTCTCCTTCTCAGATCATATGAGGATCAAGATTATTGGTTTGCTTCCTTTGAATTTGGAAAGGATTTATGTATTTCCTGTTTCAGCTACATTTCTTGCATAGAATCCCTCACACCCATTCTTCCAGTTTGTGTTTATGACAATTTCAAATGGTGAGACTCATTTTTGGACAGAATTCCATAGGTGGGAACTCGCATATGACTGCTGGACATATAAATGAGCCATTCTTGTAAGTATAGGTTCTACCAAAACTCCAAAGCAAACACCTTTGATTTCCTTGTCACCATTGTTTTTATTTTGTATGTCATACTTAACATTGGGTATGATTCTGAAGCAAATCTTGCTAAGCATGGAAGCTTCAGATGCTTAGACTCTTGTGTACACCCCATTTTTATCCGTAGTTGTGTGAAGGGATCCACAAGGCACAACCCAAATTGACACTCTTCAAAACTTGGTTTGCAGGGAGAGCAATGGAGTTTGTGGTGTTAGACTTCATCACAAGTAAATTGCCAACTTGTAGCCCTCATTAACAGTGTTGTCAGAAACAAATGTGCTGCTTTCCATGTATTTCAGCAAATCTACTGTCATGATATGATGAGAATTTTTCTGACTCATTGGAACTAATTGTCTTCAGCTCTAACAAAATTGATGTTACTACTTGCTTCTCTTGTATCATCTTTCCATGCTTTGTACACAAACTTCAAGATTTATCTTGCAGTTTTCTGTGATTGTGAATACCAAATGGAATACAGGACAGCAGCAAAAGGTGGTCGTCCAGTAACCTTTGCAATTGCAGCTAAACAGACACAGGATGTTACAGTTTCCACTTGTCCCTGCTTCCATATTTCAGGTCAAGGTGAAGGATACACTGCAAAAGACATGTGGGCAAAATTGAAGCAGGTGTGCTCCTTTTCCCTGGAGAACTGTTTGACCAGGCTTTATTCAGTCATGACTAACTTTAGAGATGGTTTTAATTTTGGAATCCCCCAAGTTGTATAAGTTGTTTAATGGGTGCGGTCATTTAGGCTCAGAATGTTTTTCTATGAACCTCATGATGCCACTGAGTTGCATTTCTAGAACTTTTCATGTCAGCAAAGTCAGTGCATGGTATTCAATAGTTGTTATCTTGTCTGACAGTCTTTTATCTGCATTCTTGTCAGGATGGTTGTTTCAGTAATGAGAATTGGACTGCAAAGGCGTCATCTCCATCAAAGGCAGGGGCTCCGATTGGTGCTGCTCTTGCAGCTCAAGTTTCGATACCCCCAAATGAAAAGAGAAACATCACCTTTTCATTGGGTTGGGATTCCCCTGAAGTCAAGTTTTTGAAAGGAAAATCATACCACAGGTAGGGTCTCAAGCACTTGGTAGATGATCAGCCAGAGCTACATTCATCAAGATGCTGATGGGAAGTTCAGAACAAACATGCCCAAAGAGAGTGGGAGAGAACTGAATTCTTAAAACATCCTTGAGAAATACCTAACTGTGTGTTTTGTCTTACAGGCGGTACACAAAATTTTATGGTATTGCTGGTGATGCAGCGTCCAAGCTTGTACGTGATGCGATCTGTGGTAAGTTATCTCATACTTCTCATGAACACAACATGTGAGCACTGGGGTTTTGTCATTCCTTTTGACCATACCTAGACCTCAACTCAAATGTATCCTATTTTGTCCATATGAAGCTCATATATACCTCTACATGCCTCAGATTATCGGAAGTGGGAGGTTGCGATTGAGGATTGGCAACGTCCAGTTTTGGAGGATGAAAAGCTTCCTCACTGGTTTGGACCATTCTGAGATATTTCCTTCTCGTTTCATGCATCTTGTTGATACTCTTGCACAGTCCAGTGTCAATGTAGGTTTTTGCAGGATCAACATAGCCATCTAGCCCAAGTTTTGGAACACTTTATCTAGATTGAGGTTGATTTCAGGACTTGTCGGTTAGTCAACTCAAGCACTGAATGTCTGAATATTTCAATTTCAGGTATCGTATCACTGTTTTCAATGAGTTATACTATCTGGTTGCAGGTGGCACCATATGGACAGGTGAGCTGCTTTCCTTCAGGAAATTGCTTTACTAATGGACCAAGAGTGTAGTCGTGATAATCTGCACAATTTTTTCAAACTGAAGTAGCACGTCCGACTCCATAACAGATGGATGGTAGTTTTAGCCTATTGGGATGCTCTTTTACCAATTGCTGGACTGAGTGAGTAGATTTTTTTGTCCCAGATGGTGAACCTGCACTACAAGGCAGATCAGAGATCTCTGCTCCAAGCTCTGCAGACAGCTCTGCCCCTGGCTCACCTATTGCTTACATCACAGCTGTTACTAGAAATGGAGTGTCTTCCTCAAAAAGCCATGGTGGCAGCTCAAAACAACCTTTGGAAGTTGGGTCTCAAGAGCATTCACCAAAGCCAAAGGCATCAAGTACTCTAACTACTGAGGAGCAGAGGTTAGGACCTTTTTACCTTCTAATTTATTTGTGTGGGTAGTTTAGTCTCAGCTGGATCTGAATCCAGGAAGAAGCCAGCCTGAAATGTATTATGTTTTTGCCTCAGTGAATCTGATGCCTTTCAACAGACTTCAGAGCTGTTACAAATGTTGTTAGATGAATCCTTAGTCTATAATGCTCATGGGAATACATACACATAACTTGCAGTCTGACTGGTGGGTTAGGGTTGGGTTTAGGGTTTATCACCATCTTGATGATCAAGAATTACTAACCTGGTCTGTTGGTTTCATTGTTGCAGCTCAACACAAGAAACCAATGGAACTGCTGAGGAATATCTATTACAAGATTTGGAGCAGATGGATCAGCATACATTGGTTGCAGAGTTTGAACATGTACACGGGTTCCCAAGTCATGTAATTTCCCCCTTTGGAGGGGAGCATGAAGAAGCACACATGGAGACTATATCTGAGAGATCAGAGACTGCAGCAGAAAAACCAATCGCAACAGCAGAGCAGCAGCCAGAAACAGCTGCCACGTTGATACTTAGGGCTATGCAGGCAGCCATGCCAGAGAATTTCCAGACAGCAAGTGCAGGGCTACCTTCTGGGACTGCTCTTCTCCAGGAAGGTGAGGAGAATGTTGGTCAATTTTTATACCTCGAAGGTGTGGAGTATCTTATGTGGTGTACTTATGATGTGCACTTTTACGCTTCATTTGCTCTCCTTTCACTCTTCCCAAAGCTTGAGCTGGCCATTCAAAGAGACTTTGCAGCTGCGACCCTTGCACATGATGGCGGTAAAATGAAGTTTTTAGCAGATGGACATTGGGGCATCAAGAACGTGTTTGGTTCAGTGCCACATGATTTGGGTCAACATGACCCATGGGCGGAAGTCAATGCCTACAATATTCATGATACGAGCAGATGGAAAGATCTAAATAGCAAATTTGTTCTTCAGGTATGTTGATCTAATACATGATGTATTGCAGATATATGGTGGCTGGAGCCTCATGGCTCCAGGTTCAGGGTTTAGGGTTTTAGGGTTCTATTCTTTAAGCTTAGTCACATGGCTATGCCAAATGCAGGGCAAGTGTATTCTGAAGGTCAGAGCTCTTCCTTCCATATTGCCAAATATTTTATGGATTTTTTTTCCTTTCTTGATCGGGAACAGATATATAGGGATGTAGTTGCAACTGGTGACAAGGTCTTTGCACGAGCAGTCTGGCCAGCAGTGTATGCAGCAATGGCGTATATGGACCAATTCGACAGAGATAGGGACAGTCTGATTGAGAATGACGGTTTTCCTGACCAGACATATGATACTTGGCCTGTGCATGGAGTTAGTGCTTACTGTGGGGGTTTATGGCTTGCTGCCCTTCAAGCTGCAGCAGCTATGGCAGACCTGCTTGAAGACCATGCTGCAGCAAATTACTTTCACACCAAATTTGGTCAAGCTAGGATCGTATATGAGAAGAAATTGTGGAATGGTTCTTATTTTAACTATGACAGTGGTTCAAGCAGTAATAGTAACTCAATTCAGGTCAGCAAAACTCTTTCTTCTGCATGGACACTAAATGCTAAACCCTTGTGATACCTCCATATTTTTTTGTGACTTTCATTCTTTCAGAACTGTTTGTCTGATACTAGAAAGTTGTGAGTGACTTTTGTGTGTGTGCAGACAGACCAAATGGCAGGGCAATGGTATGCATGGGCCTCAGGTCTGCCACCCCTTTTTGATGATGCCAAAGCACGGAGTGCTCTACAAAAGATATATGACTTTAATGTGATGAAAGTGAAAGGTGGGAGGTATGGTGCAGTGAATGGTATGCATCCTAATGGAAGAGTAGATGAGACATCAATGCAGTCTCGTGAGATTTGGACAGGTGTTACATATGCATTGTCTGCAGCTATGATTCATGAAGGCATGCATGAACAAGCCTTCCGGGCAGCTGAGGGTGTTTTCCTTGCTGGCTGGTCTGACCTTGGGTGAGTGACTTTGACCCCCCTTACCATCATACTCTGAAATTATTTTCATCATTTACTGCTGCTGCTCCAAAGCTATGGTTTTTGATTTCTCTACAATGTGTTATCTTTACAAAGAATCCTGATACTTGTGACATTTGCTTGAGGAGACTTCTTTTATCAGGGATTTCCCATCAGAGTGGTTTGCAGAGTATGAATAGTATAAGCTGAATTATCTGCTCACCCAGAGCTAATCTTGCAATGTTCCCACTGCAGGTACTGGTTCCAAACCCCAGAAGCATGGACTACAGATGGTCACTACAGGTCTCTAGCATATATGCGTCCACTGGCAATATGGGCGATGCACTGGGCCTTGTACCCACCCAAGTGCATTGCTGAAGCACCTCGAGTCCCTTCCATAGACCGAGCCTCATCACATGGTCTTTATGCCGGATTTACTTCTGTTGCTGAAGCGCTTCGCAACCCATTGCCACAATTGAGGAGACTTCGCTCACTGTGCCAGGAACTTCACTCATGCCTTTGTTGTGGAAGGACTTCCTACACTTAAAAAAAAAGGGAAACTTTGTGAAGTGCGGAAACAGTGATTTCGGAAGTTAGGGTTCAACAGTTTCACATTTGTTGCCATGAGATGCATTGATTGGTGCATCAGTGGCACTTCCCCATGTATCCAGTTGGAAATTGAGTCACTTCGGATGAGAGCCTGTGTTGTCAAACCTGTGTAGATACCTGCTGGAGGCCATGGGTTAAGGAGATTAGATTGATGATGAGGTGCACAGCTGCCTGTGAAATCACTACTGGAACTAATTTGGTTACTGGAACAGAAAAGAACAGACTTGTTGAATCCCAAAATGTATGTATGACATTAGATATGTAACAGATTCAAGGTACCAAAAACATTTCTCTTTGTTGTTTCACACTTGTGACATTTCAGGTTATCTTTAAGAGAGTTCAAAATGCATAGTGCAAGTTTGGTTCTAAACAGTTTTCTTATCGATTCATGAAGAGGAAATCAAGGTGGAATGAAGCAAGGCAAATGAATGGAAATGTGACTACCTGCCTAAAAGGATTAATCCTATATTGTATTTGTAAGCAATTCCTAAAACGATGTTTAATCAAGTGCATCTTTGAATGAAAACTATTCGCCTCTGAAATTGGTTTCAATTTTAAAATCAGCTTTTACATCTCTACTTAGGTCCAAAAAAAAGAATAAAATGTGGAATGTCAATAACACTTCTCTTCAATAGATAGATGAAAAGACCTTAATCACAATATTTGATGGGCTTTTATTATAGCATTCATCTGATATAATTTCATTATTTGTGAAGTATCCATAAACAATTCAGTAATCTAGTTTAGATTACCATACTATAAATCAAATCAAGTATATTGTGATAAGACATTGTGTTGATGCATGAGGGTTGTAAAAGCATGGGATTGCCAGCTTATCAATTGATGGAATCATGAAACTCTAAAGAACTGTATTATTATTATTATTATATAATCATGAAACTTTTTGTTATACCAACCAGCAACCCCAACAAAACCAATGATGCGACGACATCATATGATCCCCAATGACTTACATGTGTGCACAGATTGCATGGGATGTCAAGTTAGCTCAAACTAGTTGTCAAAAACTCTCCATGTCAACAACCGACTGCTTGTAATAGGTTGGCCATGATGATTGGGGTGTGTCCTGAAGGGGTGTAAATAACTAGGCCTATTACTACTGCCCAACTTAAGATGAAGGATACTTGCATCCTTTGCAATGTAATTGAAAATTTTTGATGAAAAAGAGTAACCAAGACAGAAAAGGGAGGACCCTCTGGCCCTTCCAAGCTGTGTTTTTGTTATAAATGTGTCTACAATAATTTCCATTCTTAAACTCAAATAACTGGTGTAAAAATAAGTGAGTCTAACATGTATGAGTTTGAACAAGGAATTTCTATTTTTTTGTTCCACTCATGTTTTAGATCTTGTTGGGTATATGTATATGCATAAATTCATGAATTTGTCTTTGTATAATGTAAGCCCCAAGCTGGGGCATTCCCAAAACAAGAGGCCTAGGACAGGGTGGTAATTGAGTTCAACCTTGCATTTAGGGAATGTGCCCCAATCATGGGCTTTACCTGTCATAAAGCACAAGGTGAAGATTATCACGAACCTAAACATACATAGATCACAAGGTGTTAGGAAGCAAAGTTTGCCTATCCTTAAGAGAGAGAATATTACACCACGATCTTGGGTGCAAGACATCTATTTTACTAAATTGGTTTGGTACTTCATGTAAAAATCAAATAAAGGCTGAAGCAAACTCCAAAAATGCAGTAATTAGCATGTAGTGCTTGCCTAATTGACCAGAGTACTGCTTATGAGCCATGACACTTGTGAAAATGCACCTTTGAAAATGAAAATAGGGAAAGGAGTTAAAACATTTTTCACCATCTAAATCGATGAGTGAGGAGGTAGAAGGGTGGAAGATCAGGGAGAGAAAACATTATTATCTGAGAAAGAGTAGGCCAGAAAATGTCCTCACACTGCATGGTGAATCAGTTTGGTAAGAGAAGCAGATCCCATTACTTTGCATCAACATGCCCTCTGACAGCTTATGCCAGATTGAAGAAGTGGACCTGGGGTGAGTCACAATCAGAAAGTACTTCCTCCCTCCAATACCTTCCTCTCCAGTTTTCTTTCCTTTTTTTACAACACTTTTTCTTCAACCTTGTGATATATATAGCTACATCGGGGTCTCTTCTTATTGGCCACTAGTGATCATAGATTTTGCTTTCAGGCTGAAACTTTCCAATACACCCAGCTGTACATACATCCCCCTTACAACTCTATGAGTCAAGCATGGACCGAAATGCAGACCTGTGAACTGTGGGTCATGGGGATCCAGTGAGTGACATTTGTCCTGATATAGTACACGAGCATAATGTATTTTCCTTGAAGTGAAACACTGAGTTGTCAACCTGCAAGAGAGAAGAATTAATGCTCTCAACATATTATTATTTAAATAAGCCTTTCAAGGAAATCTTAACCTCTCAAAGTGAAAGTGTCTTTTCATGCAGTAGTAGGCCACCTGGAAGGGAAGGATTTTCACTCCCTTTCCATTGCCTTGCTCAATATCATTACAACTCTGACAAGAGCCAGGCAAGGGAAAAGAGAACCTGGGTTTTGATAGAAGCATTTTTATTTATTTTTCACTGTCACAAGATTTCTCTTTTTAATGCATTTTAGTTCCCCACATTCTGAGCAGAAAAACATGGAAGTTGCAATATATTTAAACACTAGTTCTTGGAGGTTACCAAAAGACAACCAGTCTTTGAGTGACACATGAGCACTGCAGTGGCTGGCTGGTCACAAGTTATAACCCATAACTTTTTTGCACAGATGTATCTCACAAACACCATTGGCTGATTCGCATAATTATCATGTACAATGCTCGGTCACACGCCATGCAAAGTTATGTCCAATATCCAGCTCAAGGCCAAAGGTTATTATTGCACATTTGGCTCGATTGTATGCAGTAACTCGCATCCTCTTGCAGATTACCTAGTCCATAGCAGGATTCTAGAAAATGTTTACTGTCCTCTCTGACCCATAGCCAAATTAGGCTCTTTCCTCTTGTGGATGGTTGCCACTGCAACAAAATTGGGGAGAAGGAAAAAGAAAAAACCTTTTAATGGGAGGATAATATAAGCCTGTCATAGTTATCCTTGTTGCCTGATTTTAATCAACACAAGTGAAGCAGGTGTTCTCTTGCATCAGCAGAGAAAGAGAAGATGATTTGCCTACAATCCCAAATCCCTCCACTCTCACACCTTGCGACTACTACTGACCCGTGGTTAGTATTCAGTAATGAGTACTAATGGCATTAATGGCTGCAGTGGCATGACATGTTCTTCAGACTTGGACAATAAATTGTCAGTCCTTGCTTACAATGAGTTGCCATGATCAGCCACCAACCCATTATTTCAGCCCCCAAATACCCTAATATGTTGGTGGCTTTGGTACAAATTATATTGTTCTTAGAAATGTTGAAAATTTCAAATTTTTACTTATTCTTCAAGAAGAAGTTTTTGTGAAGGAAAATGAAAAATCTTTTTAAATGATCTGAAACTTTTCAATTTTTCAAAATTGAATGTTCAAAATAAATTATTTATTCAGCAGACATGTGCTGAAGCTGACCCTGTATTATTGGTGGTGTTCTAATGGGTCAGCCGCATTCTAGTGTGATTGCCTAAGTGTGTGACCTCCTTTGCCCTCCCAAAGCTCACCAAAATAGTGGGCAATTCTTCATATGATTGCAAAGTCGCAAAACCTTTTGTGTACACTTGGCTCTCAAATGAAGGGGACTCCTCATTCATGTCGGCCATGTTACCTACATTAATTACCATCTTGGAGTGGATTCTTCAAATCATAGTTGTGAAAAATTGAAAACTCTTTCACTATTTGATCACAATAAATATGGTCAGAGTAGTAGTTTGGTGGCTTTCATGACCGTACCCCTACTGAATTGTTTGATATATGGAATATTATGATTTGCATTTCTTGTCTACTAAGACACTACTTCTCAACACACGTCTTTTGGTAGGCCTCCTCAAACCATTACTCAAGACACATCTATTTATTGGATACAACTTTTCTTTCATAATGTTTAAATTTACAGAGTTGGGGACCAGTGATATTTTTCCAACAAATTTTGTAACTTTTTCCACAAATCAATTGGGAACATTATTTGGAAAACAAAACTGTAAATTAGGCTAATTTTGTTCTTTTGGAGAAAAAATCAATTTCTTGATGTCACAAAATTCAAAAATTAAAACCCTCGTTGGTACTTCAATGACATTTCAAGCCCTCTAAACTCTTGGCACCTATATGACATGACATTTTTACAATAATGTGGCATTTTTGCTTAAAGAGAAGACAAGTCTAACCAGGGTCAAATGCTCAAACTTATATCAAAAGATTAATTTTGGATTTGATTTTGAATCCAAATATTGTACCTACTACTGATGTTTGAGACAAAATAATTTGCAAAGGGTCTAGCCGAAAAAAGGAGAAAATTTTATTGATATTTGTTAGAATTGTTGAAAATTTAAAAACATTGGGTTATTATTGCAAATGCACAAGACAAGATGTATTTTGCATGCTTATTGTATTCCTCAACTACCCAAATTTTAAGTTATCAAACTTGTTTTCTAAAATAAATCAAAGAAGTGCCAAACATTAGTTGTAAGTATAGAATTTAAACATTCTTAACTTTTAGGAGGTGAACATGTTCAATAATGCATAATGTCTTCATGATTGTGAAGAATGTTTTTCTTGGCTAAAATGGTAGGTGAATTAGCTCATATTTAATATTTGCGAAATATAAACTCTATTAAATCTGACTTGCCAAGGCTTTCCAACAACACGAAGAACACCCCGAAATTCCAATACAGTTTTCAATTTTGATTTTATTTAGTTTTCATTGAACAAATGGTTTAATAATCAATACCATCCACACTGTAGCTCCAAACAGTCTCAAACCAAGTT
>Ga0116230_10004143_pt1 | contig 14214 bp, 14 predicted proteins | sample S1TSphfallax_3_FD_88678 | JGI IMG/M metagenome (GOLD analysis project Ga0116230, IMG submission 88678) | Host-associated microbial communities from peat moss isolated from Minnesota, USA - S1T2_Fd - Sphagnum fallax MG | ecosystem: Host-associated > Plants > Peat moss > Unclassified | place...
ACGGTGCCGGTGTTGCTCACGGTCCCCGTGCCGCCGGCGATATCGATACCGCCGACGCCGCCGAAGATCGTCCCGGTGCCCGAATTCGTGACACTCCCGCCGCCGCCGAGATAGATGCCGTCGTATTGATGGTTGGTCGGGTTGGACGGGGCTATCACCGCGCTCGAGTCGATGGTGCCCGTATTCGTGATCGCCGCCACGCCGGAGCTGACATCGACACCGTTGTAGAAGCCGGCGATCACGCCCGCGTTGGTGATCGCACCGCCGCCAGCGAGATCGACACCGTTCGCTCCGGCAGCCGATGCGATTGCCGTCACGGTCCCTTCATTGCTGATGGTCCATCCTGCCGCGGGTTCGCCTCCACCGGATTGCCCTGTGATGGCTACGCCCGCCGACACGCTCACGGAACCTGTGCCCGAGATCGTCGTCGGACTGACAGTAAGCGTAATGCCCTGCGTAACGGGCGTGGATATGATCCCCGACATGATCCCTCCGGCTTCTCGATACCGGGATCGTAGAGAGAGGAAATTACCGGCCGTTTAACCGGTGGCGTAGAAAGGGTTAGTTCCAGTTAAAATAAGACATCCAGTCTGCCCGTCTCCGGCTACGAGGATCATAACGTCAGGTTATCGGGTCCTGAACACGGAGTCGTAGCGCGATTGACAGGCCGTGAGCGTCAAGGCCCTCGGCCTCGGCCAGCCGAATGGCGGCGGGGCCGACCGCGGCCAAGGCCGCCGCGTCGCCCGCCACCCAGGTCGTCCGCTTGAGAAAATCGAACACTGACAGGCCCGACGCGAAGCGGGACGTGCGGCCGGTCGGCAGCACGTGGTTGGGGCCGGCGATGTAGTCGCCGATCGCCTCGGGCAGATCGCGCCCCAGGAACGCCGCGCCGGCGTGACGGATGCGGGCGAAGAAGGTTTCCGGCGCGTCGATCATGATCTGCAGGTGCTCGGGCGCGAGGCGGTTGATCAGCTCAGCCGCCTCCGCCCAGTCCTTCACCGTCACGATGGCGCCGTGCTGGTCCCAGCTCGCACCTGCGATCTCCGCCCGCGGCAGCGTCGGCAAGGCCGCCTCCACCGCCGCGGCGACGGCCTCGGCGAAGGCCACATCCGTCGTCACCAGAATGCTTTGCGAGGATTCGTCGTGCTCGGCCTGGGCGAGGAGGTCCATCGCCACATGAGCCGGGTTGCTCTGGGCGTCGGCCACCACCACCACCTCGGAGGGACCGGCGATGCCGTCAATGCCGACACGGCCGAAGACCTGGCGCTTCGCCTCGGCAACATAGGCGTTGCCCGGCCCCACGATCCGGTCCACGGGCGCGATCGTCTCGGTGCCGTATGCCAGGGCCGCGATCGCCTGGGCGCCGCCGACGCGGTAGATCTCGGTGATCCCGGCCCGGTCCGCCGCCGCGAGCACCAGGGGGTTGAGGACACCGTCCGGCGCCGGAACCGTGATGGCGATGCGGCCGACACCCGCCGCCCGCGCCGGCAGGGCGCTCATGAGCACGGAGGAGGGGTAGGCGGCCTTACCACCGGGCACGTAAAGCCCGACGGCGTCGAGCGGCATCCACCGCATGCCCATGCGATAGCCGACCGTATCCTCGGTTTCGAGATCCCGCGGCAGCTGCGCGGTGTGAAACGCCTCGATCCGCGTCGCCGCGAGGTCGAGCGCGGCCAGCAGCTCGGCCGGGACCTCCGCCTTGGCGGCCGCCACTTCCGCCGCGGTCACCCGCAGCCGGTCCGGCGTCATCGCCACGCGGTCGAAGCGGGTCGTATAGTCGCAGAGCGCCGCATCGCCCCGTGAACGGATCTCGGCGATGATCGCCGCGACCTGGGTGCCGACGATCTCCGTCGTCTCCCGCGCCTGAGCGAGCAGCGCCGCGAAGGCGGGCGCGAAATCCGGATCGGCGGTCGATAGACGGCGCATCAGGCGTCTCCTCGGTCGAGCGCTTGGCGGAAACGGGCGATCCAGGCGCCGATCACCTCGGGCCGCGTCTTGAGGGCGGCGCGGTTGACGATCAGGCGGCTGGTGATCGCGGCAATCACCTCTGTCTCGACGAGGCCGTTGGCGCGCAGCGTGCTGCCGGTCTGGACCAGATCGACGATGAGCCGCGACAGGCCGAGGCGCGGCGCCAATTCCATTGCGCCGCTGAGATGCACGACCTCGGCATGGATGCCGCGGGCCGCGTAGTGGCGGCGGGCGATGTTGGGGTATTTCGTCGCGACCCTCACCCGGGACCAGCGGGCGGTATCGTCGGAGCCGGCGGTCTCCGCCGGTTCCGCGACCGAAACGCGGCACCGCCCGATCCCGAGGTCTAGCGGGGCGTAGATTTCGGCGTAGTCGAATTCCATCAGCACATCAGCGCCGCAGATGCCGATATCCGCGGCGCCGAAGGCCACGAAGGTGGCCACGTCGAAGGACCGCACGCGAACGATGTCCAGGCCGGGGTGGCTGGTTGGGAAGCGCAGGCGCCGGCTGCCCTCGTCCACCAGGTCAGGCGGCGGGACGACGCCCATGCGCGCCAGAAGCGGCATGCAATCGCCGAGGATGCGGCCCTTGGGCAGAGCCATCACGATACGGCTCTCCGTCGCGTCGTCGGCGTCAGTCTCCCGGCGGGAACGATCGAGGGTCTGGGTCATGCCTGGGGGCTCTAGCATCCGGCCCGATCGAGGCAAAGCCTGGGTGGGACGATTAGCCGATACCCGGCCGCATGTCCGGCCATCCCGCTTAGCGGTCAGCGGCGAGAATGAAGGCGCAGATGAAGTGCAGCAGCGGGTTGCGCGCCACCTCGCCGGTTGCGGCGGGGGGAGGCGGCTTTCCCGCCATATGGCGCCGCCGGTATTCGGCGGCATTGAACCAGGGTGCCGGGTCCAGGTCGCGGGGCCCCCCGATTGCCAGGTAGTGGGCAAAGATGTCGCGCGCGCGGCCAAGCTCCGTCCCGTAGCTTGCGATGTAGAACTCGATGTCGAACAGCGGCAGGGGGCTGAAACGGCGCTCCACCCGATGCGCGAGGTAATGCCGCAAGGCAGACTGGCCCTGCGCGAGGCCGTAGGCGGTTCGGTACCAGCCGGGATCGAAGTAGAGGCTCGGCCGATGACCGAGGGCCTCGCCTTCCAGGACGTAATGGCAAAGCGGGCTCATCGTGGCCGGCGGCGCGTAGCGCTGCCGGTACCAGACGCCGTCGAAGTAGGGGTTCGGGCGGCGATACTCCCGCCAGCCAGCGGATACATAATGATCGACGGGATCGAGGCCCGCCTGATGCACGTCCGGTCCGTTGATATAGTAGTAGTTGGGGTCGATCAGCCCTGACGCGCGCAGGATGTCTTCCTCGTCGCGCGGCAGCCGGCCCTCGGCGCGCCCGCTCGCCCGGTAGTGTTCGAAGGGGTCCAGCCCGGCGGCGGCCACGTCGGGGTTCTCCGCCACGTAGAAGCGCGCGTCGAAGTCCGCGTTCGGGCTGACCCAGCCTTCCAGCCTGTGGCCGAGATAGTGGACGAGCGCGGATAGTTCGCCGGTCACGCCATGTGCGGCGCGGTACCAGTTCGGATCGAACCAGGCAATTGGCCGATGTCCGGCCGCTTCGCCATGCTCCAGGTAATGGAGCAGAGGATCTCCGGCGGCGATCCCTGGGAATTGCGCTTTGTAGAACGGCGGGTCGAAGGCCGAGTTCGGCCACCGCCCCTCCTGCCAGCCTATGGTCACGTAATGCTCCGCAGGGTCGACACCGGCGGCCGCGATGTCCGGGTTGGCGCCGCGATACCAGGACGCATCCACCGCCGCCTGGGCGATCGCCGCCTGGGTGATCGACAGGGCGCTGTCCTGTTGCGCGGGTGAGGGGGCGGTGCCGTCCACGACCTATCCGTCTCCTCGTCTGGCTTGTCCGGAATGAAATTCCGCGCCACCAGTCCCGTGCGCGCGCTGGCGGCTGCCGGGAGCAACTGCGGATTCCGGAGCCGCTGAACTAGAGCGCGAAGTCAAGCTCTTCAATCCGGTCATCCTCCGCCGCCAGGGCCGGCGGTTCGCCAACTATGCCGCCCGCGGTCTTCGTCTGGCGTAAAGAAAGACGATAGCTGAAACGATCCCACCGCATGGAGGCGTGCAGGACAAGAATCGGCCGTCCCTCGGCGTCCCGCATCAGCCGGCGCAGTGAGAAAATGGGGCCACCCGGAGGCAGATCGAGCAGCTTCGCAATCCCCGGCGGCGCCGGCGCGGCGCTCAGCAGCTGCTCCGCGCTATCGACCACATGACCCCTGCTCTTCAGAACATCGAGGAGATGCAGCCGGTCGAGCACCTCCTCGCTCATGTCACGCCCGATATGCTCGGGCATGTGGACCGAGGTATGGCTGACCGGCTGACCCATCCTGCGGCGCAGCCGCGTGACCCACAGCACGCGGGATTCGGGCTCGACGTTGAGCGTTTCGGCCAAGTCCGCCTCGGGCCTGATCCAGCGGAAGCTCAGAATACGGGGCCGCGTGTCGGCGTTCTCCGCCAGCACGGACGCGATCGCCTGCCCGACATCGACGACGAGCGGCGGCGGGCGCGGCAGTATGGTGGCGCTGCGTCCCTGGCTGCGCTCGATCAGCCCGGCCCGCTCCAGCTCCTCGAGCGCGCGGCGGACGGTGATGCGGGAGACGAGGAAACGCTGCTCGAGCATGTATTCGCTGGGCAAAGCGCCACCGACGGGATAGCGATCCGAGAGGATCTCGTCGCGCAGCGACTGGTAGACGCGTGCGTAGAGCGGTGGCCCCGACGGCAGCTGCAGTTTCATTCGCATGGCGTGTCTGTCCTGTGCAGACCCAAGCTTCGGCTCAAGGCCGGCTGCTATAGTAATCCAGAACTTCGGCGACCGGCAGCACATCCGCGTATTTCTTGTGCATGTCGTAGAGGTTCGCAAAATGCGGACCTTCGTGCAGATCGGCCACACATTCTTCCGGCACGATCGTCCGGTAGCCACGGGACAGGCTGTCGACCACGGTTGCGCGAACGCAACCAGACGTCGAGCCGCCGGTGACAATCACGGTATCGCATCCGAGATAGACGAGAAGCGATGCCAGATTGGTCTCGTGGAAGGCCGAGGGCATGAGCTTGTTGACGACGTAATCGCGTTCGGGATCGATGCGCAGTCGGTCATCGAGAGCGGCGCGCCGCGCCCCCCGCTTCACGTTCCGCAGCGAGTCCGGCGTGTCGTCCCGGCAGCCGAAGACGCCGCAGTCAACCCCATCGGGGCGATAGGCGACATAGGTCCACATCACGGGCAGGGCGCGCGCCCGCGCGAGATCGGCCAGTTCGTTGACATAGTCGAAGGCGCGGGGGTCGTTGTCATAGGCCGTGGCGAATTCCCCGACCGCCGTATAGGCATTCTGCCAATCGACATTGACCAGCATCGGCTTCCGGCCGAAGCCAAACGGGCGCCGCCGTGGATCGGCGCGCAGCTCGGCAAACATCTGGCGTGCCGTCTTGTCGGATTTTTCCATGACTTCCCCTCACCCCATCGATCGGGCAATCGCGTCTTCAACGAAGGCGGCGGCCGCGAGGGTTCGCGCATCCTCGCCCCAGGCGCCGACCAGCTGCACCGCGACGGGCAGGCCGCCCGGCCCGGCGCCAGCCGGCACGGCCACGCAAGGGAGATAGAGCAAGGTCCATACCCGGTTGAAAACGGCGTCGCCTGTGCTCGCAAGGCCGGCGGGTGCCTCGCCCGGTGCGGCCGGCGTCAGGATCGCGTCGATGCCGAGGCCCCGCAGCGCCATGTTCCACCGGACCCGCGCGATCGCCGCCGCTGTCAGCGCCGCAAGATGATCCCCCGCGGTGGCAGGCGGCTCCGGCACCATGTAGCCGCGAGTCTTCGGGCGCACCACGTCGAGATGGTTCAGCCGCTCATAGGCGAGGGCACGCGGCACCTCCCAGCGCATGACCGCGTCATGCGCCGCCAGCAGGGCCTCAAAGTCATCGGGGTCGGCGAACTCGACGAGCGTGGCGCCGGCGCGCGCGGCCGCCTCGGCCGCGCCCTCGACCGCTTGCTGGCTCGCCGGCTCCGCCCGTTGCCACACAGGAGTGCGGAACACCGCCAGCCGCGGCGGCGCCTGCGGAGTATCCGGGACCGCCCAGCCAGGATCGTCCCGCAGCACGGCGGCGAAGAAGGCGAGGTCGCGCACGTCGCGCGCCAGCAGACCCAGGGTGTCGAGGCTATCAGCCAGGGTTTTCACGCCGGTCCGATCCAGCAGCCCGAAGGTCGGCTTGAAACCCGCGATGCCGCAAAAGGCGGCCGGGCGGATCGTGGAGCCCGCCGTCTGCGTGCCGAAGGCGAGGGGAGCCATGCGGGCGGCCACCGCCGCGGCCGAGCCAGAGGACGAACCGCCCGGGGTTGTACCCGGGCGAATCGGGTGCTGCGTCGGCCCCGGATCGACGGCGGCGAATTCGGTCGTCACGGTCTTGCCCAGCACCACCGCGCCCGCGCCCCGGATCAGCGCGACAGCCGCCGCATCGCGGGGCGGCTGGTTGTCGGCGGGGTAGACCGCCGAGCCATAGGCGGTGGGCAGATCGTGGGTGTCGATGACATCCTTCACCGCCACCGGAACCCCGCGCATGGCGCCGCCAGCCGCGCCATCCCGCAGCCGGGCCTCGGCGAGGGCCTGTTCCGGCACATGGTGCGCCCAGGCCCTGATCCCCGGCTCCGCGGTGGCGATACGCTCGAGATAAGCGGCGGTGACGGCGACCGCCGTGGTCTCGCCCGCCGCGATGCGCGCGGGCAGGTGCCGGGCCGGAATGGCGATAAGATCGGTCAAGGCATCTGGGGGCATGGCACACTGCTCCTGCTCCGCTGGTAGCGCCAGCGCGAAGGTGTCATAACAAGACCCGGCCGAATTGACGATCTTCTGGCAACCATTCAACGCGCTTTCGAGATCCGACCGTGCTGGTTCACTCACAATCGATTGGCTCGGCGAATGCTTGACAGCGCTGGGGCCGTTGCGCCGGATATCGAGCCGCCGAAAGGTCCGCTCCGTCTCCTGATTCCCATGACCGTGGCCGTCGCCTTCATGATGGAGCAGATCGACACGACCGTCATCACGACGGCCTTGCCCACCATGGCCGCGAGTTTCGGCCGGAGCGCCGTTTCCCTCAACCTCGCCATCACGGCCTATCTCATCAGCCTCGCGGTTTTCATCCCCGTCAGCGGCTGGGTGGCGGACCGCTTCGGCATGCGGCGGACCTTCATCACGGCGCTCGGGATCTTCACCTTCGGCTCCCTGTGCTGCGGGGCCGCGCCCGACTTCTGGTCGCTGATCGCCATGCGTGTGCTGCAGGGGATGGGCGGCGCCATGATGACGCCCGTCGGGCGGCTCATCCTGCTGCGGTCTTTCCCCAAGCGCGAGCTGGTGCGCGCGATGACCTACTTCACCATGCCGCTCATCATGGGGCCGATGTTCGGCCCCATCCTCGGCGGCGTCATCACCCATTATTTCGGCTGGCGGTGGATCTTCCTGGTCAATCTGCCGGTGGGGATGATCGGCATGGCCGCCGCCTGGCGCTTCGTGCGCGAGCAGCGGCTGACCGCACCGCCGCGCTTCGACACGCCCGGCTTTCTGATGACCGGCGCCGCCTTCGTGCTGCTGCAGATCGCGATCCAATGCCTCGGCGAGCGCGGCGCCCTGCCGCTGGCCGGTCTGCTCCTCCTCGGCGCTGTCATCATCTTCGCGCTCTATGCCCGATACATCCGTGGCCGGTCGCATCCGGCGCTCGATCTCCGGCTGTTGCGCATCCCCTCCTTCCGCGTCGGCGTCCTATCAGGGGGCGTCAGCCGGATCGGGATGAACTCCGTCTCATTTCTCCTGCCGCTGATGCTGCAGCTCGGCTTCGGCTACAGCCCGATCCATTCGGGCCTGATCACCTTCATCGGCAGCTTCGGCACCGTCCTCATCCGGCCCCTCGTCAGCCGGATGCTGCGCCTGCTGGGCTTCGGCGGCCTGCTGTCGCTCAACGCCGTCTACTGCGCCCTCGGTGTCGCCGGCTTCTCGCTGATCGGCATGGGCACGCCGGACTGGATGATTCTCGGCTGGGGGCTTCTGTTCGGCGTCGGCAGGGGGCTGCAATTCACTACGCTCAATACGGTCAACTTCGTCGAAACCTCGCCCGAGCAGCTCAGCCGCAGCACGGCCTTCTCCGGGGTTGCCCAGCAGCTCACCATGGGCCTCGGCGTCGCCATCGCCGCCACCCTGCTGAAAGCGTTCAGCCACGGCAGCGCGAGCGTCTCGGTGGAGACGTTCCATCACGTATTTCTGGTCATGGCGGTGCTGACGCTCCTCTCCATTCCGGGGTTCCTGATGCTCAGCCCGGAGACGGGTGCCGCCGTCAGCGGCTATCGCCGCGCCAAAACATAGGGGTCAGCGGCTATCGCCGCGCGAAAGCTTGGGATACTGGCGCTGCACATCGCCTTGTTTGATCGGAGAAGGCCTCGTGCTGCGCAAATTCGGCTTCGCTCTTCTGTTCCTGCTCTGCGCCATGCCCTTGGCGCGGGCCGACGACAAGCTGACGGTCCTGCTCGATTGGTTCGTCAATCCCGATCACGCGCCGCTCTTCGTCGCCCAATACATCGGCGCCTATCAGAAGGAGGGGCTGGAGGTGAAGTTCATCGCCCCGGCCGATCCCAGCACGCCCCCGCGCGAGGTGGCGGCCGGGCAGGGGGACCTCGCGCTCAGCTACCAGCCGCAGCTCTACATGTTGGTGGATGCGGGCCTGCCCGTGGTGCGCGTCGGCACACTGATCGACAAGCCTCTGAACACGCTCACGGCACTCGCCAGCAGCGGCATCAAGACGATGAAGGATTTCAAGGGCAAGCGGATCGGCTACTCCGTCAGCGGGGTCGAGGATGCGCTGGTCGGCACCATGCTCCAGCATGTCGGGCTGTCACTGTCGGATGTCACGATGGTGAACGTGAACTTCGCCCTGGTCACATCGTTGCTGGCGCATCAGGTGGATGGCGTGATCGGCACCTACCGCAACTTCGAGGATAACGAGCTGGCCGAGAAGGGCGCCACGCCGGTCATCTTCTCGCCGCAGGATTACGGTGTGCCGATGGATGACGAGCTGATCATCCTGGCGAACAAGAACCGGGTGAACGATCCCCGCATCGCGCGCTTCCTCGCCGCCGTGCAGCTGGGCACCGCCTATCTGGTCGCCCATCCGGACAGCATGTGGCAGCGCTTCGCGGCGGACCATCCGGATCTCGACAACACCCTCAACAAGACGGCCTGGTTCCAGACCGTCTCCTACTTCGCGCCGGACCCGTTCCGGCTCGACGCTGAGCGCTACCGGACCTATGAAACCTTCATGTTCTCCCATCATCTGATCGCGAAGCAGCTGCCGCTGTCCGACTACGCCGTGCAGCTCAAGCAGCCCTGACCATGTCGCTCGATCTCGATCGCGGCCTGTTCGGGCGCCTGCGGCGGGATGCCGGCGAAGCCTGGGCGCTCTATACGCACCACCCGTTTCTCAAGGCGCTGGCGCTCGGCACGCTGCCGCTGGAGGGCTTTCGGCGCTACCTCATCCAGGACTACCTCTATCTGATCCAATACGCGCGCGGCTATGCGCTCGGCGCCTACAAGGGCGAGACCCTGGAGGAGATCCGCGCCGCCTCGAAGATCATGGCGGCGATTCTGGACGTGGAGATGCCGCTCCACATCGCCTATTGCGTCGACTGGGGCCTGACCGAGGAGGATATGGCGGCGGCGCCCGAGGACATGCGCATGCTCGCCTACACGCGCTTCTTCCTGGAGCGCGGCGTGGCCGGGGACAAGCTGGATCTCGACGTGGCGCTCGCCCCCTGCATCGTCGGCTATGCCGAAATCGCCCAATGGATGCTGGCCGACCCGAACACCGTTCTCGCGGGCAATCCCTACGCGTCCTGGATCGAGGCCTATGCGGGGCCGGATTACCGGGAGGCGGTCGCCACCGCGATCGAGACGCTGGAGGCGCTGGGGCAACGCCGCGGGGCCGAGGCGCGGTATCCGTCGCTGCTGAAAACCTTCCGCACCGCGACCCTGCTGGAGGCTGCCTTCTGGGGGATCGGCTGGCCCGCGTAATGGGGGAGGCGGCGCCCTGTCCGGGGATCAGCATCGAGGCACTGACCTTGCGGTTCGGCAGCCGGACCATCTTCGAGAACCTCTCGCTGGACATCCCCGGCGGCCGCATCATGGCCCTGCTCGGCACCAGCGGCGCCGGCAAGAGCAGCCTGTTGAAGATCCTCGCCGGTCTCGCCCCCATCTGCCAGGGCACCGTCCGCGCCAGTGACGGCGGGCCGCTGGCCGGCCGCATCGCCTATATGGGCCAGACCGACCTGCTCTATCCCTGGCTAAGGGTGATCGACAACGTGATGCTGGGCAGCCGGCTGCGGCGCGAGAGGCCGGACGCGGGCCGGGCCATGCATCTTCTGGAGCGCGTCGGCCTTGCCGATCGCGCGCGTGCCTTGCCGATGGAACTCTCGGGCGGCATGCGGCAGCGCACGGCGCTCGCGCGGACGCTCTACGAGGACCGGCCGATGGTACTGATGGACGAGCCCTTCTCGGCGCTCGACGCGGTCACGCGGGCGCGCATCCAGGAACTGGCGGCCGAGTTGCTGCACGGCCGCACGGTGCTGCTGATCACCCATGACCCGATGGAGGCCTGCCGCCTCGGCCATCGGCTCGTCGTGCTGGCCGGACATCCGGCGGTGCTCGGCTTACCGATCACGGTACCGGGCCATGTGCCGCGGGCTTTGGACGACCCCGATCTGCTGCGCACCCAGGGCCATCTGATGCGCGCGCTTGTCGCGGGCGAGGCGGGTTGATGCAGTTCGAAGAGAAAGAAAACGTCGCCCGCGCACCTGTTGCGCGGGCCTACCAGCTGCGGCACCCGGATGCGGTCGGGGCGCCGCAGCTGGTAGATGCGCGGCTCAAGGCCGCGCATGGCGAGGATGGCGAAGCGCGATGAGGCGCACCCAGCCGATTCTGCGGCCTTTGCTGACCATGGCGGGGCTGCTCTTCGCCTGGTGGTGCATCACGCGCTTCTCGGGCGTACCCTCCTTCATGCTGCCGGACCCGGCCTCTGTCGCCCGCGCCATGGTTGCGCAGGGACCGCTGCTGTTCTGGAGCACGCTGACCACGCTTTCGGAGATCCTGCTCGGCCTCCTCATCGGGATTGTGCTCGGGGGCGGGCTTGCGCTGGCGATGGTCTACTCGCGCGGGCTGCAACGCTGGCTCATGCCGCTGCTGCTGCTCAGCCAGGCGGTGCCGGTCTTTGCCCTCGCGCCATTGCTGGTGTTGTGGTTCGGGTTCGGCATCAGCTCGAAGGTCGTGATGGCGGTGCTGGTGATCTTCTTCCCGATCACGGCGTCCTTCTTCGACGGGCTGCGCCGCACCGACATCGGCTGGCTGGATCTGGCGCGGACCATGGACGCCTCGCCCTGGGCCATGCTGCGCCATGTCCGCCTGATGGCGGCGCTCCCGTCTTTCGGAGCCGGATTGAGGGTGGCGGCGGCGATCGCTCCCATCGGCGCGATCATCGGGGAGTGGGTCGGCGCCTCGGCCGGCCTCGGCTACGTCATGATGAACGCGAACGCCCGCGTGCAGACGGATGTCATGTTCGCGGCGCTCTTCGTGCTGGCGGTGGTCGCGGTCCTGCTGTGGGTGATCGTCGACCGCGTGCTCAAGCGTCTCCTGTATTGGGCGCCCGACACCACGACAGCCGATCAGTGACCGACCTGGCAGTCGTGGTCCTGCAGGGCCTCGCCATTGCCCATGTCCCCCACGGCGGGGTCGGCATGATTGTCGAGCAGAATGAAGCCGGGCACGCCGCCCGCGAAGGTCTCGCCCGCCAGCACGAGCGTATGCAGCCCCATGGCGCTCCGCGCGCCGGGTTCGCCGTCGGCGAGAAGCAGGAACGGATTGGCGCTGAGCGTCGTCCCGTCGATCCGGATCGCGCGATAGGCGGTACCGGCGAGCGGCTCAGGGAATGGCGCCCATGCTCGGGCCACGGACGCCGCGTGCAGGGCCAGCGCGTCCCGGACATCGGCGCGGATGCAGTCGATATGGATATGCAGCTGGTCCTGCGTCCGCCCGGTAATGGCATTGATCGCCAGGCTGAGGTCGTCCCTCGGCAGGGTCTTGCCCAGCCGGGCATTGACCAGCCCGGTCTGGTTCCAGGCCTGCGCGAAGTAGTTGGGCGTCGAGGGCGCAAGCACCGCCGGGCTCTCGATGCCCGTGATCCGCGCGGTCGGGATGAGCAGATACTGCGTCTCGCCCACGATATCCTTCAGGATGGCGTAGCCGGCGGCGAGGTCGACGACGGCGCAGGGCGCGGGATGGCCGAACCTGGTCTGGTCGGGCACACAGCGGTTATGGACGATTTTCCACAGGATATCCGGGTCGGTGGCGGCGCCCAGGAAGACGATCGGGAGCAGGGCCCCGATCACGGCCAATGCCGCGATCACGCCCCGCAGCCAATCCAGCCCTATCCGCATCTCAAGCCATCTCCGCCTGTCGTTCCTTCAACTTTAACGCAGCCATCCGCTGCTGTCCTGTTACGGCATCGGGCGCGCCTCATCTTCCGGCAGGCATAGCCTTGGACAGGACCCCGACCCAATGACGTTTGAGATGAAACTGCTGCTCTGGTCCGTCGTGATCGGCCTGTTGCAATGCCTTGCCACCGGCATGGCCGTGACCAGCCAGCGCGGCATCAAATTCGGCGGCAGCGCCCGTGACGACCAGAAGCCGATCGAGGGCGTCGGCGGCCGCGTCATCCGCGCCTTCTCGAACTTCAAGGAAACGTACGTCTTCTTCGTGGCGCTGGTTCTCGCCGGGCAGGTGCTCGACCGCCACTCCGCCCTCACGGTGCTCGGTGCCAACCTCTACTTCTGGGGGCGGGTCGTCTACTGGCCGCTCTACGTTGCCGGGGTGCCGATGGTCCGCTCCCTCGTCTGGGTCATCGCCGTCCTGGGCATCGTCCTGCTGCTTATCGGCGTTGCGTAAGATATTCGTTGATCTCTTCGCTGCGGTGCGGTATCAGCCCCTCATGATTGTTCGCGAGATGCGCGAACGGTGATCCTCGTTCGACTGCTGCATTCGGAAACCGGAGCAGCTTCGGGTGTCATCTTTTTCCGAACGATCTCCTTCTTACCTGTTCCACTCCGCATCGCGCGGGGAGCACGGACACGAACCGCCCCGACGAGCGTCCGGGCGGCGTGGAGACTCTTTTGACTGAAATTCCGACCACCACGACCGACAGCTTTGCCTCTTTGGGGCTCAGCGAGCCGATCCAGCGCGCCGTGACGGCGCTCGGCTACACGGCGCCGACGCCCATCCAGGCAGGCGCCATTCCCCAGCTTCTGGCCGGGCGCGACCTTCTTGGCGTCGCCCAGACCGGCACCGGCAAGACCGGCGCCTTCGCCCTGCCGATCATCCAGCATCTGCTGAACGATCGCGGCCGCCTGCGCCCGTACGGCACACGCGTGCTGATCCTGGCGCCGACGCGCGAACTCGCGCTCCAGATCGATGAGAGCATCCGCCGCTTCTCGGCGGGCACGGGCCTCCGCACCGTCGTCATCCTCGGCGGCGTCGGCCGGATGCCGCAGGTTCAGCGCATGCAGCGCGGCACCGACATCGTCGTCGGCACCCCTGGCCGCATCAAGGACCTGATGAGCACGCGGGAACTCCTGCTCGACCAGGTGACCCACTTCGTCCTCGACGAGGGCGACCAGATGCTCGACCTCGGCTTCATCCGGGACATCCGCACGATCATGGCGGCACTCCCCGCGAAGCGGCAGTCCATGCTCTTCTCGGCCACGATGCCGGTGGAGGTGGGCAAGCTCGCCTCCAGCCTGCTGCGGGACCCGGTGCGGGTCCAGGTGGCAGCCGAGACGGCGACGCCTGACAAGATCGAGCAGCACGTCTACTTCACCGATGCCGGGGGCAAGAAGCACCTGCTGGTGAACCTGCTTCGCAACCCTGAAATGTCGCGCGTGATCGTCTTCACCCGCACCAAGCGCGGCGCCGACAAGGTCGCCGAGCATCTGGAGGGCGCGGGCATCCCGGCCGAAGCCATGCACGGCAACAAGAGCCAGAATGCGCGCCAGCGCAGCCTGGAGCTGTTCAAGAACGGCCAGGCCCGGGTTCTGGTCGCGACCGATCTGGCCGCGCGCGGCATCCACGTGACCGGCATCTCGCATGTCATCAACTACGAGTTGCCGAA
>Ga0116230_10004144_pt1 | contig 14211 bp, 5 predicted proteins | sample S1TSphfallax_3_FD_88678 | JGI IMG/M metagenome (GOLD analysis project Ga0116230, IMG submission 88678) | Host-associated microbial communities from peat moss isolated from Minnesota, USA - S1T2_Fd - Sphagnum fallax MG | ecosystem: Host-associated > Plants > Peat moss > Unclassified | place: USA...
GGAAATAGGTAACTACCAGGTAAGTAGATGGTTTATACAGAGGTAAGGGCTGCTTTTACTATCCTTGAGAGTGGGATGAATTGTGAGGGAATGAGAGTGGGATTCATCCTTCATGGGGCGCTGGTAGGTGCTGGTTCACTGTGGCCATGTATGCCTTCTTGTAATGTTATGTCTGTTCCTGAAGAGTGAGAAGGAAAGTATGCCTACTTATAGGTATAAGATCCATCTGACTCTCAAGGAGTAGGTGTAAAGATGAGAGAACATTCCCAAAATGTGGGGCTGTACTGGGATATCTTTGTCCTAGGCCCATTATGTTGAGAAGGTCCCCACAATGGGGCTTTTACCCTCCACATAACCCGATGTACCAGCATGGCAAGTGTATGAATTTCTATCAATGTGCACACAACCCATCATACCAGCATGGCAAGAGTGTTACCCTCTATGAATGTACAGGCTGATTCACTCCAACAAATTAAAATACCAAATTTTTTCCCCAAATTCCTTTCTATCAATTTTCTTTCTGCGGCATTTTGCATAAAATTGCAAATGGTGGAAAAACCCAAAGTATTGAAACTGACCAGGCTTTGAAGCCTAATATCACCAAGTCCACTGTTACATAGAGAAAGTCGGTGGAGCGATTTCGTACACCCTGCACCAATCAGCAGTGTCTTTATTCATGCTCATTATGTTCAATTTGTAGAACTTGTAGTTTTGAATTAATCTATCTAAAATTGAGTGAAGAAAAAAATTGATTTTCTCTCAAAGACTTGTTAACATCCTTTATACGGATATAATTAAGTTAAAATAATAGCTATATTTTAATAGAAGAAATTGTGTTTAAAAAAATTTAAGTTATGCTAAATTGTGCTAAGTTATGCTAAAAGTTTGTTATTTGTTAAGGCAGGGGCTACAGTTGCTGATTTCCCATTGAAAAGAGAGGGATAGAGAGAGAGAGGGAGAGAGAGAGAGAGAGAGAGAGAGAGATTTGCTCTGTACAAAGAGAGTCTGAAAGGAGTTTGAATTCTCTGCTCCATAAGGCAAGCCCTAGTTCCAATTGCTGCAACCATCCCTCCACAGCATGTGCCAAAACCCTGAACCCATCATCATCGTGTCACAGCCATTACCCTTCCCAAACATATGAAAATCACTGGTTGATTGATTGGTGGTGATTTGCACTAACACATAGGTACTGAAAACTTCATACAAGGAAAAAAAAACTCAATCAAAACTATATTTAAGACATGTGACCCAAAACTTAATACGAGCAACTGGAAAAAAGAAAGAAAAGAAAAGAAAACCAATTTAAATTTGATTTAAAGGACACAGGAAATAAAGCAAAATCAATTCAGAATTGACTTAAAACTTGCAACCAAAGAGTTCATTCAGAAAAGAAAAGCCTTGACAAAGACACATCATGGCTCATTTTATATCTGTTATTCATGAATCCTGGTGCAACCTAGGTCTGTCTGAGCAGGAAGGGGAAAATCATAGTACACATAACAAAAATTATGCATTTGAAAATTGAAATTTTTGAAATTCTGAAGAGGAAGAGAAAAATTGTGGTTTCCTCAGATTAGTAGAAATCAATGCATTTAGAACTTGAAAGGTTTCAAAGTCCAAAGAGGAAGGGAAGTTTTTTAACTCACTTAGCAAAATAATGCATAGTATCCATTGTCATTTTATCCAACAAACTGAACCTTTGATGCACTGCAATAGTGCAACCACAGTTTTTTTGTTTTCAATTGTGTGTTATTAAATATTTAGAGATTTTTTTCCAAATTTTTTAAACAGAGAAAAATACACTTACTGCAACAGAATCCAAATGGCTGCATCTAAATATCCCCTTCCTATTATTATCACTGTAAATTGATTTCCAACTCTAATCCACAGAACACATTTCATTCCGCAAATTAGAGTAAAAATTTCATAATCTGTTAATACTTAAGCCTTAAAACCTTATGTATATCTGGCTGTTCCTCCCACCTACTTTTTTAAAAACTCTCAGTTACGTGAATTGTGATTCCTCACACATTTTAATCCAAATTTTCATTTACAACATGCATCCACCCCATGAAAAGAAAATTGGGGCTCTAGTGTCAATTTTTTGCAATGGGTAATTCCAAAATGAACTGTTTAAAATTGCCTTATTCCTGATGAGAAAAAAAAAGGGGGATTCTCATGCCTGTAGTACAGAGCTACAGCCTTACATCCTTGTTTGTGTTGTTTGATTTGCTTCTCTAAAATGGTTCCATAAATTTTCATTGAGATTTCTTTCTGGGAAACATTTTGTAGTGCTTTTCATCGAATGTTGCTAAGAACATAATTTGAGATTTTTCATTGAATTTTTTTGTGGGAAACATTTTGTAGTGCTATCATTGAGAGTTGCTTAGGAGATATTTTGGCATTTTTCTTTGACATCTTTGTGGGAAACATGTTTTACTTTTTTTTTTAAATGAAGGGTTACTAATAATAAGATAATTTCCAAGGAAAAGAGTTCATCTGCACACCATTTCTCATCAATTCACATGGTTCACAATTTGATGTTGAAGAAAATGGAATGCAAAACACAGGTTTTTTTTTTTTTTCGGTTGCATTAGTCATAATCCAACTAAACTCCAATTAATTTAATCCAGCAGAGATCAGTCATGGATTTCAAAACTCACAAGGACCAAAGCACTAGCTTAGGTGATGATGACTCAAATTCTCCCCAAATTTTATCCTCCCCAATCTAGTTAATTTTTCCAGGAGCTTTTTGAACTGATCTATCTGATTATGTTGTAAAATAATTTGGACCAAATTTGTCACAAATTGTGTATCACAGGTCCCTCCATAATACCAACTCAGAAAACCAAAATTTGGAAATGGAAGGAGTATATTTGCTTTGGTGGGAATTATGCAAAAAATTGCACAAAGTTTTGGCTCTTCTGCTCTTAAGGGTTAAACTGAAGTTCCATCCAATTTTAATGAAAGTTTAGCATACCTGCATGTTGGCACTCTGCACTGACAAATAATCGCAGACTAGTGATAATAGGAGGATACTCTAGCTGGTTTGCCATTGCTATCAAGTCCACAACAGAGAGATCCCCCAAATCTCTCTGTACTTGGACGGATGGTTTCAAGTTCCAACAATCGAACGGCAATGAAGATACCCGCCGCTGCTGCAATGTTTCTTTTTGTTCACAACCACTCGTAGCAATTGAATGTTTCTCTTTGTCCATTATGTTAGCCTTGCTACCAGTGGTGGCCCTCCTCCTCCCTATTAGCTGGTTGGGAGAAGATCCAAATTCATAACTCTCCGAGTCTTCAACACAATCTCCACCTTGAATTATCACCTTTCTTCTAGCATGGTAATAAAATTTATATTCCATGAAAAAATTTGCTCCAAATATCCATTACAATATATAAGTTTTTGAGTTACTGTTTACATATTGAATTCTTTGTTTTGATGGTGGCTTATACTTAGAGTAAGAATTTGCCCTACACTTCATATGGCCAAATTTTTACAAACTTGTGGAAAGCTCAACAAAAAAGAATCTACATTTTATCATCCCAAATATGGGGAAGGAGATTGTCAACAGAAATTCATAATACTCATTCCATCTTTTGATCAAAATGGGTAGAATTATCCTTTCTTATTTTTATTGAAAGTTGTAGAATTATTTGTAATACATATCCTTGGATTTTGTCAAAAGGGTTATAATCACTTCATGTAATTACTTCCAGACAACATCCAAACCACGTTTGCTTCATATGTCCTCCACAAAATTTCTTGAAGGTTGGTGACCCTGCCCTTGACAAATCTTCAACCTGCCCAGTTCTCTACTTTCCCTAAAAGGATGTTCCTCAATCCAACAACGTGGGGGGTTGCCCTGTGATGTCAGAAAATTTTACAACTTTTTCTCACATGGTCTGGGGGTATGCTCTTGGATCTTGAGCGTCCCAGAACCAGTTTAGACTTTAGACACCAACATTTTGAATCACACAATATTTTAGCTTGAAATAGACCCTAGGCTAGTAACCGTGAGAGAGGAGACCCGTCTAAAGGGGAACCTAGTTGAAGGTACACACCATTGACGTTTGCAATCTGGAGATAGGGTTCCAAACCCCTCTGCATATTTTGGAAAATTTAAACAAGAGTTAAACAGCAAAAATGAAACCCTTATTATATCAAATGGTTTTTTTGCTAGACTTGTTTGGTTTTAATATGAATTAGTGTATTGATAATTGTTCAATCTATTTTGCTTACATTGGCTTATGGTAACATGCCATGTCAAATTCAGCAATATCCGCAACATCTTTGAATGAGATCTTAAAAGAATTAATCAAAGGCAATGACTACTCTACTATTAATTAGCTATGTCCAAAGTACATGTGAAAGTCTTCTATTTGAAGCCAACTTCCAACTCGAAGATGTCAACAAATTTAAAATATATATCCATGAAGAAGAACCAAACATTTGGGCTTCGCACTACTATTGACAATGAATTGACATAAGGTCAAAATATTAATATGTTTAAATTCTATTTAAATGTATTTTTTAAAGTAATTAGTTATTAGACATGGATAATCAATGATCAAATAGATGGTTTATGAAATCATTTCTATTTCTATTAATTCTAGAATATGAAATTTAGTTTTCATTTATTAAAATAATAATATTCTACCATCCACGATGTCTTTTTTGGTATCCTCATTGTCTCAAAATAATGTTTTTTTTGGGGGCCTTTCCAATGTTCCCCCAATGTCTTTCCTACCATGCTTCCCAACGATCCTTGGTTTGAAAAATATTTAAATATTTAAACCCTAATGCTCACAATGCGTCTTATGTATTTCTTGGTGTCCTTTGACATTGTATCCAACATCCTCAACCGCCATGCCCCAAAAAAGAAAAAAATCATGTCTAACCTAATGCACTAAATGTTTCCAATGTTTATTTTCAACACCCTTGGTATTGCCATTTGTTATTTTGTGATTCCATGTTGACATTTTCATTTTTTTTTGTTGTTCCCCATCTTTCATCATCCTTGGTGTTGTTAGGATGAGTTTCTATTGTTGACCGAACTTAAATCATTCTTAAACCAAAACATTACACCAATTTGAATTTTGAATAGGGATGTTCAAATTTGGGAATGTTTGCTATGTCAACATCTCATTTTGGGATGTCCTTTTGGGACCTTGTCTAGTAACAATCATATTGATTTAATTGTTTAATTTTTTTGCGAAAAACGAATCATGATTTCACTAATTTTAAAAGAGACAAAATTTGAATGGGGGAAATATATTCTATTGATTTGAAAAGAGACAAAAATTAGAAAAGAAAAAAATTGTTTACCCATTCTAATGAAAGTGTGGTTATAAGGGGAAAAACAAATTTCCACTACCAAGTTGTGTATGGAAGTGATATTAAAATATTGTTAAATGCCACTACCCATTAAATATTAATAAATTTAATTTTTATAATGAGTTTATTAAGTTTAATTAATTTCATAAACATAACATTTATATGTAGACTTGTCCAACTTTGATAAAATGTTTTAATGTATACTCAATGTTGATTTGAATACTTTTTAATTATGATTAAAATATGTCCATTAAAATATTGCAAAAAATTTAAGATGAAATTTAATAGTCCTATTTTATATTATATTTAATTAATAAAAATGATTAATGTAAATTGATTATATTATTCTTAATTTTGATAAAATTCATCATTAAATTGAAAAAACTAATATTAATTATTTAATAACTATTTTAAATCATATATAATGGAATCTAATTTGATTTACTTGTAATGTTTATTTTCAATACAAACCAAACCATATTATCATGTTAAATTAAATGTTACCATTTGTTGGAATTATGAACATTATGAAAATTAATCAATATCAAATCCATTAAAAATGTATGGATGTAGAATGTGGTTTATTGGTTTAAAATACACCAAGATTTGTTGTTCCCTTCATATGAAACAACATGTTGAAATTTAAGATGTCTAAAACAATTTGCAATCATGATGTGTAGGTCAAAAAAACTAATTACAATTTAATATTCAACTTTGAATACATAAATAACATATTATTTAATAGGTCATTAAGTTTTTAAATGTAATTGTTGAATGAAAGGTGAAACACAAATGCACTCATTGAATGCGAATCATGTAGTTTTAAATAATAACATGTAGACAATAATCTCAATGTTTTTATGACCTTAGTGTGATACACAATGATAATAGGACTAAAACATGTAATTTGTTGTTAACATGCAATTGATTTAATCAAATTATTAAATATTTGAATAATGTAAAATTTGAAATCAAGAGCTAAACTTTTAACATGTTTCAACTACATTAGAAAATAAAAATAAATTATGTTTTTAAAAAGTAAAATTGTTGTCATCAACTTTTATGGTTTTAAAAATCTTGCCCATTGTCATTTTGCACCCAATTTGCAAGTATTGGTGTATTGCCCACAAACTAGATCATTTAAATTTTCCTCTTCCCTTTTTTGTCACCCTTCTTGTTTTTTTGTTTTTTCTTTCTTATAAAGCTCATATGGCAAAAGTCATTCATCTTTTATTATATTATGTAATTTCAATAATAATACTCAATGTTTCCATAAGTTGCAAAAATATTTTAGATTCATATAATTAAAATTTTATTAATATGTATATTGTAAGTTTATTAATATTTAAATGTTATACATTCAATCTTTTTAGTTGAACGATAAATAACAAGATACTTCTTCATTATTACGTATTAACTTTTAAATTCAACATTGTAAAAGTAGGTTTCAAGTAGACTTTTCTAAATGCAAGTAGCTTTTAAATCCTACTTTCTATATATAGTGCAAGATTTGATTCAAGTATGTGTCAAGTACATTATACCAAAGAGAAAGTAGATTTGTTTTTTGGTGATGCCCTTGAATATATAATGATCTTTATGTTAGAACTTCATATCTATCTTTCATTAAAATTTATAATGAAAAAGTAGGTTTGAACACCGTTTTGACCAATCAATTTCAAACATATTTATTCATTATTTTTATTATTCCAAAGTTTTTTAAATTTTGAAATTGAGTTACAATAAACCCAAATAAGGGCTCAATAGTTTCAAAATGAAATTTAAATAAAATTTGGATATACTTTCTTGTGTGTTTGTGAAATTTGGTATTTTTTCATCAACTATTTTTATATACTTTACCATGCTTTCACCAATTATTGTTATTGTTTTACATGGCCTTGCCCTCCATTTCATTATTATTGTTACATTACATAACCTTGTTAAAAAGAGTCCTTCCTATTTCCCAAAATCCTCCCATTTTAGGTGGAATCTTGATGAATGTTGGGCAATTCTCATTTTTTTGTGAAATCCATTAGTTCCAATTTTTGGGGCAATAGAGAGAATTGCCCCGATTCCCCCCCCCCCCCCCCCCCCCAATTATGAGAACTGCCCTAGTTTTTTTATTTAATTTTTTTTTGGTTGGGCAGTTTTCAAGGTTAATGATTTTCATAGAATTTTGAATTATCGGTTTTCAAAAACAATTTTCACAAGTCAATTTTCACAAATTATGATTTTTTGTTATATATATAGAGGTTTATTTTTATTTTTTTTATAATCAACATTTTTTTATGGCATGAAACTTAATTTAGCAATAGATTTGGTGCTAAACTAAGTTTGCTTTATCCTTTATTTTCCTCGATGTTTTTAACCAATCATTACTATGGCTATGTGTATTGTAGCTATAAAAGTTATCGAGCCAAGTGCATTTAATGTTCAGTCTTAGTATTTCATACCTTTATTAAATAAAATTTCATGAATTTATGAACAACAATAAAGAGGGGATGAAACATCAAGGGGGGGTGCAACTTAGGTCCAACATTGCATGATTTTCCAGATAACTCTATATTTTTTACCATGAAAACCAAACCCTTCTCAAAATGTGAGATACAATGCAATTTTTAAATTGGTTGTTAAGTGAAAACCTGGGTGGTTCTCACTTACAATGATGACCTTCAATTCGATTTTTTTGACAATTAATGTCTCTAGTTTTCACTAAGAGGTTTTCACTAAAAACCACGTTGAAAATCGGTGCAAGTTTTCACCTAATGGGTGAAAATTGCCCAACATCAGTCTTAACATCAATTTTCACCATTGGCACCAATGTGTTTACCTCCTCGTAATAAACACATATTGGTGATTCATAGGCATTTTCCTTTGGGTCACTATGGTTCTTTAACCATTTATTTTCAAGTGCCTCTTTGAACACACGTATTTGTTGTGAAATGAATCCTAATAAATAATCAAATTGTTTTAGGACTCGCATTCTATAGTTTTGATTTGTTGGTTGTGTGGCCATAGATTGTCTCTCAAAATTTGTTGCTAAATTTTTTAAAATTCTAGGTTAAACACACAAATCATAGTAAAATAGATTTTATAATCTTGTAAACAATCATTTGCTAACCAATATTCGACCTCTAATTTGTAAGCTACATTGATATTCAATAAGTTTTCCTTCTCAATTGGAGGGTACAAGTCTAAGTCCTTGGGAGTTCATTAAAAAATTGTTCAAGCATACATGTTTGTTTATCCAATATATGGTGTGACAAGTAAGTTGCTATTGAAACCCCGTTACACACAAACTAAAATGGTTTAAAATGACAAAATATATATAAACTTTTGAATTAAATATACATTCACACTTTCTCACTATTTTTGGTACTTTAAATGAGTTATAGGGTTTAAAACAATGTAATGTTTCTATTGTAATATAAAATCAATAATGTATTAATATCTTACAATGGCAACAAACCCATTGGATTTCAGATTGACAACGACAATTGTGGTTGATTTGAATGACATTTAGAACTTTAAAAAAGATTTCCATATCATATCACCTAATGAATTCTCACATGCTCTTACATTAACATCAACACATTAATGAACATAAATAACAAACAATAATTAATTATATTAAGAAAATCTAAACAATTACATTATTCAACTTGTCATTTTATTTTATTTCATTAGTTGTTTTACATTATTATATTTAGAATTGATAAAATATCTTTTGTTAAAATATTTTGTAAACCATGCATAACACAATCATATTTGACCATATTTTTAGAACTGGACATTAAACCATCATAACTTGATTTACTTGATATTAGCCACCAAATCTATAATAAATATAAATTCCAAAACCATGTAGATGAATGTCATATTTTTCTCTTTAAAAAACTTGAAGTGACAAAAAAGATGTCATTTATTTTGTGTTTATTACAAGCAAGCCACTTGTCCCTGATTATGTGTACATGAATAATGTGACATAATATTCAAATATTTTTATTATGTGGCAAAATATTATATGTTGTTAGGAAATATGTTTCGATGTTGAAAAATTATGTTAAAGAATATTTTCATGACATGAAACAAATATATTGAATGAATATTCTTCTTTGCTCGTGTTCACAAACTCACACTGTGCTTACAAGTTCACAAAATAACATTCATGGCTTGTAGATCAACAATCCAAAATAACTAGCACCAAATATTTATAAGTAATTGCAACAAAAAAAGGTTTAATATGTTTGATGGAACTACAAAAAACTTGAATTAATTATTGTTGTACTACACCAAAATTTGTCCTAGTTCACTATGGATTTTATTAGATTTTGAGTGAATTTGGACATTTTTACCATGGTGAAACTAATCAAACCCCCAATGAACTGGGACAAGTTGTTACAAACGTGAATTGGTCCACTAATACTTAATGAAACAATGTTACTTTCAAGTGACATACAAATTTACCAAGCCATTTCACTTAATAGTTAATTAACTAGACAACATGAAAATTTATTAAATTTGAATTATTTAATATCTAATGTACAATTTAATATTTATTGATAATTTCATGATTTTCAGCTTATGAATTATTGACACAAGTCATTACTTATGCTACGTACATAGGCCATGTAATCAACGTAAGTAAACATTTACACTAAAAAACTACATAGGAAAATATTTGGTCAACTTATTACTGTTCAACACAAACACACCATTTGTGAGGTTTGATACTTTGACATTTAAGATGAAGGCAAACACCCCTACCATCAAGTCATCACAATTGTTGTGATAATGTTTTACATTACATTTTATTTACCAAATATTTAATTTTAAATATTAAAAAAATATAAAATTTGAAAATTCGTATTTTATTAAGATTTTGTCCAAATGAAATTATTAAAGTTTAATTTAAATTTTTTTTCGATAATGTACATAATTACATTTATTTCCTTTTGAAAATGTAAAATCATTTGAACAAATGTTTTTTTGAATATCATTATTCAATAACATTTCAATGACCATTCATTTGAAAAAAAAATGTTTAACAAATGGATAATGTTTTTGTTAATATAATAACAATACCTATGTTAACCTATTTTCAAGTATTTTAAGGCCACTTTTCATTGTTCTAAGTTATTTCACCCTACATTATTTATGGTTATTTTCAAAAAAATTAGCTAATTTTAGTTATTTCACCTTAGGTTACTTTCGATTATTTTAGATTAATTTAAACTATTTTAAGTTATTTCATTTTAGGCTATTTTTGGCTATTGTAGGTTATTTCATTTTAGGCTATTTGTGGTTATTATAAATTATTGGTGGCTATATATGATTATTCTATTAATGATTGTTGTTAATTATTATATCGGTGGCTATTAATAATTAATTTATTAATGGTTATTGGTGGCTATTATTAATTGATATTGGTCACTATTATATAATGATTATCGGTAGTTATTTTATTGGTGGTTATTTTATTATAAGTTATTGTTGAATATTATAGGTTATATTATCATAGGTTATTATTGTTTATTTTAAATTATTTTACCATATTTCATTATCTTATATTTTATATTATTTTAAGTTGTTATATTTATGATAAAATAATTCATAATAACATAAAGTAGAATGACCTTGAATAACTTTAAATATAACTTGAAATAAAATATATTAGTTTAGGGTATAATAATTTATAATAGCCTATAATAACTTAGGGTATAAATTAGAATAACTAAGGTACCTTAAAATAATATAAGGTATATCATAAAATAACACATGACATTTAAAAGAACAACATAAAAATAAAGTTATTTATCAAAATAAATTATAATAATGAATTATGTCAATTAGTAATGAAACACGATGTTTACATAGTGATATTATAGTGAAATAACTTTAACCATAGTGAAATCACTAAAATGTAGTAAAATTATTTCACTTTTAAGGTCCCATAATGATTTAAGCTAGTGAACTACACCCCATTTTTGTATTAGTGTGTGTAGAGTGTTGTTTCTTGGAAACCAAGTTTACATTATTTGTACATATTTCACTAAAAACATAAAATAACTTACAAACTACAATTAAGGTTGATAACACCAAGTGCATCCTCCTACAATAGCAAACAATTTATTTGAAGTGTGGTTGCTAAATGAATGTTGAGCAACTAAAAACATGTACAAATAATAAATTTCCATGCAAGATTTTGCAAATCAAATTATTTTTTTGAAGATTGGGATCCTCACTACATCTATCACAAAATAATGAGATAGAAAGGTGTCATTCATTGAAGTAATTAGGAACACACTTACATGCTAGTAGTCACAAGATAGATGTACAACATTATGAAGGAAAACATGTAATCAATTATAAAACTTTTGTCACAAAACCACCAATAGTAAAATTGGGAAACTTAATTTGGATGTTGGTTAACAAAACAAGAAACAAAAGAGAAGGAATAGTGGAAAAAAGAAAAAAAGAAGAAGAGGAAATCCATATCTAATTATGTCGGTGATAAAACATGCCCTCCCAAAAGAAGCCAAATAAAACATCTTTGATACTAACTTTGTTAATGGCATTATCAAAGCCAAACTAACTACAAGAGTTGTGAACCTTCAATATGCACAAGTAGATCAAATGGGTACATTCATTAATTAAAGAGTCATTTGATGTGTAACCATTGTTTAGGTTTAAATAATTAAAATTATGTCCAAACTTCAAGGTTTATGAATGTTTAATAAACTTATACAATAATGTTTTTAATATACTAATGTAGCATTTGGATAAAATTCAAAATAATATAATGAATATAATATATCGAATTATTATTTTTGAACATATTAACCAATGTTTTACAATGCTAATTTTTTTTGTTTAAACATTATTTAAGACTATATAAACATCGTTCAACCAATTCCAAATTGTCACATAAAGTTTTTATAAAATTATTTAAACATTGATTGAGGATTGCTTGAAGGTGCACATTGGTTTCTTGATTGGTGAATGTACCCAAAACACAAATGCAAAATAAACAAAATTCAAACAAGCTTAAAGGGAATTAAGATGTTACTTTTACCTTGGACAATAAAACAATTGAACATAGTTTAAATGGAATATTTTTCAATCCAACCTTTCAAAAATTGAATGTGCATTAATGATCAATGAAACATAACTAAATATTGAAGATCTATCCACATCCATAGGGCTTCAAGATTTGTTGGTATCTCTCATTACAAACTTGTTATGAATGTAACTTGTGTGGCAACAATTAACACAATGAAGACGAACACACTTAAGCAATGGCCCTTAGCTCAAATGCAAAATCCATGTGACTACAAAAATAACAAGGGAGAAGAAGAATTGCGAAATCAAAAAAACTACATGAATCACAACTAATAGAAAGCTTGAAGGATGTGATTTGGTCATGATGAAAGGGGGGGGTGTCAAGGTCCTATGTAGATTTGGAAATCACAAGAGGCAATAATTGACAATGATCACCAAAGGCAAATGCAACAGATCCTAAATCAAAACTTTGCATATTTGGTGAATCTTAAAAATAATTCTCCTTTTTTCCATTCATAGACCAAAATCCAAACAAACCAATCTTATTCACAGCTTGTCGTTGGATTTTGCATTTGAATGAAATTTCACACAAATAAATTTGATTGTTTTCCACACATCAACTTTATATTTTCATGAGTTTTTTTCTCTGTTTCAAAGATTATTTAATGAAGAAACTGACCCTGAAGCAAAGCATTGGACTTTGAGAACATATAATGAATTGCAAAGACAAGGTGTGTATGTAATTGTTGCATCCTTATTACACTCCAAAAAGTTTTTCAATGTTTTTTTCCAAAGCATCCATGTATGTTGCACTACACACCCATCCTTGCACTCTGAAAATAAAGCCAACCCCAAAGCATCAAATGTATAGTGCCCCCGGCTAACTACACTTTGGGAAAAGCACTCCCAAAGAGCATCAAGCATACAACATATAACATCCCAACAAACTCGACCAGAAATCCTTCTTTGTAAAGCCAATCAGCGGGATCTTTTTATTACTAAAAAGGACACTGAAAAAGTTCCCTAACGTAATACCATAGCCCGAGTCAGGTCAGCTCCCACATTGACAAAACACATGTTTAATGCTTTTTAGAAATTAAATATATTAATTTTCCATGATTTACTATGATATTGTCATATGAGGAGTGAAATTATTTGGATGGTTTTCAACACCTGACCTTCATATTTTTCACAATAATTCATTTCATTATTTTAAGGATTATTTAATGACGAAACTGATCGTAGGGTTCCTAAATATACAGAGTTCTCACTCCCTCATAAACATCAAAACTCAAAACCAGTTCTGTGATTTTTTGAGAACCGCCAGGCAAAGGTACCAAAACATTACCCGCTGTTCTTCCTTTGAAAAGAAAGAAAAAGACAATGCCAACCACTCATGTAGGCTACACCTGCCAAACTTTATTGCAAAGATAAAAGCACTACACTACAACTAGAATGAAGAAAAAGGAAGTTGAAATACCCCACTGGAACCTTGGCAGCTTGGACACTCATAATATTATTTTCAGAAATGTTGAAATTTTCAAAAAAATCAAAAGAAAATTCGTGAAGGAAAATATAGCATCTTAAAGAATATTTTATAGGCCAAAATGATATTTTCAAATTTAATTACTTATACGATAAACACTTGTGGAAACTTTTAAGAAAGTCTGGCAGGGTTTCATCATTTGTGGAAGCTGGCAATGCACTGCAGGTACCTAGAGAAAAATAAAAAAGGGGCATTCTATTCACAAATCACAACACAATCAAAGTCAACACCTTTATCTACTCAGTACAATACAATAAAAACCATA
>Ga0116230_10004147_pt1 | contig 14209 bp, 9 predicted proteins | sample S1TSphfallax_3_FD_88678 | JGI IMG/M metagenome (GOLD analysis project Ga0116230, IMG submission 88678) | Host-associated microbial communities from peat moss isolated from Minnesota, USA - S1T2_Fd - Sphagnum fallax MG | ecosystem: Host-associated > Plants > Peat moss > Unclassified | place: USA...
AAAAGGCCGGCATCCAGCCGGGGGATATTCTCCTGGCGGTCGATGATCACGCTTTGGAGAAAATCCGGCTCACCGACCTGATCAAACAAATCACCGGCAAAATCGGCTCCTCGGTCAAGCTCACCGTCCGCCATCCCGATGGCAAAGTCGCCGCTTACACCCTGACCCGCGAGGAGATCCGCGAGCCCAACGTCAAGGGGTATCAGCGCAACCCCGACAACAGTTGGGATTACTACGTTTGCGATGATCCGAAAATCGCCTATGTCCAGCTCAAGCAGTTCACCGACAAATCCTATCCGGAACTGCGGGCGGTTCTCGAGCGCCTTCTGGCCACCGGAATGAAGGGGCTGATCCTCGATCTCCGCTTCAACCCCGGCGGGGAGCTCGATCAGGCCGAGCAGATCATCAACATGCTGCTCCCCCAGGGTCAGACCATCCTGACCACCCGCGGCCGCGAGCGGCAGGAAGTGAAGCGCGTCTCCAACGGACAGAACATCCTGCCCAACTTTCCGATGATCATCATCGTCAACGAACATTCCGCCAGTGCCGCGGAGATTGTTTCCGGAAGCCTCATGGACAACAAACGAGCCGTCGTGCTCGGCGAGCGGACCTACGGCAAGGGAAGCGTTCAGGAAGTCATCCAGCTCAACGAACAAGGCGCCAAGCTCAAGCTCACCGTGGCGTATTACTATCTGCCCAGCGGCCGGCTGGTGCATCGAAGACCCGGCGCTACCGACTGGGGCGTCCAGCCGCAGATCTATGTTCCGATGGACCTGGCGACGCAGGAGAAAGTGCTCCTCCAGCGCGAGCAGCAGGAAAACCTGCATCAATTGCTGCCCAAGACCGTGACCCGCCCCGCCACCGCCCAGTCAAGCAGCGCGCCCGCCACCCAGCCCGGCGTGCAACCGCCCGGTGATGTGCAGCTCAAGGCCGCCATCAACACCATGCTCGGGGTACTGGTCTTCGAAACGCACCCACCGGCCGAGGGGGGTACGCCGGTCCCGTCGACCAGCAGCGCAACCGAGCCAGCCCGATGAAGGTTCTGCGGCAGCGGATTGTCTCCCGGTCGTTTTCGATCGCTCGATCATTCGGCATCTTCTCCGCCGCCTCTCGCCCGGCTATGATGCGGACGCCGCCGGGGAGTCCTTTTCCCGGTTCGGAGAATTCCCGATATGTCCATCGCCAGCCAACAAAGTTCCTCGCCCGCCGATCCCGCCCCCGGTTCAAAGGGGATCCGGGCAGATCTGCATTGCCACAGTGAGGCCAGCAATCTGACCAGCGAAGCGATGCTCCAGGCGATTGGCTGCCCCGAGAGTTACAGCACGCCCGCCGATGTCTATGCCCAGGCGAAACGCCGCGGGATGGATTTTGTCACCATCACCGACCACGACTCCATCGAAGGCGTGACGCGACTGACCGACCAGCCGAATGTGCTGTCTGGCGAGGAACTCACCTGCTATTTCCCCGAAGACCGCTGCAAGATTCACCTGCTGGTCTGGGGATTGACCGCCGAGGATCACGCGGTGTTGCAGGCGGCGGCGGACAATATCTACACCGTCGCCGACGAGATCGAACGCAGGAACCTTGCGCATTCGGTCGCCCATCCGGTTTACCGCCAGAACGACCGGCTCGAGCGCTGGCATCTCGAGCGGTTGATCCTGATGTTCAAGGGATTCGAAACCCTGAACGGCTCGCACAGCGTGCTGCATCGCCAGTCGCTGGAACCCGTGCTGGATGCGCTGACCCCCGCGATGATCTGCGAACTCACATCCCTCCACCGCATGCCGGCGCGCTGGCCCGAGCCGCACACGAAAACGCGCACCGGGGGCAGCGACGACCACGGCCTGTTCAACATCGGTCGGACTTGGACCGAATTCCCCGCCGATTGCACCACCGTGCCGCTCCTGCTCCAAGCCCTGCGAACCGCCCGGACCCGCCCCGGTGGGGAAGCCGGGTCGAGCCTGAAGCTGGCGCACAATTTTTATGGCGTGGGTGTCCGCTACTACCAGAACAGAATCGCGCGGAAGAAACGCACCGGCAGCACGCAGGCGTTGATGCTGAAATCTCTGGTGGGCAGCAACTCGGCCCTGCGCCGGCGCGATGTGGTGCGCGCGGTGGTTCGCAGCAAGGCCGGGTCGCTGGGCAAACGGTTGATGATGCCCTTCCGTCGAAAACCCCGGCCCACCGGCGCGGCATTGCTGCTGGATCTGGTCTTCAAATCCGCCCGCCAGCGCATCCTCAAGGACGGCCCGATGCTCGATGCCATCAAGTCCGGTCACGCCGCGCTCGGTGAACATGAGGCGGTCTTCAATCTGCTGGCGGGGGTGAACCGCGATGTCGCCGCGGGGATTGCAGAATCGGTGATCGAAGGGCTGGCAACCGGGAAAATGATCGCCGTGTTCGACGCCCTCTCGGCCATCACCGCGCATCAGTTTCTGCTGCTGCCCTACTACTTTTCACTGTTCCATCAAAACCAGGAGCGGCGGATTCTGCCGCGCATCACCGGGTTCGGCGGAAAGGTGACCCGCGAAACCATGAAGGTCGGCGTCTTCACCGACACCTTCGACGAGATCAACGGCGTGAGCCGGTTCATCCAGGACATGAACACCCAGGCCGCCGCCGCAGGTCGCTCGATGCTGGTCCACACCTGCACCGATGCCCCCACCGTGAATGACCCGCTGCGGAAAAACTTCACGCCGCTGCTGAACAAACCGCTGCCATACTATCCCGATCAGCCCCTGACCATCCCCCCGCTGGCGGAAGTGATGGAGTGGGCGGACCGAAAGCAGTTTGACGTGATCCAGATTCACACCCCCGGTCCGATGGGGCTTTGCGGGCTGCTGGTTGCCAAGATGCTTCGCGTGCCGATCGTGGCCACCTATCACACGGATTTTCCGATGTATGTGCAGAATCTGACCGGCGATCACCGCCTCACCAGCGCGACCACCGCGTACATGCGCTGGTTCTACGGGCAGGCCGCTCTCACCCTTTCACGCAGCAAGGAATATCTGGCAAAGCTGGAAGATCTGGGTGTTCCCGCCAATCGAATCGCGATGACCTTAGCCGGCGTCGACACGAAAAAGTTCAGCCCGGAGTTGCGCGATCCGCGCATCTGGGAATCACTCGGCGTGAAAAAAACATACATCCTGCTGTATGTAGGCCGGGTGAGTCTGGAGAAAAATCTCCCCTTCCTCACCAGTGCATTCAAACAGCTGTGCATCCGCCGAAGCGATGTCGCGCTGGCGATCGTCGGCGACGGGCCTTACCGCCAGCAGATGGAAACCGAAACCGCGGGTCTGCCGGTGCATTTTCTGGGTTATCGCAGCGACAAGACGGTGCCATCGCTTTCCACTGTTTTCGCTTCGTCGGACCTGTTCGTTTTTCCCTCCCAGACCGACACGCTGGGTCAGGTGGTGATCGAAGCCCAGGCTGCGGGCTTGCCGGTATTGGTCAGCGATCAGGGCGGCCCCCGCGAAGCGATGGACGATGGAATCACCGGGCTGGTCGTCCCCGCCCGCGACGCCGGTGCCTGGACCGACGCGATTGACAGCCTGCTGAACGACACCCCGCGCCGGCAGCGCATGGGCCGCACCGGCCCGCAGCGAATGACGCGATTCAATCTGCCCAATATGTTCGAGGCCTTCTGGGAGGACCATGTGAGAGCGGTCGAATTTTCGATGCCGAATTTCCAGGCACCCGCCCCGGCCGTGCCAGCCAATGCATCGGTTTGATGGCCGCAGTCGTTCATCCAGGAAGTGCCGCAAGGTATTTTGGAATGGTTTGAAACCATGAAACACGCCATTTTCATCGTCGGGATAGTTGGTTTCTGCCTCGCCGCCGCTGCGGATGACGATGCGGAAAATTATGTCTGGGATGTCGCCGGCGGGATCAAGGGGACGGCACCGCAGGTGGCCAGGCAGATCAACGCCGGGCTGGAAGCGGCCTGGTCGCATTTTGCCGATGCGGACGCTTCGGTGCATCGGGCGCAGGCGGATCTGGATGCGCAGAATGCCGCGACGCTGAAAGCGCTGCATGAAAGCTCTGCCTACAAAACCAAAGCCGCGGCTTTAACTCGCGCCGAAGCGGATCTGAAACAGGCCCGTGCCGCCGGCGATTCCGCCCAGGCGATCCAGATCGGCGCGACGATCAACCAGGCCAGGTCCGACTTGGCGGGGATGGAAAAATCCGCCATAACCGCCGACACCAAGCTCCCCGCGCTGCAGGCGGATCTCAACGCCAGCATCAGGAAGCGCACTGACGCCAGGACCGCCATGAACAAGGCCGCCGAATGGCGAAGCCGGATTTTGCACGGCATCAAATTCGGAGAGGTGCTCACGCTGCCCCTGGTTCACGACCAGGAATTCTGGATCGATTCGGTCCGGGTCCACGAAGCCAACAACATCACGCTGACGCTGGAAATGAAGATTCAGGAAGAAGTGCCCGGCAGCACGAAAAAGAACGCCCGCGGCGACGGGATCGACGTGGCCGAATACGTTGACCACCCGATTCACGTCATCATCCCCCGACCTGCCAAATGCACCGCCGATGCCGGTTCCACCGTCGCGATCAAAGCCCCGTACCATCTCTCCGGCGACTTCGACAACCAAGGCCGGCTGCCCACGATTCACGCATTACCCGATCGGGACGGCAAACTCGCGGTGCTGCTCAAAGCCGCCGCGGAGATAAAAGGGCCCGACAAGGCATATCTGGATGGCATCGACGACGCGGTGGACAAGAAAGAAGCCAAGGCGTTGGAAGATCTCGACAAGAAGCGGAAGTAAACCGTGTAGCCGGCGAGCTTGCTCGCCGTGTTTCTCTCGCCGTGTTTGTCTCAGGAAACAGGAAACCAAACCCGGCGAGCAAGCTCGCCGGCTCCACACCGGATTTCACGGCCTGTACCGTATCCACGGGCCGCGCCTGTAGTTGGTCCAATTCAACAGCCACGGGAATTGGATCATGCAATATCCCGCGATCGCTCCGCCGATGTGGGCGGCTTCCCCGCCGGCGTTGGGACCGTTTCGCACCACGGTGAATACCGCGATGCCCAGCAGGACCCATGCAAGGGTGCGAAGTTTCATCGGGATGAAAAAATCGAGCATCACCGTTACGTTCGGCGCGATCATCGCCGCCGCGATCAGCACGCCGAAGATGCTTCCCGATGCCCCCATCAACGGCGTGTGCGGATCGTAAACCAGAATGTTTGTCGCCCAGAGCAGCACATAAAACGCGCCGCTGGCAACACCGCTGAGCAGGTAAAACGCCAGGTATCGCCGTGCGCCCAGCACCTGCTCAACCAGGGGGCCAAAGAAAAACAGCGCGATCATGTTGAACAGAATGTGCTGCACGCCCACATGCAGAAACTGCAGCGTGATGAACCGCCAGATCTCGAAGCCGAAGATGGCCTTTGTCACCGAGAAATATCCCAGGAGGGTCAATTCCCCCCCGGTAATCTGGTCCAGCACAAAGACCGCGACGTTAACCGCGATCAGCCAGCTGTTGACCGACCAGAACCGCATGCTGCTGAACATCGGGCCGCGGGTCGGCTGGCGGTAATAGTCTCGGTCGTAGATTCCCATAACCAGAGTTTATGAGTCTTGAGCCAAGTAAACCAGAGGTTCACCCGGATCGCATTCCGCCCGATATCACTAATAACTGGATAGAACGAAAATGCTTTAAGGAGGCTGCCGTGAAGGGTATTCCGATTGGTCAGTTGCTGGTTGAACAGGGTGCGCTCACGCAGGGGCAGGTGGATCACATCCTGGCCATTCAGCGGGTGTCGCACCGTCCTTTCGGTGACCTGGCCGAGCGGCTCTTCGGCATCAAACCCAAGGCGGTCGAGGACGCCTGGGTCGAGCAATACACGCGCACCGTGGGCACGGTTGATCTTGAAGATCAGGCCATCGAGGAGGAATGCCTGCGCTTGCTGAACCGTAGGCAGGCATGGCAGTTCAACACCCTTCCGATCAACCGCGAGCCGGACTATATCAATATGGCCACCACGCGCGAAAACCTGGTCCGCGCGGTGAATTTCAGCTCCCGGACGCTGGATGAACCGATCTGCTTTCTGCTCGCCGAGCGAAAGCAGCTGCGCGAATTCCTGCTCAAGCATTATCCGGTGCCCGAGCACATCGCCGAGTTCGCGGCGAGTTTTTGATGCAATCCAGTTAAAATTCAGACCCGGCGCTTCTCACGGACTGGGTCATACTGTCGCATATCTGCAGCGGTCGACGATTGTGCATCCGAAGCAGAAGTGAACCGCGCTCACGGCGACGGCATCTTGAAAATCCGCACGCAGTGATCCTGGCAGGTGGACAGCGCCAGCGTGCCATCGGGTGAAAACGCTGCGGCGACGATCGGTGCGTTGAAACCCGAGAATGTGGTGATTTCCCCGCCGGTGTTGACGTTCAGCACGGTCAGCTTCAGGTCGTGGGCGACCAGAAGGTGCCGGCCACCGCGGGAGAGCGCGATGCTGGTGATCGGTTCGGGAAAAGTCGGGAATCGTTGGATATCAACTGGCTGCTGGGGATTGTGAAGATCGCGGAGCTGCAATTGGTTGTCCCGCGTCAGCAGGACAAGGCTCTTCCCGTCGGCCGCAAAAGCGGCTGAGAGGATGCCCTGCTGAAAGGAGCACAGCTCCGTCGCGCTCCTGGCATCCACCAATCTGGCGGGCGCGTTGCCGTCGCTGGTCAACAGCAGCAGGCTCGAATCGGGCGAGAAATGGGCGGTCCAATGCTGCTCCTTGTCGGGCAGCGGGATGATGTCGTCGGATTTTTTGCTCAGATTGCACAGACACAACTCGCCCGCCTCCCGGGACCAGATCAGCAGATTCCCATCGGGCGAGAGCGTCGGCAGCGCGTTGATGCAGCGTGAAACGTGTTTCTGCTGGGGTTGGGGCGTCATGTCCGAACCGCCCGACGGCAGATCATGAATGCCGAGAATCCACTGCGGATCGCGCTCATCGCGGCGCATCAGCACCGCGACCCGGCTGTCATTCTCCGAGAAACAATAAGCCGTCACAGGGAACTTGGGATGAACCACCTGCCTCGAACCGATGTCGTCCACATGGGCCGATGGGCCGAGATATCCCTGGTATCTTCCGGTGGGTGAAATCACCGCGGGCGAGCCGGTGCCGTCATCGGTTTCAAGATCGTCTCCCGAGGGGTAGCGAAACACATCGTACCCGCAGGTCGAACCAATGCCGCCGCTCAGCAGCACCTGGGTGTTGCCTTTCGACATCGCGACCGACTCGGCATCTCCCATCAGCCGCGGAAAGGTCGTTGCCCGTTTGTCCGGCTCATGCGGAAGGCTGGGCTGGCCTACCCCTTTGCCCTCGTTCAGCCGGATCGAACTGAAAATCACCCGGCAGCCGCTGGCTCCGATACCAAGCACCGGCCGGCCCAGGTCCCAGGCGGGTGAGGGCGCGATTTTATCCTGCGAGTTGAGCGGCCAACTCGCAATCTGCCTGCCATCCAGCGTGGCCGAGAGCGAACCCTCCCGCACGCTCACCACCGACACATGGGTGCCCGGCGTCATCAGGCCCGGATGCGCACCCCCGGCCAAGCCCAATTGCCCCACCTGCTCGGACGAGCCACTCGATATCTGCCGAAAACCCCAGAGGTGTTTCGGACCGGCGTCCATTGCATAACTGAACCGACGCCCGTTCTGCGACAGAATTTGCTCGATCTCTCCCGAATCGCCCTCGCGCGTAAATTCGACCTGAAAGTCATATTCCGCCGGCGGGATGTACGGAATCGCCAGCATCATGGACCCCTTGCGATTTCCGGTGGGGCTGACGGTCAGGCCACCGGCGTTGAGCTTCCATGCTCCGGCCCAGGCATCGCGATTCGGATCGATCATCATGAGCCGCAAAAAGTCGATCCCCGCGTTTTCGCCGCGGATTTCGCCGGGATCGACCCGATGCTCGACCGGGTTCGCAACGCCCTTCTGAATCGGAGCCGGGTCGGGGGCGGGAACCGTTGCCACATCCACCGGCGGGGTTCGCCGGGGCGCGGATGTATTGGAATTTGCGGGAACGATCCTGCTCGGCGCGGGCTTGTCCTCCGAAGCTCCCGGTCCCTGAGCAAGCTGTGGTGGAGATTGGCTCGATGCGGTTTGCGACGGCGAGGAGAAATATTTCAGGTAAACCACAAACGCCGCCACCGCGGCTATCACGCAGAGCATCGCCGCGAGCAAAACGCGGCGGCTGACTCCGCGGCCTTCGCTGCCATGCGGGCCGCGCGGCGATTTGCCCAGTTCGACGCATTTCAGGTCGGCCAGCACATCATCCATCGTGGAATAGCGATCGCGCAGCTCGCGCGCCATTGCCCCCTGGGCAATTTTGGTCAGCCCCGGATGTGCCGCGGGATTCCGCGTGAGGATCGGCACCGGCGGGCCCGCGCGGACTTTCGCAATCACATCCATCGACGAGATGCCCTCGTACGCCAGCTTTCCCGTGAGCATTTCATAGAGCATCGCGCCGAAGGCGTAGATATCACAGCGTGTGTCCTCCGCGGCTCCGTTGGCAACACCGGGGGACATGTAGACGGCTGTCCCTTCGCATTGACTCTGCCGGACATCCACCAGCGAATCATTGAACACCGTCCGCACGAGTCCGAAATCCGAAAGGCACGCATGGCCCCCCTCATCCAGCAGTACGTTGGCGGGTTTCAGGTCGCGATGGATGATCCCCTTTTCATGCGCGTGCGCCAGCCCGCTGGCAATCTCCATCGCGATCTGAATGGTCAGTGGAACCGGCAGAGGTTGTCCCGGTTCCAGCAGCTTGGCCAGCGACCCCTTCTCCATGAAGGGCATGACGTAGTAAGGCCCGGCCGGTCGGTCCGACACATCCAGCACCTTCAGCAGATTCGGATGCGACAGCCGCGACATATGCCGGGCCTCGGTGAGGAACCGATGCACTGAGCGTTCGTCGCCGGCAAACTCCGGGCGGATCATCTTGATCGCCACCGGTGATCCCGACACCGGATGGCGGCCCAGAAACACCAGCCCCATGCCCCCTTCGCCAAGCCGGCTCAGGACCACATATTTGTCGAGCCGCGTGCCCCTGGACGCCGGCCTTGAACTTTTTGCCGCCGGGCTTTGAATGGTGACATCGTTCGCGCCGGCGTTCCCCCGGGCTGGACCGCTGAGCCCCACCGGGGGTGCCGACTGCGCCTGCCGCGCGACAGTGGGTGCTGACTGCGGCTGCCGCGCAACCGTCGGCGCGCTCTGCGGCGGCCGGGGCACCGTCGGCGCAGTCTGCGGCTGCCGCGCAACCGTCGGCGCGCTCTGCGGCGGTCGGGGGACCGTCGGCGCAGTCTGCGGTTTGGGTTTGGCGTTTCGCGGATCGTTCATAAGACACACGGGAGCTGCTCGGTGCGATTATCGCGGGATCATCACCGGCTTCAAGGAATTTCCCCTGAAGATGTCGTTCGGGTGGATGCCCGTGCCACGATCGGCGTTAGACACTTCCGAAAATCCCGACGCGTCTTGGGCCTATTTCAGCGCTGCCAGCCCCTGCGAAGCTCAATAAAATTCCCTCCCATGAAAAGCCCTGACGGTGACACGCTTTCCAGTTGGTACCCCGGTGTCGAGATTCCCCGCTATGGCCCGGTTCGCAGGACGACGCACGCCGACGTCTGCGTGGTGGGCGCGGGCATCGCCGGGCTCAGCACCGCTTACTTTCTTGCTAAAGAAGGCAAGTCGGTCATTGTCCTGGATGAAGGCGACATCGGCGGCGGTCAAACCGGGCGAACCAGCGCGCACCTGGCCAGCGCGATCGATGACCGATTCGTCGAGATCGAAAAACTGCATGGAAAAACCGGAGCCAGGCTCGCCTATGAGAGTCACGCCGCCGCGATTGATGCAATCGAGCGGATCGCGCGAGAGGAGAATATCGGCTGCGAGTTTGCCCGGCTGGACGCACTGCTCAGCTCGATCCCTTCGGATCCGCCGGATCTGCTGGATCGCGAATTCGACGCTGCCAGGCGCGCGGGATTCGCAGATGTGGAAAAGCTCGACCGCGGCGGGTTGGACAACCGGCCGTGCCTGCGATTCGGCAATCAGGCCCGCTTTCAACCGCTGGCATATTTGGTCGGTCTGGCAAAGGCAATTGAAAAACTCGGAGGCAAGATCCGCACGGGCCAGCGGGTGAAGGATGTGCAGGGGACCGACACGAAGAAAAAGTCTCCCGCCCGTGCTCAGCTGGAGGGGAAACTGCGCGTTACCGCAGATGCGATTGTTGTTGCCACCAACACGCCATCCCCGGTGAATAATTGGATGGGGATTTACACCAAGCAGGCATCCTACCGGAGCTACATGATTGCCGCCGCGGTCCCCAAGGGAGCTGTGAAGGATCTGCTCTATTGGGATACCGGCGATCCTTATCATTATGTTCGATTGCAGGCGCTTCCCCGCGCCAAGAACGACCTGCTTCTGATCGGCGGCGAAGACCATAAGACCGGTCAGTTTCCGTTAAACGGGGCGCCATTTCTGAATCTGGAACAATGGGGTCGGCGAATGTTCCCGATGATGGGGAGAACGCGCTATCGCTGGTCAGGTCAGGTGCAGGAGCCTGCTGACGGCTTGGCATTCATTGGCCGGGTGCCCACCGGATTGGAAAATGTTTACGTCGCCACCGGTGACAGCGGAATGGGCCTCACACACGGCACCATAGCGGGGATCCTGCTCACCGACCTGATCCTGGGCCGGAAAAATAGTTGGGAAAAGCTGTACGATCCAGGCCGCAGGGAATTCAATCGGGAATTTCTCAGCGAGAACCTCAACACCATCGCACAGTACAAAGATTTCGTGACCGGCGGTGAAGTCGAGTCAACCGATGAGATCGCCATGGGCCAGGGCGCAGTGATGCGGAAGGGGCTGAGCAAGCTCGCGGTCTACCGGGATGATTCGGGCAAATTGCACAAGCACTCGGCCGTGTGCACACATCTCCAATGCATCGTGCAATGGAATCCGATTGAAAAAAGCTGGGATTGTCCCTGCCACGGCAGCCGATTTGACCCGTTTGGAAAAGTTGTCATCGGCCCGGCGATCGATGACCTGCCCGCCGCGAAATAGGCCAGTTTGTCAGGCGGGCGCTGCGGTTTTGCATTCGCCTTGCTGGATTTTCCTTCAGAATGCTCGACTTGCTCTGAGGCTGCTGGTTGGGGCACAGACTTTGTAGTGCCCGGGCGGTCGATCACTATTTCTCTTTTTTGGAGTTCAAGATGGATACGCTTGCCGAACTGTTCGCGGATGAATTGAAGGACATTTACAATGCGGAAAACCAGCTGCTCAAGGCGCTGCCGAAGATGGCCAAGAAGGCTTCGTCGGAAACCCTCAGCGCAGCGATCACCAAGCATCTGGGCGAAACCGAGAACCATGTGAAGCGCTTGAACAGCGTCGCCGAGGAGCTTGGGATCAAGTTGACCGGGAAGAAATGCCATGCCATGGAAGGCCTGATTGCCGAGGGCAAGGAGATTCTGGAGGAGAAGGGACAGAGTTCGGTGATCGATGCCGCATTGATCGGTGCTTCACAGCGGATCGAACACTACGAGATGGCAGCCTATGGGACCGTGCGGGCGATGGCCGAGACACTCGGGCACAGAAAAGTCGCCAAGATCCTGCAGGAAACGCTGGACGAAGAAAGCGCGGCTGACGAAAAGCTGAGCGAAATTGCTGAGGAAGAAGTGCTCGCCGACGCAAAGGGCTCGCTTGAAGGAGCAGAGTTAGAGGACGCCGAGGCTTGAAAGGCCATGGCGACCGGAACGCTCATCCCCCGCGTCTTCCACCAGATCTGGCTTGGCGACAAGCCGATCCCCAGCCCCTTCCAGCACTGGGCGGATGCGTGGCTTGAGCTTAATCCCGGCTGGCAGATGCAGCGGTGGACCGATTGGCATCTGCCGGACCTGGTGAACCGGCCGGAGTTCGACGCCGCCGACCGCATGGCCGCCAGGAGTGATATTCTTCGGTATGAAATCCTTGCCCGGTATGGCGGGGTGTATGTGGATTCGGATTTTGAACCGCTCCGGCCGATTGAACCCATCCTGGCGGGCGTGAACTCGTTCCAGGCGGATGAACTGGACGATCGGCCCTGCAATGCAATCCTTGGGTGCGTTCCGGGTGACCCGTTTTATGCGGCCGTGGTCGCGGCGATTCCGGACTCCATCCGCCGGGGTGGAGACATCGTGGCAACCACCGGGCCGGGATTGCTGAAGCGAGTGATGGCGGACTATCTGGGCGAGGGGCGGCGAAAGATCCACGACCCGGCTCCGGGTGTGGAGCAACGCCGCTGGCGCGTGGAGTCGGTCGATGGCCAGCGGTCGATCCATGGGTTCGCCTGGTCCGTGTTCTATCCCTATCACTACGATCAGCCTGAACTGGAAAACGCGCCGTTCCCCGATGCGTTTGCCAAGCATCATTGGAGCGCCAGCTGGTGGAAAAACGGCGGGGTTTGAGAGCTTTTGGTGGAGCGCGGCTTCGCGAACCTGCCGAAGCGCCTTGGGCCTGAGCAACAGGATGTGATTGATCTCCCCAGCAATTGCCGGTCGACGGATCGCCGCTGGGAGGATACGATCGTTCATATTCAACAAGAAGGATTTATCCATGTCGCTCAAATCGCTGATTGCATCGGGAACGAAAGTCTGGCTGGACTCGATTGATCCGCCGTTGGTGAAATCCAACCGGGAGAAGGGCGCCAGCGGAGCGACTTCCAATCCGATCATCGTCGAGGGGATCATCAAGGCCGGGGCGTTTGATGACCAGATCAGCGAGCTGGCCGGCCAGGGAAAGTCGGATGACCAGATCGCCTGGGCGATGACCGACCATCTGGTGAAGCAAGCGCAGGCGGTGTTTCTGCCGGTGTGGGAGCAGACCCGGGGGAATGACGGGTATGTCAGCTTTGAGCTGGACCCGCTGCTGGAGGACAAGCAGAATCCGACACCGACCGCCAAAGCGACCGAACAGTACATCGAGTTGGGTAAGAAATGGGCGGCGGGTCACAAGAACCGCATGATCAAGGTGCCGGCCACCGCGGCGGGCCTGGCATCGCTGGAAGAGCTGGCGGCGGCGGGGGTGACGCTGAACGTCACGCTGATTTTCTCCGAACGGCAATACAAGATCGCCCGCGATGCGGTCTGGCGCGGCGCGCAGCGGCGGAAAGAAGGACCGAAAAATCTCAAGAGCGTCTACAGCATCTTCGTCAGCCGGGTGGATGTGTATACCGAGAAAAACGTACCCGAGCTTTCCAAAGATGCGCAGGGGCTGGTTGGGATCGTCAACGCCAAGCGATTGTGGAAAATGAACCAGGAATTCTGGAAGGACAAGGGGCTGGCGTTGCAGCAGGAAATCATTTTCGCCAGCACCGGGACCAAGAAACCAACCGATCCGCCGGATAAATACGTCGAAGCCCTTGCCGGCAGCGACATTCAGACCAATCCCCCGGCCACCAACGACGCGGTGGACAAGCTGAACAAAACCTACACCCGCAAGGTGGATCAGATGCCGTCCCAGGCCATCCTGGATGAAATCGACCAGAAGGTCGACCCGGCCAAGATGGAAAACAAGCTGATGGAAGAGGGCACGCTGAAGTTCGCCGACCCGCAGAAAGCGCTGTTGAAGCAGATCAAGGATAAGAAAGCGCAGCTGGTGGGGGCGGGGAAGTAGGCCCCATTGCTGAAGCCCGTGCTGAAGCCCGAAATCCGAAAGAGCGGCATGCCGAAGCCCGATAGAGAGCTTTGCAAAAGTGGCATGGGCGTCTCGCCGACCAGACTCCCAAGGTACTTTTTCACAGCACTCAATTCCGAAACCCGAATCCCCGAATGAATGACGAATGACCGAAATCCCAATGACGAAACAAATGCCCGGCAACGGGTTGGTCATTCTTCATTCGGATTTGGTCATTCATTCGGGGATTCGGGGATTCGGAATTTCGGATTTACCCACCAATTCCGGCCACCAAACGCTGTGGGTGTGCCGATTTTCCGGGAAATCGCAACCTCAATCTTGACACAGGGTTCCAGCGTCTCCCGCCCGTGCTGGCGATTTTCCATTTGCCGGCGGCGGGATTCGCAGGCATGAATGCACCACGCACGGGCCGGAGGCGCCGGAGGCCCGTGTTACGATAGAACCGCCTCCGAGTCCAAGCGCTTGGACGATCCCCCGCAATTCCGGGCACGCCCAAATCCTGTCGGTCCATTCGCCCCGCGTTGACAGT
>Ga0116230_10004148_pt1 | contig 14206 bp, 13 predicted proteins | sample S1TSphfallax_3_FD_88678 | JGI IMG/M metagenome (GOLD analysis project Ga0116230, IMG submission 88678) | Host-associated microbial communities from peat moss isolated from Minnesota, USA - S1T2_Fd - Sphagnum fallax MG | ecosystem: Host-associated > Plants > Peat moss > Unclassified | place...
CGGATCGATTGGCGGCGCGGCGCGACGGTGATCCTCGGCTGTTTCATCGTCTTCGGCGCCGCGGCGATTGTGGCGGGCATCCGCTCCGTCGCGGCGGGGAGCTAAGACGCTATGGCGCAGCTCGAACGGGATACCGTCTTCGCCGCCCTCACCCGCCCGCAAATGTTCGCCGGCGTCACCTACAGCTACTTCGTGCTGAACGCGATCATCGTGGTCGAGCTGTTCCTGATCACCCATTCGTTCTGGGCTCTCCCGCTCGCCCTGGTGCTGCACGCGATCGGCTATCTGGGATGCCTGAAGGAGCCGCGGTTCTTCGATCTTTGGCTGGTGCGCGTCAGTCGCTGCCCGCGAGTTCGCAACGCCAGGTTCTGGCGCTGCAACTCCTACATGCCTTAAATCCCGCGAGCGGCCGGCATGGCGATCCTGGCGACCCGCATAGACCGGCCCGACGAACGGCGCGAACAGTTCGCCGGCGCCCGCCTGCCCTATGGGCGTCACGTCGATGACGCCACGATCGAAACCCGCGACGGCCGCCTGATCCAGACTCTGCACTTGAGCGGCTATCCATTCGAGACCGCCGATACGGACGAGCTGAACTATCGCAAGACCGTGCGCGAGACGATGCTGCGCGGCGTCGCTAATTCCCGATTCGCCCTCTATCACCACGTCGTGAGACGCGAAGTGGCGGCGGAGCTGGACGGGACCTTTCCCGACGATTTCAGCCGCGCTCTGGACGAAGCGTGGCGCGCGCGGCTAGGCGCGCGGCGTCTTTATGTGAACGAGCTCTTCCTCACCCTGGTGCGCCGCCCCATGCAGGGGCGCATTGGGCTGTTGGAGGAGATGCTGCGCAGTCTGCGCGGCGCCGGCGACCGACAAGAGGCGGACGCCGCCTTCGCCCGCGATCTGGCCGCCCTGAACGGCGCGCGCGACGGCCTGCTGTCGGCCCTAGCCCCCTATGGCGCGCGACTGCTCACGGTTTACGACGGCCCTCAAGGCCTGTGTTCCGAGCCGCTGGAGTTCGCCTCGCTACTCTACAATGGCGAGATGCGGCCCGTGCGCCTGCCGCAAGCCGATCTGGGTCTCTATCTGCCCTATCGTAGGGTCAGCTTCGGCGCCGACACCTTGGAGCTAGGCGCCGCGGGCCGGCTGGAGCGCACCTTCGCCGCCATGATTTCGGTCAAGGACTATCCCGCCCAGACCACGCCGGGCATGTTGGATGATCTGCTCCGCCTGCCGGCCGAAATGGTGTTGAGCGAAAGCTTCGGCTTCGTCGATCGCCAAGCCACGCTGGATCGCATGAACCTGGCGCTGCGCCGGATGCGAGCGGCGGACGACGAGGCGTTGAGCCTTCGCCGCGACCTCTACACCGCCAAGGACGACGTCGCCGCCGGCCGCGCCGCCTTTGGCGAGCATCACCTGACCGTCATGGTCAAGGCTCCGACCCAAGCGCAGCTCGCCGAAGCCGCGGCGGACGTGCAGTCGGCCTTTACCGAGCTCGGCGTCATCGCCGTGCGCGAAGACGTCAATATGGAGCCGGCGTTCTGGGCTCAGTTCCCCGGCAATTTCAAGGATATCGGCCGCCGCGCCCTGATCTCCAGCAGCAATTTCGCCTCGCTCGCCAGCTTCCACAACTTCCCCACGGGCCTCGGCCGCACGCCCCACTGGGGCCAGGCGATCACGGTGCTGGAGACCACCTCGGCCGGCCCCTACCATTTCAACTTTCACCACGGCGATCTCGGCAACTTCACCGTGATCGGGCCCTCCGGCTCGGGCAAGACCGTGGTTCTGGGCTTTCTCCTGGCCCAGGCTCAGAGGCTGTCGCCCCGCACGGTCTTTTTCGACAAGGATAGGGGGGCAGAGATCTTCCTGCGCGCCATCGGCGGGCGATACGATGTGCTGCGGCCCGGCGCGCCGACGGGCCTCAATCCCTTGCTCCTGGCCGACGAGCCCGCCAATCGCCGCTTCCTGGCCGACTGGGTCGCCAAGCTGATCACGGCGGGCGGGGGTGTGGGTCTGGACGTGGACGATGTCGCCGCCATCGCCGACGCGGTGGACGCCAACTTCGCCCAGCCTTCCGAGTATCGTCGCCTGCGCCACTTCGCCGAGCTGTTTCGAGGCCAGCGCCGACCCTCCAGCACCGATCTGGCCGCGCGGCTTGCCCCCTGGCACAGCGGCGGCGATTACGCTTGGCTGTTCGACAACGCCGACGACGAACTGGACCTTGAGTCGCGGACGCTCGGCTTCGACCTGACGCAGATCCTGGACGATCCGGCGGCGCGCACGCCGGCCATGATGTACCTGTTCCATCGCGTGGAACAGCGCCTGGACGGAACCCCCACCATCATCGTCATCGACGAGGGCTGGAAGGCGCTCGACGACGACATCTTCGTCCAGCGCATCAAGGATTGGGAAAAGACGCTGCGCAAACGCAACGGCATCGTCGGCTTCTGCACCCAGAGCGCCCAGGACGCTCTGGCCAGCCGCATCTCCAGCGCCATCATCGAACAGGCCGCGACCCAGATTTTCATGATCAATCCCAAAGCTCAGAGTGCGGACTATTGCGGCGGATTCGGCCTGACCGAGCATGAGTTCGATCTTGTCCGAACCCTGCCCGACTCCACTCACTGCTTCCTGATCAAGCATGGCTCCGACAGCGTGGTGGCGCGGCTGAACCTGTCGGGGATGCCCGATCTTCTGACCGTGCTGTCGGGCCGGGAGAGCAGCGTGCGCCGGCTCGATGATCTGCGCGCGCGGTACGGCGATGCCCCGGCGGACTGGCTGCCCCATCTGGTGGAGCTGAGCTGATGGCCGGCGCCTGCCCCGCCCCCAGCCCCGACGATCCCCTGGTCCGAAGCCTGCTCGGCACGGTGGATTGCAATGTCCAGGACCTGGTGCAGACCGGCTACGCCACGCTGTTCCAGCCGTCGGGCGTGTTCGTCGCTGCGATCACGGCGGTGCTGACCCTCTATGTCGCCCTCTTCGGCTATCGATTGATGCTGGGGCGGGCCCAGCTCAACGTCGGCGACCTGGCCTTGACGGCGGTGAAGCTCGGGGTGGTGCTGGCGCTCGCGACCCAGTGGGGCGCCTATCAGGCCATCGTTTACCGCACCCTGTTTTTTGCACCCGAGCAACTCGCCGCGATCATGCTGCACGGCCTGCGCGCCCACGGGTCGGCGCTCGACGGCAATGTATTCGACGGCCTTCAGCGGGCCTTTACGGACCTCACGTCCTTCTCTCCGGCTCAGCCACCCGGCGCGCCGACAGCGCCGGCGATCGGCGCCAACGGTGCGCCCACGACCGGCGGCGTGCTCTCCACCTTGCTGAGCAAGGCCGGGTTCGACTCGATGCTGATGCTGATCTCGGCGGTGATCCTGCTGCTGTCGAGCTTGGGCGTGCTGTTGGCCTGCAAGGTGGTCTTGGGCCTGCTTCTGGCCGTGGGGCCGATCTTCATTGCGCTTCTGCTCTTCGATAGCACGAGGGGCCTGTTCGAAGGCTGGCTGCGCGCCGCAATAGGGTTCGCCTTCGCGCCCCTCGCAGTGACGCTGCTGCTGGGCCTGACACTGAACCTGTTGGACCCGTCGCTGCAGCAGATAGAGGTCATGCGCCAAGTGAACAGCTATACGCCGGGCGTCGCCTTCGGCGTCATGGTGCTGGTGGTGGTGTTCGCCCTTGTGTCTTTGGGTTTAGTGGGGGCCGGCGCCGTCATCGCGGGCGGCTTCAAGCTCCCCAGCCCCGGCCGCCACGGCGACGGCGCGTTCGCACCAGCCGCCTCTGCGACAACCCTCCCAGCCGATCAGGCGTCTCAGCCCCGCGCCGCCCGAACTGCGACCGCCATGGCCGCGCAAGAGCGTCGCGACGCCGCCATCTTCGCCCGCGCCGCCGCCTCACCGATTGTCGCCCCCAGCGCCGATCAGCGCACGCCCTTCGCGTTTGGCCTCGCCGCTCGCGATGTTCAGGCGCCCATGGCGGAAGCGCGGCTGGGACAGAGCCGGCGCAGCGCCAGCCCGCGGGCGGCGCGAAGCGGAACACGTCAAGACGTGGCCGCCGTCCCACCCCGATTCCAAGAGGGCGCGCGCCCCAGATGAGACGCGGATCATGAACCAAACCCGCCCCGTCCGCAGCCCCCCGGACCGAAAGGCCTATTATGACGCCGCCGCCTCGTGGTCGGCCGATATCCACGGCGCGCTCCGTGCTTCGCGCCGCGTCGCCTGGTGGGTGGCCGGGGCGGCTGTGACCGTCGCGGTGCTGGAAGCCCTGGCGCTCGCCAGTCTCACGCCGCTGAAAACGGTCGTCCCCTACACCATCACGGTGGATCGCCAGACCGGCTATGTGCAGCAGATCAGCGGCCTTCAGCCCGGCGCGCTCACCCAGGATCAGGCCGTCACCCAATCCTTCTTGGTCCAATACGTACTGGCGCGGGAAAGCTTCGACGCGACCGACTTGCGCGAGGACTATCGCAAGGTGCTGCTGTGGTCCGCCGGCGACGCCCGCGCCCAGTACCAGACGTGGATGCAGCGCACGACGCCGAATAGTCCGCTGAACCTCTATTCGCCGACCACCATCGTCAGCGTCACCATCAAGAGCGTCTCGCTGCTATCCCCCACCACAGCGCTGGTGCGGTTCGACACGGTGCGCCATGAGCCGGAGTCGACCAGCGCCTCGCAACAGGCCTACGCCGCTGTGATCGCCTTTCGTTACACCGGCGCGCCGATGAGCATGGGCGACCGCTTCATCAACCCGCTGGGCTTCCAGGTGGTACGCTACCGTCGCGATGCGGAAACGCTGGCGCCGATGACGGTCAGCGCACCGGCCGCCGAGGCGACATCCGCTCCCAGCTCCGCCCCCCTATCGAAGGCGCCGATCCCCGGCGTCGCGCCGCGGCCATGACGGCGCATCGCCCTCTATTGGCGCTCTTGCTCGCGTTGGGCGCCGCAACGGCGGCGGCGGCGCAATCGACGCCCCCGACCGCCTACGGCCGCGCGACCCTCGTCGATCCGCGCATCCGCACCCTCATGTACGATCCAGACCGGGTCGTCGCCGTCCACGCCGTGTTCGGCTATCAGCTGATGATCCAGTTCGGGGCCGATGAGCGGATAGAGGACGTCGCCATCGGCGACGGCGCGGCCTGGCAGGTGACGCCGAATAAGGGCGCGAGCCTCTTATTCATCAAGCCAGTCGACCAGGCCGCCGCCACGAACATGACCGTGGTCACCGACCGTCGCAGCTATCTGTTCCAGCTCAGCGCCAGCACGGCGGCGGCCATGGCGCCGGGCGAGATGACCTATGTGATCCGCTTTACCTATCCGCCAGAGCCGGTGGTGGTCGCCACGCCGCCCCCGCCGCCCCCTCCCCCGCCGCAGCGCCGCAACGCCGCCTACACCTATGCCGGCGCCCGCGACCTGTTGCCGTCAGAAGTGTTCGACGACGGCAAGTTCACCTATTTCAAATGGCCGGAATCGGAGTCCACGCCGGCGCTATTCCTGGTGGCGAGGGATGGGACGGAGAGCCTGGTGAACTACAGCTATCGCGACGGTTATCAGGTGGTCGAGCAGGTGGCGCACCTCTTCCGCCTTCGGAACGGCAAGGACGTCACCACCATCATCAACCAGGCCTGGCGCGAGCCGACGCCGGGCGACGACGCCCCCAAACCCGCCGACGCCAAGACTGCACGCGCCGCCGAGCGCGGACAGGGACATCCCTGACATGAGCCAGTTCGACAATAGGGCAGATGTGAGCGATCCGCGGCCGCCGCCCAGCGATGACGCAGCAGCGATGGAGTCTGGCGGCGTACTGCGCCGCCAAGGACTGGCGCCAAGTGTGGCCGGGTCCGGCCTGGGCGGCCCGGGCGTCTTAGGGGTCGCCGGCGGCGCGGTTCTCTTGGGGCTGATCGTCTTTCTATGGATGAGCAGCCACAGGGCTCGCCCGGCCGCCGACCTCGTCGCGCCCGCTGCAGGCGCGACCAGCGCGATCGCGCCGCCCGCGGCGGCGCCGCCCGATATTGTCGCCATGGAGGCCGCCAGCCGCGCCGCAACGGCGCCCGCCCCGCCTGTCGCCCAATCGGTCGCCCCGCCGCCGGCCGCTCCGGCTCCCGCCTCGGCCCCGCCGCCGGCTCCAGCCGCGGCTGCGGCGCCGGCACGCTCCCCCGTCCTGGTGGTCGATCTGGCCGAACCCGCTAGCGCGCCGCCGGCCGCCGCGGCTAAGGACGGGACGGCGGCCGCCAAGACCGACCACACAACGCCGGCGGGCCTCAGCGCCGACGAGCAGTTCGCGGAGAGGATTGAAACCGGCGCCGAACCCGATCACGCCCGCGCGACCGTTCTGCGCGACAAGGGCAGCGTCGTCGCCCAGGGCGCCATGATCCCCGCCGTGTTGGAGACAGCGCTCGACTCCGATCTGCCCGGTTTCGCAAGGGCCGTGGTCAGCCGCGACGTGCGCAGCTTCGACGGGCTCGCCGTCCTGATCCCCCGCGGCAGCCGCGTGATTGGCGAGTACCGGCCCGCGACATCCGAAGGCCAGACCCGCGCGTTTGTGATCTGGACCCGCGTGCTTCGCCCCGACGGCGTCTCGATCCAGATCGGCTCGCCGGCCACCGATCCCTTAGGCCGGGCGGGACTTTCGGGCTCGGTCGATAATCATTTCTTCCAGCGGTTCAGCGGCGCCATTCTTCTGACGGTCATCAACGCCGGCGCCTACGCGCTCGCCGGAACACCCAGCACCGAGGTGGTGGTCGGATCGTCCGGAGGCACGGCCGGCGTCGCGGGCGCTGCGTCCGCCTTCGCGCCCGCCAATATCGCCCCCACCATCAAGGTGCCTCAAGGCGCGCCGATCCGCATCTTCGTGGCGCGCGATCTGGAGTTCAGCGTCCCAGGTGCGCGATGAACGCCCGTACCGTGGCCAGCCCAGGCGGCGTCTATCTCGAGGCTTACCTGCGGCCGTTGGTGACTTGGCTCCAGCAGCCTGACGTCACAGACATCCTGATCAACGCCCCGGGCGAGGTCTGGGTCGAGACCTTGCAAGGTCCGGCGACCCGGCGCCCTGCCCCCGAACTCACGGATACGGCGCTCCGGAGGTTGGCCGCCCAGATCGCCGCCGGCGCGCATCAGGGTTTGAACCGCGAGCATCCCTTGCTCAGCGCCACCCTGCCCGACGGCGCCCGGGTGCAGATCGTCGCGCCCCCCGCCACCCGGGGCGCCATGGCCATCGCCATCCGCAAACATGTGGTCAACGACCTGACGCTCGACGACTACGACGCCGCCGGCGCCTTCGACCAGGCGCGCCGCGTAGATCTCAATCAGCGCTCGGACATCGACATCAAGCTCCAGGGCCTGCTGGACAAGGGCGAGATCGCTGCTTTTCTGCGAACGGCGGTGACAGCGCGCAAGAATATCGTGGTGTCAGGCGGCACCTCGACCGGCAAGACCACCTTCCTGAACGCGCTGGCCAAGGAAATCCCGCCCCACGAACGGCTGATTCTGATCGAAGACGCCCCCGAAGTGAAAATCGCCCACGAGAACGCCATCGGCCTGATCGCTGTCCGTGGCCCGCTGGGCGAAGCCAGCGTCACGGTCGAAGACCTGCTTCAGGCCTCGCTGCGTATGCGACCCGATCGGATTATCCTCGGCGAATTGCGCGGGGCCGAGGCCTACAGCTTCCTGCGCGCCGTCAATTCCGGCCACCCCGGCTCCATCACCACCGTCCACGCCGACAGCCCCAGCGCCGCACTGGACCAGATCGCCCTGATGGTCTTGCAAGGCGGCGCGAACCTGCGGCGGAGCGAGATTGTGGCTTACGTTCGGGGCGTGGTGGATGTGGCGGTTCAGTTGACGCGCAACGATGCGGGGAAGCGGATTATCTCCGATATTGGCTTTACGCCGCGGGGCGCGAGCGTGGTGGAAATGGAAGGGGTGGATAGGTGAGTGCGTGCTTCGAGACGCGAGCAAACTCGCGCCTCAGCATGACGATTGGTGTGGAATTCCAATATGTTTCGTCATGCTGAGGAGCCCGGAAGGGGCGTCTCGAAGCACGCAGGGCCGATCAGCCCAGTTCACTCCGCGACTTAGGGCCGATGCCAGCGCAAACATTGGGGCTCAAAAACCCCGCTCACCCCTCCTCATCGCCGATAAAGTCGCGGTGGAACTCCGGACCGTCAGCGTCCCCGGCATCCAGAGGGTCTTCATCGGCCGCGCTCGCGGTCGCGGGGTTGGGGGTCTGGAAGTCGGGCGGCAGGTCCAGGCTGAGCAGGCCGGCGGCCTTCATTTCGGCGGCGCCGGGCAGGTCGGCCAGGGAGGCCAGGCTGAAGTGCTCCAGGAAGGCGTCGGTGGTGCCGTAAGTGACCGGGCGGCCGGGCGTTCGGCGGCGGCCTCGCATCCGCACCCAGCCAAGTTCGAGCAGATGGTCGAGGGTGCCGCGGCTTAAGCCTACGCCGCGGACGGATTCGATCTCCGCCCGAGTCACCGGCTGGTGATAGGCGATAATGGCCAAGGTCTCTAACGCCGCCTTGGAAAGGCGCTGAGGCTCTTCGCGCACTTCGCTCATCAGATAAGCGAGATCGGGCGCCGTTCGGAACCGGTAGCGGCCGGCGACGCAGTCGAGCTCGACACCCCGGCCGGCGTAGCGCTGCGTCAGCGCCGTCAAGGCCGCCTCGATATCGGCGCCCTGCGGCAAGCGTCCGGCCAGATCGGTCAGGCTCAGGGGGTCTTCCGCCGCGAACAGCAGCGCCTCCACCGCCCGTTCGAGCATAAGCGCGTCGTCCATCGGGCTTAGGCCGCCTGACCCGTATCGACCTGATGATCCCGTCCGGGCGCCTGCCGGGCGCGGAGCATCAGATCGCTGAACGCCTCGGTCTGCCGTAGCTCGACGGCGCCCTCCTTGGTCATTTCCAGCCCGGCCGAAAAGGTGGAGGCCATGTAGGAAGCCGCGCTCGGCCCCTCATCCTGGCCCTGGGGCGCGATCCGCTGCAAAGGCGTCCAGCCGGACAGCGCCGGCAGGAGCTTGCGCAAATGATCTCGCGCCGCCTCAAGCGGATAGGCCTCGACCCGCGCCGCGGCCTGATAGCGCCGGCCCATCTGGCGCAGCCGCTGCGTCGCGTAGGCCTGGATCAGGGCATAGAGGTCGCCCTGCGGCCGGCTGGCGCCGATGATCGTGCGGGCTTCCGGATCGCCGCGGGAAAAGATATCCCGACCCGTCTGAGGCAGCGCCATCAGCCGCTCGCCGGCCAAGCGCATGGCGTCGAGCTTATTCAGGCGAAAAGCCAGGACCGCCGCCATCTCCTCCGGCTCCGGCCCATCGGCGCTCTTTCGCTCGGGCTTGGGCAACAGCAGGCGAGACTTCAGATAGGTCAGCCAGGCCGCCATGACGAGATAGTCGGCGGCGAGCGCAAAGCGGCGACTTTTGGCCTGCTGGACAAAGCTTAGGTACTGGTCCGCCAGTGCGGTAATGGAGATTTGCAGCAGATCGACCTTCTGGCTGCGCGCCAGGGCCAGCAGTACGTGCAGCGGGCCTTCGTAGCCGTCCAGATCGAGGATCAGCGCCTCGCCCGTGTCGGCCGCATGGTCCGCGGCGTCGAAATCGAGCAGGGGCTGGAAGGCGTCGCTCATCGAACGTCCCTCCCCGCTAAGCCCAGCTCGGCCAGCCGCGCTTCGGCCGCTTCGGGATCGAAGGGCTGGACGTGGCGCGCCGCCGCCCGCGCCGCCTGGGCTCGCGCCGCCGCCTTACCGCTCAGGTGCGGCGTGACATCGACGATCGCTTGCAACTCCGCCGCCAGATCGCGCACGGGCTCGCCCACCAAGGCGCCGTTGCCGTGCAGGACGACATCGCAGCCCGCCTCCAGGGATCGGCGCGTCCGCTCCGCCAAGGTCCCGCCGAGCGCGCGCATCGACAGGTCGTCGGACATCAGCAAGCCCTCGAAGCCGATCTCGCAACGGATCGCCGTTTCGATCACGCGCGGCGAGACGGTCGCGCAGGCGTCTGGGTCGATGGCGCTATAGAGCACATGGGCCGTCATCGCCATCGGCGCATCGGCGAGCGCTCGGAACGGCGCAAAGTCCGTCTCGGCCAGTTCGGCCTCAGACGTCTCCACCACAGGCAGATCGTAGTGGCTGTCCGCCGTCGCTCGTCCGTGGCCAGGGATGTGCTTGACGATGGGCGCGACACCCCCGGCCAAGAGCCCCTCCACCGCCGCCCGACCCAGCTTGGCGACCTGGGCGACGTCGGCTCCGAACGCGCGGTCGCCGATCAGGGCATGGGCGCCGGCATGGATCAGATCGATGCACGGCGCACAGTCGGCGTCGATGCCGACTGCGGCCAGTTCGTGCGCCAACAGACGGTGGTTCAGGAAAACGGCCTCCACCGCCGCGTCTAGATCGCGGACGTAGAGTTCGCCGAACCGGGCGGCAGGGGGGCGGAACTTCGCTAAGGGCGGCTTCAGCCGCTGCACCCGGCCGCCTTCCTGGTCCACCAGCACGGGCGCGCCCTCGTCGTCGATCGCGATCCGCAGGGCATCGATCAGGGCGCGGGTCTGGTCGGCTGTCTCAATATTGCGCGCGAACAGGATGAAGCCCCACGGCCGCGTATCGCGGAAGAAGGCCGCCTCCTCAACCGACAGGGTTGGGCCTGAGCACCCCAGGATGCAAGCGGCGCTCATATAACCGACCCTTCGCCCGATCTCGCGCCTAACCCTTTACGAAACAGGGTTTGCTGTGGGCCTTTAGCGCGGTGCAGAAGGCCTGCGCCTGGGCGCGCGTGGTAAAGCCCGACACCCAGGTGCGGAACAGGGTCGAGCCCGCGTGATCCACGGTCATGACGTGCTTGGCCTTGCCGACCATCTGCCCGACCATGATCCGCGAGACATCGGCATAGCCTTGGTCCGACAGCGCGGCCGAGGAGAAGGCGCCGATCTGCACCACCGGACCGCCCGTGACCTGAGACGAGTTGGCGAGGGCCGCGTCGATAGATTTGGGACCGACGGTGGTGGCGGCCGATTTGGTCGCCGTGGGCCGAGGTTTGGCGACCGTTGGCGTCGCCGTCGCCACCTTGACCGGGGCGGCCGAAGGCGATGGGGCGGGCGCCGTATGGGCTGCGGCCGCGCCCGTCATGCCTGCCGCCGCCACTTCTGAGGCGTCCAGGCCGCCGACGGTGCGGATCGGTTTGCCAGGGGGCGGCGTCACCTTGACCCGCCCGGGGCCGACGGTCTGGCCGGGTTGATCGAGCAGCGCCAAGGTCTTGGCCGCCGGCTCTGGCCGCGGGGCTGGCTGTTCGGGCGCAGGCGCGAAGGTAGGTTTATCGCTCGCAGACGCGACCTTGACCGCCGGCTTGGCCTTGACCGGCGCGGGCGCAGGCGCTGTCGCCGCAGCCGTTGTCGGCGTCGCGGGCGTCGCCGCCGGCGGCGGAGACGTGGCGGCGACGACGGGCTTGCTTTCGCCGTCGTCGGGAGCGCTCACGCTGTTGGCGGCCAGCGCCGTCGGCGGCGCGGTCTTTACGGACACCACCGGCTGCCCAATGGGACGCGGCGCTTCATCGACGCCCCGCACTCCGCCGCGATAGACCACAGCCACGCCGACGATCAGCACCACCAGCACCACCGCGCTCCCGACCAGGGTCATAGGCACAGGCCGGCGCTCGCTCTGACGGCGCGCATCGAAAGCGAGCGCTTCGTCGGTCGGAGGCGTGTAGGCGCCGCGGTCGTGATCGGTCATGGCTTGAGCCCCAAGGTAGGCGCGTGGGCGTTCGGACGGCGCGTCGCGGGAAGCCGGACTAGCGCCGAATCGCCTAAGCATATTCTGAAGTCAGCCAAAGCCTAAGCCGCCTGATGGGCTTCCAGCCCTCCGGCGGCCAGTTTTCGGGTCAACCGTTCCAGTTATCGAGGCGATAGAGCCGCCGATGCTCGTCAATGGCGAACCGATCCGTCATTCCGCCGATATAATCGCAAACCACCCGCGCCTTGCCGGCGTCGTCGCGCCCGTCCGCCCGGGCGAACCAGGCTTCGGGCAGGACATCGGGCTCGTTCATATAGACCGTGAACAGCTCCCGAAGGATGCGACGCGCGGCGCTGCGCGTCCGGTTCACGCGGGAATGGCGGTACATACGTGCGTATAGAAAGAGCCGCAGTTTCGACAGGTCCTCCAGCATGGCCGGCGAGAAGGCCACCACCGCATGGCCTAGGCGACGCACCGCGTCGGCGCTCTGAAGCCCGGCGAGCCGCGCGCGCGTTTCGCTTAGCACATCGTCCACCATCCGCCCGATCATCCGACGTACGGCTTCCAGACGCAGCATCCGCGCGTCGATCTGAGGGTAATCGCGCCGAACGCTGTCGATCACGGGCCCGATCAGGGGCACGTCCAAAACGTCTTCGATCGTGAACAGGCCGGCTTGGAGACCGTCGTCCACATCGTGATTGTTATAGGCGATGTCGTCGGCGAGCGCCGCCACCTGGGCTTCGGCGGAGGCGAACGTGGACAGCCCAAGGTCGTAGGCCTGGCTATAGTCCAAGATCGCCCGATAGGCCGGCTCGCCGAGCTTGTCCGAGATTGGGCCGTTGTGCTTGACCACGCCCTCCAGCGTTTCCCAGGTGAGGTTCAGCCCTTCGAAATCGGGGTAGCGGCGCTCCAGCCGCGTCACGACCCGAAAGGTCTGCACATTGTGGTCGAACCCACCGAAGGGCGCCATGCACTCCTGAAGCTGCTCCTCGCCCGCGTGGGCGAAGGGCGGGTGGCCGAGGTCGTGGGCCAGCGCGATCGCTTCGGCCAGATCGTCGTCCAGCCTCAAGGAGCGCGCCAGCGAGCGGGCGATCTGGGCCACCTCCAGGCTGTGGGTCAGCCGGGTGCGGTAATGATCGCCCTCATGGGCGACGAACACCTGGGTCTTTTCTTTTAGGCGCCGAAAGGCCGTGCAGTGGATGATACGATCGCGGTCGCGGGCGAAGGGCGTGCGGGTCGGGCTGTCGCTCTCGGGGTGTTTGCGCCCGTGGGACGCGGCCGCGTCTTCGGCGTAAGGGGCGCGGGCGTCATAACGCAGGGGAACAACGGTCAAGCGGCGGACTCCTGTGGCGCAGGACTTTCGCAGGCGCGCCAAGGTGCGCATATATAGGGCGACCGCAGAGTCGGCGACCCAGCCATTTTCGCGGAACCGAGATACAGCGTCCGATGACCCAAGACACCCAGACTTCGCCGGCCTTCGCCTTGCAAAGCTCCAAGGACCGCGCGCCCATCGCCCTCTCCGCCGCCGCCGCCCGCCGCATCTCCGCGATCGGGCGCGAGGAGGGGCGCGCGCTGATGCTGCGGATCGCGGTCGAGGGCGGCGGCTGCTCGGGCTTTCAGTACCAGTTCGATCTGGTCGAAGCGGCTGAGGACGACGACCTGCGGATCGAACGCGACGGTGCGGCCATCCTGGTCGATGAGGTATCCCTCCCCTTCCTCAAAGGCTCGGAAGTCGATTTTGTCGACGAACTGGCGGGGGCGGAATTCCGCATCCGCAATCCGAACGCCAAATCCAGCTGTGGATGCGGGGTGAGCTTCTCGATCTGAGGGGCGACTCTGATGCGCCTAGCCACCTGGAATGTGAACTCCGTCAACGCTCGCCTGGATATCGTGTTGGGCTGGCTGCGCGATACGGCGCCCGACGTGGTCTGCCTCCAGGAGATCAAGTGCGTGGACGAGAAGTTCCCGCGCGAGCCGATCGAAGCGCTCGGCTACAATGTCGAGACCCACGGGCAGAAGAGCTACAACGGCGTCGCCCTCCTCTCAAAGTTTCCCCTGTCCGAGATTCGCCGCGGCCTGCCGGGCGATCCCGAGGACGTCCAGGCCCGCTACATCGAGGCCTTGGTTGAGGCGCCTCAGCCCATCAGAGTCGCCTCGATCTACCTGCCCAACGGCAATCCCGTCGCCTCTGAAAAATTCGCCTACAAGCTGGCTTGGATGGCGCGTCTGCACCGCCATGCGGCCGATCTCCTGGCTCTGGAGGAGCCCTTAGCGCTGGCCGGCGACTACAATGTGATCCCAGACCCGCTCGACGCCGAACGGCCCGGCGACTGGGCGGGCGACGCCCTGTTCCAGCCGCAAAGCCGCGCCGCCCATCGGGCGCTCCGCTGGCTCGGCTTTACAGACGCGCAAGGCGCGGTCGGCGAAAATCCCCACGCCTATAGCTACTGGGACTATTTCCGCGACGCCTTCGCCCGAGACAACGGCATCCGCATCGACCACATCCTGCTCTC